>ERZ773192.3751-NODE-3751-length-10952-cov-8.247316_pt1 | contig 10952 bp, 11 predicted proteins | sample MGYA00581010_ERZ773192 | MGnify/ENA primary metagenome ERZ773192 (study PRJEB29015, sample SAMEA2737741) | human gut metagenome | biome: human gut; feature: human-associated habitat; material: faeces | place: China | collected 2012 ...
GAGCGCCACCTTGCCAAGGTGGAGGTAGCGAGTTCGAGCCTCGTCGGCCGCTCCAACATGAAGCCATCGTTTGTGCAGAGATGCACGACGATGGCTTTTTTCAACAGAAACTGCATCAAATGTTGACAACTCGATGCTCCGGGCCGTATACTGAAACTATCGTGCAACAAACAGAGGCGGGCTGACCGCTTGCGGGAGTTCGGCCCGCGGGCGTTGGCTCGCCTCTATGCTATAGGAAAAGGAGGGAAAACCAGTGATATTCGGCAAGTATATCAACCGCTATTACCTGCGCCACGCGCCCGCGCTGCTGCTGGGCATCCTTGCGCTGCTGATGGTGGACTATATCCAGCTGCTTGTGCCGCAGCTCTATCGTCTGGTCATCAACGGCGTCAACCTTGGACAGGTGGTGGTGAGGGGCGAGACGATGCCTTTCACGAAAGAGGTGCTGTTCCAGCACATCTGCCTGCCCATGATATGGATCGTGTTGTTCATGGTGGTGGGGCGCTTTTTGTGGCGCATCTGCTTCTTCGGCACCAGCATCCGGGTGCAGGCGGATCTGAGGGAGAAGATGTTCGACCACAGCCGCCGTCTGTCCCAGCAGTACTATCAGGTGAACAAGGTCGGCAACCTCATGAGCCTCTACACCAACGACCTCGACACCATCCAGGAGTGCTTCGGCGACGGCATCCTGATGTTCTTTGACGCATTGGTGCTGGGTCTGCTGGCCCTCTACCGGATGTGGTGCATGGACAGACGCATGACCATGCTGGCCCTCATCCCGGCAGCGTTCATGTTTGCCATCGGCACCGTGATGGGCAAGACCATGACCAAAACGTGGGAGAAGCGCCAGCAGGCGTTCTCTGACCTGTCCGACTTTGCGCAGGAGAACTTCTCCGGCATCGCGGTCATAAAGGCGTTTGTCAAGGAACTCAAAGAGCTCATCGCTTTCCGTAAACTCAACAAAGACAACGAAGAGGTCAACGTGGAGTATACCCGCATCTCGGTATTGCTCGAAGTAATGGTGACGTTCTTCGTGGAGTCGGTCATCTGCGTCATCCTCGGCTACGGCGGCTATCTTGTCTACAAGGGCGATTTCAATGCGGGCCAGCTGGTGGAGTACATCGGCTATTTCGAGGCGATCGTCTGGCCCATCATGGCGATCTCGATGCTCATCGAAAAGACCTCCCGTGGCCAAGCCTCCCTCAACCGCATCACCGAGCTGCTGGACGCACCCATTGATGTGGCCGACCGCGCCGGTGTGCCGGACCTCGAAAACCCCAAGGGCGGCATTGAGTTCCGCGATTTGACCTTCCGCTACCCGGACGGCGAGTTCGATGTGCTGAAAAACATCTCCTTCACGATCCAGCCCGGCGAGAGCGTGGGCATCGTGGGCAAGACCGGCGCAGGCAAGACGGCGCTGGTCGATTTGCTCCTGCGCACTTATAACGTCCCCGACGGCACCCTTTTCGTGGACGGGAAGGATGTCAACGGCGTCTCCATCCACTCGGTGCGGCAGGCATGTGCCTATGTCCCGCAGGAGAACTTCCTCTTTTCGGATACCATCGCCCACAACATCGCCTTTGGCGTGGACGATGCTACCCCCGAGGACATTGAACGGGCAGCCAGCCTTGCTGACGTCCGGGATAACATTGTGGACTTCAAGGATGGCTACGAGACTGTCCTGGGCGAGCGCGGCGTCACCGTCTCGGGCGGTCAGAAGCAGCGCATCTCCATCGCCCGCGCCCTGCTGAAAGATGCGCCCATCCTGATCCTCGACGACTCGGTTTCGGCGGTGGATACCAGGACGGAAAAAATCATCCTCGACAACCTGAAAAAGAGCCGTGCAGGCAAGACCACTCTGCTCATCGCGCACCGCATCTCGACTGTGGAGAGACTGGATAAGATCATCTTCCTCGAAGACGGCAGAGTGGAGGCCGTCGGCCCTCACGACCGACTCTATGCATCCTGCCCGGAGTACCACAAGATGGTCGATTTGCAGAAGCTTGAAGACGAAGTGGGAGGTGGCAACGCATGATGAGTCTGAATCCGCTTCTTCTCGTAGGCGGCGTCATCGGCACCGTGTCGGTGCTGCTGCTCATCGCCTACGCCTGCGTCAAAGACAAGAAAACGGCTATGGGCTTCGAGCGCAGCATGGCCGACGGCGAGATCCTGCGCCGCCTCTTCGGCTACGCCAAACCCTACCTCAAGCAGTTCGTCGTCGTGGGCTTTCTCGTCCTCTTCTCCATCTCCTACGACATCGCGTCGCCCCTCATCGTGGGCTACATCGAAGAGCTTGTGGTGGGCGATTTCGAACTGAAAAGCCTCTATGTCAGTGTGGCCGTGTACGCGGGTGTGCTGGTCTTCTCGATGGCCAGCACCTATTTGCAGGCCGTCATTCTGCAGCGTGTGGGCCAGCGCATCATCTCCGATTTGCGTGAAGACCTTTTCACCCACATTGAAAGCCTCTCCCACGGCCAGCTGAACGACATCCCGGTGGGCAAGCTCGTCACCCGCGTGACCAACGACACCAACGCCATCTCGATGATGTTCACGAACCTCTTCGTCAACCTCACCAAGAACGCCTTCGTCATTTTGGGCATTCTGGTGGCGATGCTCTTCCTGAACTACGAGCTGACCCTGATGGTGCTCTGCTTTGTGCCCTTCATCGTGATCTTCACGGTCATCTTCCGCAAGTTCTCCCGCCGCGCCAACCGCAAGCTCAAGAACGCGACCACCGATATCAATACCTATCTGTCCGAAAACCTGTCCGGCATCAAGGTCACCCAGATCTTTGGCCGGGAGGACGAGAAGATGGAGGACTTCCGCCAAAAGAGCCAGAAGTTGGCCCGGGCCAATCAGGAGCAGATCTTCGTGTTCAGCGTGTTCCGTCCGCTGGTGTATATGCTCTATGTCAGCTCGATCCTGTGCCTGTTCTATCTGGGCGGCATGGGTCACCTGAACAACGTCAGCTTCCTGGGGCAGACCATTTCCAGCGGCACCATCGTCACCTTTTATATGTATATCTCCAAGTTCTTCACCCCCATCCAGAACCTCGCCGAGCAGTTCAACTGGCTGCAGTCGGCGCTGGCATCGGCAGAAAAGGTGTTCTCCATCATGGATATCCAGCCCAAGATGCAGGATGCCCCCGATGCCATTGAGCTGGACGAGGTGAAGGGCGAGATCGAGTTCCGGGACGTGTGGTTCAGCTACGTTCCCGGCGAGTGGGTGCTGCGGGGCGTTTCTTTCCATGTGGATGCCCGCCAGACGGTGGCCTTTGTGGGTTCCACCGGCTCCGGCAAGAGCACCATCCTCTCCCTGATCTGCCGGAACTACGAGTTCCAGAAGGGCCAGATCCTGATCGACGGCATCGACATCCGCAAGATCAAGATCTCCTCCCTGCGCAGGCACTTCGGCCAGATGCTGCAGGATGTGTTCCTGTTCTCGGGCACCATCCGTTCAAACATCGTCCTGCGGGAAGAGGGTATCCCCGACAGCGAGATCATGGAGGTGTGCCGCTACGTCAACGCCGACAAGTTCATCAACAAGCTGGACCACGGGCTGGACGAAGAGGTGCGTGAGCGCGGCAACAACTTCTCCGCCGGGCAGCGGCAGCTGCTCAGCTTTGCCCGCACCATCATCCACAAGCCCAGCGTGATGATTTTGGACGAGGCCACGGCAAATATCGACACAGAGACCGAGTTGCTGATCCAGGACTCGCTGGAAAAAATGCGCAGCGTCGGCACCATGCTCATGGTCGCCCACCGCTTATCCACGATCCAGCACGCCGATAACATCATCGTGCTATCTCACGGCAAAATTTTGGAGCAGGGTACCCACCAGGAATTGCTGGCTAAGCATGGCCGGTATTACCAGCTGTACACCCTGCAGTATCATAAGGAGCAGATGGGGGAGTAAGCCCGTTTTGCCCCGGTTTCCAGGAGGTTTCCATGACCTACCACCAAATCATCCAACTGAAAAACGGCGCGTCCTGCTGTCTGCGCAGTGGCACCGCGGCCGACGGCCAGGCCGCACTGGACAATTTCATCCTGACCCATGCGGAAACGGATAACCTGCTGACTTACCCGGAGGAGAACACCCTCACCGCCATGCAGGAGGGCGAATACCTTCAGGCCAAAACCGAAAGCCCGAATGAGGTGGAAATTCTCGCCATCGTGGACGGGAAGGTGGCCGGCACCGCCGGGATCAACGCTGTCGGCGGCTGCTATAAGCTGCAGCACCGCGCCGAGTTCGGCATCAGCATCGCTAAGGAATTCTGGGGCCTTGGCATTGGCCAGGCACTCACCGCCGCCTGCATCGACTGCGCCCGCAAGGCTGGCTACGCCCAGTTGGAGCTGGATGTGGTAGCCGATAACGCCAGCGCCCTTGCCCTGTACAAAAAGTTCGGCTTTGTGGAATACGGCCGCAACCCCAAGGGCTTCCGCTCCCGCAACACCGGCTACCAAGAGCTGGTCTTAATGCGGCTGGCTCTGTAACCCTACAATAAAACGCCCCCGCCTTGGCGCAAACCGCGCAGGGCAGGGGCGTTTTATTGTTTTTATGGATTATGCTTCTGGCTTATCAAATTCTTTGGCTACCTCCTCCAGCAGCTTGCGGATGGGCAGATGCTGCGGGCAGATCTTCTCGCACTTGCCGCATTTCAGGCAGTCCGAGGCGCGGCGGCCGGGGGCGGTGTGGACTTCCTCGTAGTAGTAGTCCGCGTTCCAATCGTGGTGCAGCTGCTTGATGTTCATGATAGCAAACAGGTCTGGGATGGAGATCTGCTTGGGGCAGCCCTCAACACAGTAGCGGCAGGCCGTGCAGGGGATCATGTTCATCTTGTGGAAGATCTCCTGCACCTTGTTTACGGCGGCCATCTCGGTCTCGTTCAGCGGCTTAAAGTCGCGCATATAGCTCAGGTTGTCCTTCATCTGCTCCAGGTCACTCATGCCGGACAGCACCATCATCATGCCGGGGAAGCCCGCGACAAAGCGGATGGCGTAGCTCGCGGGGCTGCCGCCGTGCAGGTCTTCAAGCACGGCCTTTGCGTTTTCAGGCAGGTTCACGAGGTTGCCGCCCTTGACGGGCTCCATGACGATGACGGGCTTATTGAATTTGCGGCAGACCTCATAGCACTTGCGGCTCTGCACCGCGGGATCGTCGTAGTCGACGTAGTTGAACTGGATCTGGACAACTTCGATCTCGGGATACTCGGTCAGAATGCGCTCGAGCACCTCGGCGCGGTCGTGGAAGGAAATGCCGACGTGGCGAATTTTGCCCTCTTTTTTGAGCTCGAACGCCGTCTCATACGCGCGGCACTCCTTGAAGTGGTCATAGTTGACAAGACCCTGCGCGTGCATCAGATAGAAGTCGAAATACTCGATGCCGCAGATCTCGAGCTGGCTCTCGAAAAACGGGCGGATGTCTGCCTCGGTCTTGAAATAGTTCGCCGTCAGCTTGTCGGTCAGGATGTACTTCTCGCGCGGATAGCGGCTTGTCAGGCAGGTCTTGAGCGCCTTTTCGCTCTTGCCCTGGATGTAGCCGTGCGCAGTGTCAAAATAGTTGAAGCCTGCGTCTAAAAACGCGTCCACCATCTGCTTGGTCTGCTCGATATCCACCTCTTCGCCGATCATCGGCAGGCGCATGCAGCCAAAGCCAAAATTCTTCTTGATCCGATCCATAGTTTACTTTCCTATTCTTATCCTTTTCCTGCTTGCCGGCAGAAAAGTAGTTTACCTTTACTCCTGCGGAATCGTCTTGAGTTCGCGCCGGATGGCGCGGAAGCGCTCTGGCACGTCCTCGTCCGCCATATCCCTTGGGACGTCGATCGTGCCCGCGGCCTTTGCAGTTTCATAATACCAGCATTTGTACTCCACGGTCTCGAGCGTGTGGCGCATCTCCTCCATCTGCGCGAGCAGCACGTCGCGCTGGTGCGTGAACATCTTGAGGCGCGTGTCGATGGTGTCGTCGCCGCGCAGGGCAAGCTCGATGTACTGGCGGATGTCCCTGATGGACATGCCGGCCTTTTTCATGCAGCCGATGACCTGTAACCACTCGAAGTCCGACTCCTGAAACATGCGGATGCCGCCGGACGAGCGCTCCACAAAGGGCAGCAGGCCCTCCTTATCGTAATAGCGCAGCGTGGAAGCGGGGATGTCCAGCTTTTTCGCCATCTCGCCGACTGTGTAGACCATGAAATCCTCCTGAAATGAAAGTGCGCTTTAGGTTGCAGCACAGTGAGTAACTTTAAGTTTCTTTTAGCATACCGCAGCGAAGGAGGCCTGTCAAGCGCCGCACAAAAAGAAAAGCCGCCGAAGGCGGCTTTTCCTCAAATCTTCAAGATCGCGCGAATGTCGTCCAGCATTTCGGCAAAGTAGATGCCCTCCTGCCGCTCGGGCGTGGAGAGGCCCATGTCGATCATGTGGGCGAGCAGGGCTTTCAAGTGGTCGTAATATCCGTTCAGGTTATAGAGGATGCACGGCGCGGCGAGCTGCTTGAGCGACACCTTTGACATGATCTCGCTGATCTCCTCGAGCGTGCCCGTGCCGCCGGGGAAGGCGATGAACGCATCGCCGAGCTCGATCATCTTCGTCTTGCGCTCGGTCATGTCGCGCGTGACGATGAGCGTCGTGATCTCGTCATACTCGTAGCCCTTGTCGATGAAAAACTGCGGCTCCACGCCGGTCACTTCGCCGCCCGCGCGCAGCACGCTTTCGGCAAGCGCGCCCATCAGGCCGTTTTTCGACCCGCCGTAGACAAGGGCGTTGCCGCTCTTGCCGATGAGACGGCCCAGTGCGCGCACGGACGTCTCAAGCGTCGGATCATTGCCGCTGCTGGCGCCGAGATATACGGTGATATTCATAGAAAGAAGTTCCTTTCTGTCCAAAATCGTTGCTGCTATTCTATCACGGTACGATCTTTCCTGCAAGCGGCGGAAAATCAGCGTTGCGGGTGTAGTCCTGCTGTGGTATGATGTTCTCGCCGCGCACGCGGAAAAAGAGTAATTTTGACTGTTTTTGGAGATATCTTATGATCAAAACGATTTTGTGGGACGTGGACCGCACGCTGCTGGACTTTGACGCCGCCGAGCGCGCCGCCATCCAGAGCCTTTTTGTCGAGTTTGGCCTTGGCGAATGTTCGGATGAGCAGGTCGCGCGCTATTCCGTCCTGAATATGAAATACTGGGAAAAACTCGAGCGCGGCGAGATCACGAAGCCGCAGGTGCTCGTCGGCCGCTTTGAGGAGTTTTTCGCGGAGGAGGGCATCGACGTTTCCCTCGCGCCGCAGTTTAACGATGCCTACCAGCTGCGTCTGGGCGACACCATCGTCTATCGCGACGACAGCTATGAGATCGTCAAGTCGCTGCGCGGCAAGGTGCGCCAGTGCGTCGTCTCGAACGGCACGGTCGTCGCGCAGACGAAGAAGCTGACGCGCTCCGGCCTCGGCGCGCTGATGGACGGCGTGTTCCTCTCCGAGCAGCTTGGCGCGGAGAAGCCGAAAAAGGAGTTTTTCGACCAGGTCTTCGCCGCCATTGGGCCGGTCGAGAAGAGCGAGACGATGATCGTCGGCGATTCGCTCACGAGCGATATCCGCGGCGGCGACAACGCGGGCATCGTGACCTGCTGGTATAATCCCGAGGGAATCAAAGCGCCGGAGGGTTACCGCATCGACCACGAGATCAGGGATCTGCACGAGGTCTACGGCCTGCTGTGACAAGAAAAGGGAAGAGGACATTCCGAAAAGAATCGGAATGTCCTCTTTTTTGCGTTTACTGCTTGTCCTTCAGCCGCCGCAGGCAGATGCAGAGCGTCTTGACGTCGAAGGGCTTGGAGATGTGCGCATCCATACCGGCCTCGCGGCTGTGCTGCGCATATATAACGCAGTGCATTGATAAAACTATGGTTTTTTTAAGTATTTATACAGTAAAAATAAAGATGAGAGTAACTTTTTACTTGCCAGACGGCAGGGAGTATGCTACAATATGACCGATAAACCAAATCGGTCAAAAATTTCAACAAAGGAGGGAATGCCAATGGCCTTTTCCGCAGAAGAGAACGCTGCCATCCGCGAAACGCTGCTGCGAGAGGCGCGCCGCTGCGCCGTCACGCTGGGGCTGCGCAAGACCTCGGTCGAGCAGCTCACCGAGGCGGCGGGCATCTCGAAGGGACTGTTCTATAAATACTTCGCGTCCAAAGAACTGCTGTTTTTCGAGGTGCTGGAGGATATCCACAGCGAGGTCTATCAGGTGGCCGAGCAGGCGCTGGAGGAGGGCAAAGACCTGCCGCCCGACGAGCGCATCGCGAACGTGCTGCTCACGGCCTGCAGCCGCTTATCCGAGATCGGTGCGATGAAATTCATCGAGGAGGACTCGGCCTATCTGCTGCGCCGCATCCCCGCGCAGGTGAAAGCCAAGCACTACCACAGCGACGAGGTACATATCCGCGACCTTTTGGAAGAGAGCGGCCTGACCCCGCGCGGCGGCATCGCGCTCGCCGCGGCGACGATCCGCGGTCTGATCCTCACGGTGTCGCATCAGGAGCAGATCGGCGCGCTGTATCCGCAGGTGCTCGAAACGCTGACGCGCGGCGCGTGCGAAGAGCTGTTCCCACGGGCGTGAACGCCGCGTGCGGCTTTTATCACTTGAAGTTAGAGACGTTGAACTAAAAATCAAAACAGGGAGAAATCTGCCGTGTCCAAGCAAGCTACCGAATTTCAGAAAAAGGAAATGAGCAAGATGTACCGTGGCAAGGAGATCTTCAAGCCGCTCAACACCGGCTGGGTCGATGAACATGTCGCCTGCGTGCGCGAATGGGTGGCGAACATCTTTTTCTACCGCAAGGGCGAGACGACCATCATGGTCGACGCGGGCTACAACTATGACCGTCTTGAGGAAAAGATGGGCTGGCTCGGCATCGACCCGAAGTCCATCCGCCATATCCTCATCACCCATCAGGACACCGACCATGTCGGCGCGGTGGAGGCGGACAGCCCCGGCCTTTTCCGGGACGCGAAGCTCTATATCGGCGAGATCGAGAACAAATATCTCACCGGCGAGGTGCGCCGCAAGGTGATCTACCACCTCTACAAGCTGCCGCAGGTGACGATCCATAACGAAAAGGTGCTCCTGCGCGACGGCGAAGTTCTCGATATTGACGGCATCAAAATCGAATGTTTCCTCGTGCCGGGGCACACGTGGGGCCACATGGTCTATCTGATCGACGACAACTATCTGTTTACCGGCGACACGATCTGGTTCGGCGCAGACGGCGGATACAGCTTCATCTCCGCGCTGGCCGAGGACAACAAGCTCGCGGTGCGTTCGCTCGCGGCGCTGGAGGAAAAGCTGCGTGCGCGCGGTCTGAACCCGGTCTTCCTGACGGGACACACGGGCTGGACAGACAATTTCGCATTTGCGTTTGCACACAAGGAGCAGCTCGGCTCCCTGTTTGGGAAGCGGGTACACGACCCAAATGCACCCTATGACGCCTATGACGAATCGGACGACACGGAGCAGTCCGCAAAATCCGGCCTGCTGCAAGGCGTGGGCCGGTAAAACCCCAAAAATCTCAACTCCATCCGCTTCTTCAGGAGCGGATGGAGTTTTTGATTTGCTGTAAAAATAACACTTGACAAATGTCTGAAATCGGACTATAATGCCTCTCGTTGGTCTGAAATCGGACGATCGGAGGGCGCGTATGGAACAGGATGCAAAGCGGATGCTGCTGGAATACAACAAGGAGACGAAGCGGCTCGACGACCTCTACCGCTGCGCGGCGAAGCAGTGCGGCATTTCAGAGTGCGCGTTCTGGATCCTATACACGCTGCGGGCGGAGGAACGGCAGTTCACGCAGGCGGAGATCTGCGAGTTTTTGATCGAGCCGAAGCAGACGGTCCACTCCGCGCTGAAAAAGCTGGAGGCCGAGGGATATCTCGCGCGGACGAGCGGCGCGGATCTGCGGAGCAAGCGCGTGGCGCTGACCGAAAAGGGTGAACAGTTCGCCAGAGCATGGATCGACCGCGTGCTCGAGGCAGAGGCCGCGGCGCTTTGTGCCATGCCGGAGGCCGAGCGCGCGGCGTTTGTCCGGGGACTGCATTCATTCTGCCGCCTGTTGGAGGAGCGGCTGCGTGAAAGCAAGGCGATCTAGAGCGTATCCGAAAAAAGGGGGAATTGCCGCAGAACACGGCTGAACATAGAGATGAGAAAGACGCAAATTCAACTTTCTGACCATTTTACGTATCAAAAGCTGCTGCGCTTCGTGCTGCCGTCGATCGTGATGATGGTCTTCACGTCGATCTACGGCGTGGTAGACGGCCTGTTCGTGTCGAACTTCGCCGGCAAGACGCCCTTCGCAGCCATCAACCTCGTGATGCCGTTCGTCATGGTGCTGGGCGGCATCGGCTTCATGATCGGCACGGGCGGCACGGCCCTCGTGTCCAAAGTCCTCGGCGAGGGCGAACCGGAGAAGGCAAAGCGGTACTTTACCATGATGATCCTGTTCACGCTGCTCGTTGGCGCGGTGCTGACGGTGTTCGGCGTGACGATGATGGAAAAGGTCGCGCGCTTCTTCGGCGCGACGGACGAGATGCTGCACGATTGTGTGCTCTATGGACGGATCGTCATTTCGTTCACGGCGGCGTTCATGCTGCAAAACGTGTTCCAGAGCTTCCTGATCGCGGCGGAGAAGCCGAAGCTTGGCCTGATTGCAACGGTCGCGGCGGGCGTGACGAACATGGCGCTCGACGCGCTGTTCATCGCGGGCTTCCACTGGGGCGTCGCGGGCGCGGCCATCGCGACGGGCCTGAGCCAGTGCGTGGGCGGGCTGTTCCCGCTGATCTACTTCCTGCGGCCCAATTCGAGCAAGCTGCGCCTCGTGCGGACGAAGCTGGAGCTGCGTCCCATCCTGAACGCCTGCGGAAACGGCTCGTCTGAGCTGATGAGCAATATCTCGTCGTCC
>ERZ773192.3758-NODE-3758-length-10929-cov-35.231562_pt1 | contig 10929 bp, 9 predicted proteins | sample MGYA00581010_ERZ773192 | MGnify/ENA primary metagenome ERZ773192 (study PRJEB29015, sample SAMEA2737741) | human gut metagenome | biome: human gut; feature: human-associated habitat; material: faeces | place: China | collected 2012 ...
AAACTGTAAACCATGTGATTGCACAATCTGTAAACTATCTTACTGCACTTTACACTCTCCTGGCTGCACTCGGGGCGGGCCATGGGGCAGCAGGCGGCGAAACGGCAGCCGGGCTTGGGGTTGATGGGGCTGGTAACTTCGCCCTGGATCAGGTGGATCTCCTTGTTGCGCATGGAAATGTCGGGAACGGGGATGGCGGACAGCAGGGCCTTGGTATAGGGATGGCGGGGATTGGCGAACAGCTCGTCAGAGGTGGCCCGCTCCACGCACTTACCCAGATACATAACCATGGCGATTACGAGTGCTAATGTCTTTTTCATGGTCTTACTCTCCTTTTTGTTTGGATTTGATTTATATGGGGTCTATTACTTACGTTTCAATACCTTGCCGGCCCGGACGCCAAGGGCTTTTCCGTCCCGGACGGCCAGCTTGCCGTTGACCAGAACGTAGTGGATGCCCTGACTCTGGCGATAGGGATGGGCAAAGTCGGCGGTGGCATGGAGCCGGTCATAGTCAAAGACGCACACGTTGGCGTCCCAGCCCTCTTTCAAAAGACCGTGCTCGGGAATGCCCATGGCCTGGGCGGTGTCATAGGTGAGGTTTTTCACCGAATCTTCCAGCGTCCGCAGGCGGAAGTCACGAACCAGTTCCAGACGGCGGACGGTGGATGCGGTGCCTCTGGGATGGCCGCCGCCGGCCTGTTCATAGTCCACCTTGCTGTCGGGGTAGTCCGACCAGTCGGAACCCAGGAACACTCTGGGATGGGCCATGATCCGCAGCAGATCGGAGGCGCACTGGTTGAAGTACACGCCCTGCATACTGGCGTCGTTGGCCAGCAGCACGTCGCACAGGGCGTCGATTGGCTCCTTGCCCTCTTCCCTGGCGATCTGGCCGATGGTTTTGTTCACATATTCGGGCGTTTTAGAGGCCCCCACAATGAGGATGCCGTCAAAGCCGGCCGAATAGATGGCGCTTTCAAACTCGTCCACCTCGTGGAAGATGGAATACAGGATCTGCTGCCGGATCTCGGGATTTTTCAGCCGTTCCAGCAGCACCGGGATGCCGCCCACCAGATATTTGGGCGGGATCTGACTGGACAGCGGGGCCGAGCTGGCGGTATAGGGATACTGGTCGGCCCAGACGGTGGTGCCCCGGGCGTTGGCGTCGTCGATCTCCTTCAGAAGCTTCTGGCCGATGCCTTCGTTGTGCTTGCCCATGACCTTCAGGTGAGAGATCAGCACGGGGGCCCCGCCCTCTTCACCGATGCGGATGGCCTCCTGCACCGAGCGGAGGACGTTGTCGCCCTCGCCCCGGATGTGGGAAGCGTAAATGCCGCCGTAAGGCTTCATGACCTTTACCAGTTCAATGAGCTCCTCGGTGGAAGCGTAAACCGAAGGGGCGTACACCAGACCGGAGGACACACCCAGATAGCCTGCCTCCATGGCCTCGATGAGATCCTTCTGCATGATGTCCATCTGCTCTTTGGTGGGAGCGGCGTCGGAATAGCCCAGGGCCTTTTCCCGCAGGGAGCCCTGGCCGATGAAGAAGGCCATGTTGGTGCCGAAGGTCTGCTCTTCCGCCGCCTTCATAAAGGTGGTGGGGGTCTGCGCCTTGGCGGCCCAGCAGGCGAACTCTTCGGGATCCAGCTTTGCCTTGGCGTCGGCCAGTTCGGTTTCGGAATAGGGTGCCGGCGAGCTGCCGCACTGTCCGGCGACCTGGGTAGTGACGCCCTGCTCCAGATAGTTATAGCTGTCACTGCCGGTGAACACCGAGCTGTCGCTGTGGCTGTGGTTGTCGATAAAACCGGGAGCCACCTGCAGGCCGGAAGCGTCGATGACCTCGTCCGCCGACTCCTGGATGGACGGAGCAATTTTGGCGATTTTTCCGTCCTTTACAGCCAGATCACCGTAAAAGGCAGGCTTTCCGCTGCCGTCCACGATCAGGCCGTTTTTGATGAGAATGTCATACATGGGCGTTCCCTTCCTTTGTCAGAAAATATACTGCCGCATGGGCTTTCCAATGGCGTTTTCACAGGGGACAAACAGTTCGGGCAGCTTCATGCCCCGTCCAAGAATCAGCTTTTCCCGGGGGACACAGACCACTGCCACATCCATGCCGGGCTTCAGCTGGGCCGAGCACACCGGCAGGCGCTTTTGGGTATCAATCACGGCGATCAGATCGGGGAAGGTCGCCAGTCGGGCGCCCTCCCGCTGGGCCGTCATGTATTCGTTCATAACGGTGACTTCCAGCGGCGCTCCCGCCGTTTCCAGCGTGAAGGTGCCCACATCAAAGCCGCCGGACATCTGCAGATCAATGGCCCGAATCCGGCCTTCGCCCAGCAGGGTGCAGTTCAAAAGCGCCTTCAGTGTCTGCAGCAGGGTGGGCAGATCTCCCATGCTTTGCTGCCAGTGCTGACCGATCATCCGTGCCTGGGAAACCACGCCCACCGAGGCGTTTTCCCGGAAATAAGCAGCCGTTACCGGGTTGCGCAGGACGGTCACATAACCGCCGGCCTGTACCGCTGCCATCCGCACCATCTGAGAGGTGCCGTCCACCGTTCCGGTGGCGGTGATGCCGATCTCCCGGGGGCCATCGCCGCCGGCTGCCGTCTGCAGGCTCCGGTAATCGGGAATGGCATTGAGGCCCATGGCGCCCATGACGCCTGTGGGGTGGGCACGGCCGTTGCAGGCGGCGTCCAGCATGGGCAGGCCGGTGATGGCCGAAAGCATCCAGCCGTTGGTGACGCTGTGGCCGCCCGGCTCGTTGGTGACCACGGCGGAAAGGGGCTTTTGATTGTTCAGACAAAACCAGTCATAGACCTGGCGGTAATGTACGTCCTTGATGCAGGAAGTGGTGCTGGCAGGCGAACCCACCAGAGAAGCCGTCACGATGACCTCGTCATCGGCTAGCTCCGCCACGTCCCGGAAGACTACCTCGCCGGTCTGCAGCACCTGCTCCAGAACCGCTTCGCCCCCTTCGGGAAGGCCACCGCCTCCGCCACCCAGGAACCAGCTGCCCAGCAGGATCTCTTTACCTATGGTTTTTGTCAGTTTCATCCTTGTCGACACCTCTTTTTTCCGCAGATTTCTCTGCAATGATTGAATAAACGACCGTGAAATGTTATAATAAGAATCTGTCAGTTTTGACTTACTCTGCGTTTTGGGAGCTCTTTCCATGATCGTTGACGATTTGACAAAACTCCACGCCAACATGACCTATCTCTGCGCGCCGTCCGGTGGAAGCCGGACCGTTCGCTACATTGATATTGTGGAAATCCCGGAGGGTTCCGCCTGGACCTCGCCCGGTGATTTGATCATCACCACCGGTTATTTTCTCCAGTCCCCCGCCGACTTTGAACGGTTGGTCACCCGCCTGATCGACAACCAGGTGGTGGGACTGGGCATCAAGATCGGAAAATATGTCCACCAGATCCCCGATTCCGTCCGGGAGCTGGCCGAGGAAAACCGCTTCCCCATTTTGTCCATTCCCATGGAGCTGAGCTACCGGGATATTCAGCGGATCTCGCTGCATTCCCGGGAGGATGGCCCTTCCGGCGCCGCCCAGACCACAGGGCGAAGCGACATCGTGGCCTTTTATTCTCAGGTGCTGCTGGGAGACGACCACAGTCTCCCCAGTCTGAAGACCCTTTCGGAGCGGGCCGGCCTCAGCTTTCGTTCTGACCGGCTGATCTTTGCGGCGGCCATGGATCCCGGCACTGCCAAGGATGCCATCGACCGGCTTTTGCTGCGGCCCTCACCTGATTTCTTTTTATTGTATGATGAGCTGCGTCAGCAAATCATCGGTATTTTCACGCTACGCCCCGGCGCTTCCGCAGAGCAGGGGCTTCAATATGGTCAGCAGCTGTTTTACAGCTACTGTAATCCCGGCTGTACCGTGGGTATCAGCGAGCTTTCCACCACGGCAGCCACCCTTCGTTCGGCTTATGAACACGCGGGCGTCGCCCTGGAGATCGGCCGCTGCTGCGCGCCCCGAAAGCCGGTTTACCGCTACACCGATTACATCGAATACGCCTTTATCCGGGAAAACATGGACAGCGACACCCTTTTGCAGATGGTGGAGGAATATCTCCGTCCGGTAATGGATTATGACCAGCGGAAGTCGGCAGAGCTGGTAAAGACCCTGTGTGTTGCCGACGAGTGCAGTTACAATATGCAGAAGGCCTGCGCCTTGCTGGGGATTCATCGAAATACCCTGTATGACCGTATCCGCAAGATCGGAAAGCTGCTGCGCCACGATCTCAATGCCAAGTCGGTGCGGGATGCCATCCATCTGGCCCTTATCTGGCGTCAGCTGAGTCTTTTGGAGTAATGTTCCGGAGGGCCGTCAGTTTTTCTATCAGAACGGTTCTGGGAAGAACGGTCTCCAATCCGGTGGCCTTTTGGACGTCGGCCTGCTGCCGGGTGGTATAACCAAAGCAGTCCAGACAAAGGACCCGGGCGCCGGCGGCTTTCAGTTCCAGCGCCGCCTCCACGATTTTTTTTGGATCTTCATAAGGATCGGCGATACCGAACAGAATGTGCCGCGCGCCGCTTTCGCGCCACCAGCCGGCGATCTGTTCCCGCTGATGCTCCTTTGGGATCACCACGCCCATCAGCTGTTCTCCGGCCAGGTTCATGGTGGCTTTGCGCTGGGCCTCCCCCGGCAGAAGCAGGGGGATCTGATGTTCATAATCCGGAAATACACCGGTGCAGGCGATGAGGGCAGCGTCGGCGCCGTCTTCCTGGGCCCGGCAGATGCAGGTCTGCAGCTGCCCCATGATGCTGTCGCCGTCCACCTTGAGGGAGGATCCGCTGCCGCCCATCCGGGTGATCAGCAGCTCTCCCCTGCCCCGATAACCGAATTGTTCTTCGGCCTGCTGACGGGTCAGACCGTCCAGCGCGCCGTATTCGGTCATGCAGACCCCTTCCGGCAACAGTTTCCGCAGATCGGAGGTGATGTCCGGCCGGGGAGATTGCCCAATGGTTATAACCGCAATTGTGAACATTACTATCACCTATACAAGATATTTTCGTGTCTATATAATACAAAAATCTCCCTTTGCTTGCAATTAGGCACAATGTTCGACATTCCGCCTGTCCACTGTGCACTGTGCACAGCGTTTTTGCGGGAAACTGTGCAATTTCCATGACTTTCCAGTGCTTTTTGGGCGATTTGCCCACTTTTTTCCCTTTCTCATGGCCAAATCAGAAAGCCCGGTTCCTTTCTGATAGTGTTCATAGGTACAATTTGTGACCTATCCATTATTAGAAGCAGAGGCGGGCGGCGGAAGCCGTCCGCCTCTGTGCGTTCGGGCCGTTAGGCCAACATTTTTACAATTTCATCGATGCTTTGAGGGAGAGTGACCATGTGAACTGGCTGCTCTCCCTTCTCCATGTTACTGTCAACTACGCCGATGTCACGGTAGACGATACGGATATCCTGTGCCGCAGAGTGCGAATACTTTTTGGCACGCTCACCGATCTCCATCCGCTGAATGAACAACCGCAGGAGTTCAGGTGTCAGCTCATCAATGCTTCTGAACCGCTTTGCCTTTTCAATGAAGGCCTCCACATTTGTTGCCGATGCTTTCAGCTTTGCCAACCGTTCCTGTTTTACAGGAATAGCTTCCTCCAGCGTTTTCTGTTCGGCGTTGTAGCCAGCAGATAGCCTGCGGAACTGCTCATTGGTAATGCGGCCAAGGACATTGTCCTCGTAGAGCCGCTTGAACAGAGCGGTGAGTTCATCGCTTCTTCTCTGCATGGTATCCAATTCTCTTTGCAGGGCATTGATCTCCTGTCGGAGCTCGGCGCTGTTCTTCGCGTTAATGTAGGACGCAAACTGTCGCTCCTTCATTCTGGCAAAGTGGGTAACTCTGCGCAGGTCATCCAAGACAACCTGTTTCAAATCAGATTCTCGGATCTGATGCGGCGTGCAGTATTTCTTTCCCTTCTTGCCGTAGGTGTAGCATTTGAGATGGAACTGGGAGCGCTTGATGGCCTCGGTTCGATACAGCACCATGGGCTTACCGCAGTCAGCACAGAAGACAAGGCCGGCGAACATATTGGGTTCGTCCATGTGCTTGGGCGGCCTGCGCTTGTGAGAACGCACATCCCGAACGATATTCCAGAGTTCCTGCGTGATGAGAGGCTCATGGGTGTTCTTGACAATGATCTGTTCACTTTCGGGAATGTCAACTCTGGTTTTATTCTTGTAGGAGATGGTGGAACTCTTTTGCAGATGGGTATGGCCGAGGTAGGTCTGATTCTCCAGTATGTGAGCAACAGAAGTACTGCTCCAACCATAGGGACGCTGCATGTCCATTCCAGCCTGTCCTTTGCCATACTTTAGGTAGTAGTAATGGGCGGGAGTGAGTATCTGCTCATTCTGCAGAATACGTGCGATCTGATTCGGACCTTTGCCGCCAGCACACAGTTTGAAGATATATTCTACAATGGGAGCAGTTTCTTCATCGGGAACAATCTCCTTGCTGTCTGCGGCACGCTTCTTATAGCCATACGGTGCCTTGCCGCCGTAGCGCTCACCACGCTCGGCCTGCATCCGCTTGATGGCACGCACCTTTTTACTGGTGTCCTTGGCATGGAGTTCGTTTGCCCAGTTGCGGATGGGATTGAAATCGGTGCTGCTTGCCACCAGAGAATCTACACCATCATTGACCGCAATGAAACGGACTCCCTTTTGCGGGAAGTAGATTTCTGTATAGTAACCCACTTGCAGGTACTCACGACCGAGTCGGCTGAGGTCCTTGACGATGAGAGTTTCCACTTCGTCTCTTTCAATCATGTCAATAACCTGTTTCCAGGAAGGGCGCTCGAAGTTTGTGCCGGAGTAGTCATTGTCAGCAAGGAATATGACATTCTCAAATCCGTTATCTTTTGCGTACTTCTCAAGCAGAATGCGCTGATGCTGGATGGAGTTCGACGGGTCATCTTTGCCGCCTTTTTCTTTGGTGTCCTCCACGGACAGTCTGCAATAAAGCGCTGTGATTTTGTCGGTTGCCCTTAACATATTGTTGTCCTCCTTTGGTGGGGCAACTGTCTGAACAGGATTGGATTCTTGGTTTATATCAAGAGAAACGTCGTTACTCATCGGCGTCCTCCGTGATACTACTTTTATCATCGGCAGCGTTCTGCTCCATAATGCGTCTGAGCTTCTTGTCGAGGGTTTCCATTCCCTCGTAGCTGCCGGTTACGGTGTATTCCGTGCCGCCATGTTCCTCCACGATTTTGACGTCGGGCAGCCAAAAGGCGGATGGATTTTTCACCACGATGCTGCCCTTTTCATCGAAAGAAAACTCCCTCTTGGGGGCATCGTCGGGGCGCGGCTTGACCTTGGCATACGGGTCAGGATTGGAGAAATAAAACGAGCGGATTTCAGCGTCCTCCTCACCGTTATCAAAATCATCATCGGCAAAAATCTCGTCCAGTTCTTCGTCAGTCAGTTCGATGATCTCATTGTCATTTTCTTTTGGATTCACTTTGTCAAGCCTCCTTCGCTTCAGTTCATTTTATGTAAAAATTCAGTCGGAGTAGCAAAACGGACGAACGCCGTCAATGGTCAAGACGAACGGCTGCGCCGCCATTGACAGCGCCCCTCCGTTTCGCTTTTTGGCAGACAAGGCGGCGGTTGCCGCCGACTTCCATTTGAGAAATGGCGCTTACTAACATGGGAAACGGAGAATAGCAAGCACAGCAAGTGTATGTACACTTGCGAAAACCGGCGTGGCACGACCGGGATTTCCTTGCAGAATAGCAAGCAAATCCGGTGAGTACCCACACCGGAGCTTGCCATTCTGGCAAGCAATGCACGGCGGTACCCACTCGTGCGTTTTGCAAAATTTCAGCCTTGCTGACCTTTTGCAAAATCTTGTTGGGAAACATCCCAAACCCTTTAACGATTTCTAAGAAATTGGCTACGCTCCTGCGGAGCTGAATATCAATCTATCTTCGGAAAGTGAGTCATGGATTTTTGGGTTCACGGCGTTCAGGCAAATCCGGTTTTGCTGCATATCCGTCGATCGCCATTTTCCGAAGGTAAGCGCTCATATTCTCTATACCAAGCTGCGCCATCCTCGCCTTTATCAAGCTGAGTTCTTTTTCATCTACGAAGAATTTGACCTGTATCGGTCGCTTACGATTCCTGTTGTCTGGCATTGAGCGATCTCCGTTCTTTTACAGTTCAATCTGTTCGGGAAATGCTTCTTTTCGCATGATACCCCACATCTTGTCGATATAAGATAGCGTGTAAAAATTCTCATAGTAATGATAGTAGAAGGCACCTTTTAGCGTCATTTCATAAGTGCCGTTGTGTTCCTTGACAAGCCCTAATTGTTTGGCAACCCAAAGCTCGAATCCATACATTTTTTTCAATGACACACCAAAGAATTTTTCAAAATCTTCGGCAGTTACTCTCGTGCTGTATGCTGTCCAAAATAGCCAATAAACCATCCGTTGCCGCTTGGTAAAGCGAATTGTCAATGATGTGGCGAGGTTCCCGGAACGAATTCTTTCACAGTAGGAATCTACATCAAAAGTATTGATTTTGAATTGCTCTTTGAATAGACTCGTAGCAGAGCAACCGAATCCGAGGAAATTATCTCTGGTCATGGATGAGTAGTTTGCATCCGTTCCACTTGAGAAAGTCCAGATAGAATTTCGAGAGTATCCTTTTCCTAAACAGTATTGAGTAATGGCATCCAGCAACTCTCGTTTATCTTTTTTAGGCATTGCAGTAACGGGACTTTCTGTAAAAGTGAAATCAATGAATGGGTATATGGCAACGTGATTTGCCCCCAATAAAAAAGCGGTATCAATATCCGACTTCAAATCATCGTAGGTTTGTCCAGGCAGCGCAAAGATAAAGTCCATGGAAACAGTTTCAAAAGAAACGGCAGACAACGCAGACATCATTTCTGCGGTATCAATTTTCTTTCTGCCAAGAATCTTCTGATACTTATCGCAGAATGATTGAATGCCGATGCTGATTTTTGTTACACCTGCATCTTTCAACATTTGCAGCGTTTCCACATTCACATTATAGGGATGAAGTTCCAGTCCAATCCCCTCTGTGATAATAAAGTGCTCACTCAATGCATTAACGATTTCTTTTATACGGTTGGCTGCGAGTGCAGGTGTCCCACCACCGAAGTATAGGCTGGTTGCTTTTCTATGCTCCGCATGTTGGCTGCCCACAATGTGTATTTCTTGAATCAAAGAATCTATGTACCTATCACACAATTCAGCAGAATACCGCACTTTGCAATAAGGGCAAAAGTTGCAGATACTTTTGCAAAAAGGGATATGAACATACAGCCCAAGGTTTTCACATTCTGCATACGGCAATATCTGGTCATATCCATTTTTGAACGTAAATGGCTTCGCTGTCCGTGTAAGCCACATTCTCGTTAAACCTGTAATGAAGCTCATATTACTCCTAAATATACTTCAAGTATGTATGAAGCATCTCAATGATTATTTTGGGATTGCCTCTGAACAGAAGCGTATATTCAGCAACAAAAAAGTATCCGCATTGGTCGCAAAGGCCAGGAACATCTATACAGCGCCCGCAAGTAGACAACTTTCCGTTTTCCATCACTACGCACTGATGGCAAGGCGTAGGAAAACGATTTTCAATAAGATATGGAAACGCACTTTTTAGGTTGAATACAGGTGCGCCTTCTTTCATCATTTGAGTTATCGTATCACAGCACTTGGCTTTTTCCTCTTTAGTCAGAGCTAATTTTTTTGTGTCAGGATATGGTGTATGGAAATTGAATGATACTGCACGGACATTTTTAGTGTCACGAGCCGTTAGACAGACATCTCGTACATGATCTTTGTTGATTTGATTGATTGCCATATAGAAACAGATATTGTCTGCGGTAGCATTGCTGATGTTCTTCATGATAGTGTCGTAGGTGTCACCACGAACTTCATTATGGCGCTGCTTATCTCCGTCCAAGCTCAAAAGAATCAAATCTGCTTCTGGGAGATCAATGGGAAACGTTCCGTTCGTAACTACGTTGACGATGAGAAAACCCATGTTCTTTGCTTCTATAACCAAATCTCTGAGAGTGCGTTCGCCATCTTTCCAAAGAAATGTTTCGCCACCGCAGAAGAACAAAATGCGAACTCCCATGTCATATAGCCGCTGCATTTCTTGCCAGATCTGTTCATATGGATGGACGATTGCTGTAATATTGTTGACGGAACAGTGCTTGCAATGCAAATTGCATTTGTCTGTTAGGATTACAGTTCCAAGGATTGGTGATTTCTTTCTAAGCAGAATCGTCTTTACGCCAAAAGCAGCGAAGTGAAAAAAGGATGATAGCTTCATTTTTCCTCCATAGCTCTAATTGGGTATCCCTGAATAGTGTGTACACATTATATTATACTCATTTTCTTCTGCTTTTTCAAGATAATGTGGCATATTTCAGAGAATTAGTATAATCGGTTTATTCGCTCCGTTTGGGTCACTTTTCCTGCATGTAAAATAGTGATGCTTATTCAAGCAAAAATTTATGCTGCTATGTATAATGACTTCATCGTAAAGTGATTCTCTGATCCGTATAATCAATATGTTGAAATGTGGCCTTTTTCATGTTTCAAACTTAATCTATGTGAATAAATGAAGCCAGATATGCTCACTTTTGAACAAAGCCACACAGAGGGGAAAACAAGCAATTTTCAACCCTCAGATGTACAAAAACAGGCAGCACCCAACCGAAGCTGAGTGCCGCCTGTTTTGCTGTCCAATCCTACCTAGCAGCTGCCGATTTTGTAGTTTTCTCAAATTACTGTCTTATCGGCACACGGCAAACGGGCGGCAGTTTTTTATTGCAGTGCGTCAATGTAAGTGTTCAGCGCGGCAAAATCGCCGCGGGGATAGGCGTTCAGGTCGCGGTTTTTCGCG
>ERZ773192.3764-NODE-3764-length-10919-cov-2.509481_pt1 | contig 10919 bp, 7 predicted proteins | sample MGYA00581010_ERZ773192 | MGnify/ENA primary metagenome ERZ773192 (study PRJEB29015, sample SAMEA2737741) | human gut metagenome | biome: human gut; feature: human-associated habitat; material: faeces | place: China | collected 2012 ...
CCGCATGCTTTGCAGGTCGTAGTCCCAGATGGTTATCATGGTTACTCCCATGAACAGATCTTCTCCGGCACGCATATGATTTTGGATTTCTGATCCGGCACGAATCACTTCTTCAACTTCATAGCGTTCATTTTCACGCGAATCCTGAAGGTCTCCGCCTTTTCGTGCTAATACACGTCCTAAATTGGTTACTGTTTTTTCACGGTCCAACTTTTCGAAAAAGAAATCAATGTCAACACCTTCACCAAAGTTCAAACAACTGGTCCAGTTAGCGTATACATTTCTTGGATAGGAATTATTTCTTATAAATAGAAATGTGTAGCATATACCGTCTACCACGCAATACGTTGGAGTTGAGAAGTTCATACCCTTTGGTGCAATAACTGAGGATAAGGGCAATTGTGGAATCTGGCTGGCTAAGGAAATATCATTTGGATATCTCATGGACTGTACAAAACGCATATCGCGTATGAGTCGATCTTTCCTTTGCTTAAGCGTATTCTCTCTGGAAGACCGTTTACAAATGAAATGATATAAAAAGTCTTCAAGAAATAATGTTTCAGATTCATGCTTTATGATCGGATTTCCAATTTCATTGAAATTCCTACTGATAATATCAATTGCATTATTCATGTCAGTGATAATCTTGCTCTCTTTAGAGGATGATTTATAATTATCATAAGGATCTCCCTCATATTCAATGATGAGGAAGAAGCGCTTTCCAGAAGCCTCTTTTGAGGCAATACTCTTCACTAAGGTTGTATAGTCTTTCTTTGCAGCCAAAACTTTTTCATCAGATTCCATTTGAGTCTTCTGATTTAATCTCTCGAACATGGATGAAGTATCAGTTCTTTCGGTAATTACTTTTATTTGGAAAGAAAACGGAGATATGTTGATCCACTTTTGAAACGCTGCAATGATAAAATTCTTATCCTTGGGCTTCTTTAAATCAAAATTTTGTGGATCAATCTCCAGTATCTTGATATAGCGCCCATCTTTAAGCTTGATCAGTCCAGCACTGTATATGATTTTCTCGAATGGAAGCCAGTCCTGGACGTAATTTTCAGCTTTGCTCTTTACTACTGCCCTCTTTGTTTGAGGACTTTTTGATTTGCTTGAGTTTAGAGATAAGCTTCTCCGCACGGGACGTGTTTCCGGTATTTCTATTCTGAGATGTTTCAATGCTTTGTACGCCTACCTTTCGCATATGATATACTGTTTTTTGGGACAGAAGTTTCAGAAGATATTTGAGAGCTACTAACAAAAACGAGGAAATCCTCTCTCCGTTAATGCCGACCAATGCAAAAGCAACTAATCCAGTGCTACATAATATCAATAAAATGAACTTGAATTGAAAAGTAAATGGAATGGACAATATCGGGATATCAACGATGGCTGCTAAGATAGCACCTTCAATTAAGTTCGGAATGGAAATGTTATGCCATTTGCCTGGTACATTGTAGTTCAGTGGAATAATATATGTATTCAAATTTTCGTCTTCGATATTATTCATAGAGCATTACTCCTTTTTATGTGTGAAATATCTAAATGCAATTATTCCGGATCCACCGACAATACCGATACCAATCAAAAGAGAAAGTAGCATCTTACGTACTGAAAAATCGCTGCGAGCATCATTCGCGTCATCAGTGTGAGTTTCTTCTATACTTGATTCGTCAGAAACTTCAAGCTGTGCTGGACGAAGCGATATATACTGTGGATCATCTTCTTGAAGTTCAAAGTCAGATGTATCCGAATAAATAGGCTGTGCATTGATTTGATCACCGGAAATATTTGCCCCTCTTACTTCGTAGGCTCCGACAGGAAGAAGAGCTTCGGACTTGTAGCCTTGATCATGATATAAAGAAATATCATATTTTTCTCCCTCTGTTTTATTGTAAAGTCCAAGGATGATATCGTCTCGCCCCCAGTTATCCGGCACACTGAACTTGACAATTATGGTACCGACTTTGACAGAATCAGTTGAATGTGCTTCTTCTCTAGGTGCGGTCGTTTCGTAAATGTCTGTTTGAGATTCATGCCCGCCAGATGTTTCGTCAGATGGAGCACTACTCTTCTCTTCGTTATCTGGAATTATAAGTGAATCTTCAGAGAAAGTGTCATCAGATCCGTCATCATCTTCATTTCCAATTCCGTTCTCATCCCAATCAATCGGATTCCCATACATGTCTGTTTCGCCCTGTGCGGCATATGCCGCACAGGGGGTAAGACACAGAGATACACTCATGAGAGTTAATAAAAAAATCTTTCTGTTCATAATTTTTCCTCGCTCTACTGATAGAAAGTCCAAAATCCTTTTCCTTCCCGGATAAGAGCATCTATTGTATATGGTTTGTAGCTCTTTTCTGGGTGGGATGGATCATTAACCCAGCAATATCCGTTGCTGTCAATGCCTGTAATGACAATGAAGTGTCCCTTTTTAGTAAACTCACCAGGTTTGCAGGACATAATCACTGGGCGGTTCTGCTGTAAACTTAAGATGATACTATTTGAAGCAATAGCACTGCATTTTAATCCATACCAAGAAGCTACATTCCTGAAAATATCCCAGGACTGTCCGCCGCTTGTATGGAAATAGTTGTAGTTTCCAGTCTTGTTCTGAATCATGGAAACGACATCGTTTGGATATACCCATCCGGAAGATGCTGCACCGCTTCGAAAGTAACTGATCACCATAGACAGACAAGTGACACTGCAGCCACTTTTACCAATATCAGCATCCCCAAATGGAACGCGCGCCCATTCGCCGCCTCCGGCACTTGCGGACTGTCCGAAGTATACGACTCCATTGTTACTGCTGTTATTCGGTATGTGTTTGGTTTCGGCATTTACTTTTGAGGACGAGCCTACATCAACAGAAAGAGAAATATCTGGTTTGGCAAGCCTCGGATTGTAGTAAAAAGCATTGTCTCCATATTCACCAAAAAAGTTATAGCCGGATTTTGCAAGCCAGCTCTTTCCCGTTAGAAATGTGGATCGATGTGCCGATGAAGATAGAAAATATAAAACACGCCCATCTTTTAACACACTCTTTGTCCCGCCAATTACCTGCTTGATGAGATCAATTTGATCAGAAGTTGGCATTCGCTTTTTATATGCACCACTTGAGTATGCTTCAAATTGCTTTGCCTGGGTAAGGACCGAAACAGGATCGTTTGGAAAGCTTGAACTCAGACAACGATAACGAACACATTCTGCAACGGCAATGGTACCTTCTGTATTTGTTGAGCATTCCTGCAAGATAACCTGTGCAATGAAATACCACTGGTCACCACTATAAGAGAATGATGTATTATTATATAAGCTGATTGTATTCTTATAATAATTGTCCTGCCCCATTTCAGAAGGATGATATCGCTTATATATAGGAAAATTATAGTTTTGCGATATTACGACCGTTCCACTACTGGAGCAATGGATCCAAGTATCGTTTCCCATGTAAATGCCGGTATGCTTTGAATCGCCCTGGTAGATCAACCCAATGTCCCCAGGAAGTAAATCATCTTTTTCGATATATTGGAGCTGACTGATCGAGGCTGTAGAAGCTAGTACGGAATCAAGGCTGCCGCCATTGAATCCCGCAGTCGCAAAGCACCATTGAACATATCCGGAACAATCAAGTCCCCATTTGGTACGCCCTTTTAAATCTGGAGCACAATCACTCCACCAGTCATCGTTCCAGCCGGTATTATGTGCTTTTCCACCATAATAATACGGAACCATTCCGACAAGAGTAAGGGCTGTTTTGATGACCTCTTTTCGATTACCGGATGTCCCTTCAGGGAGATTTGCAAGATACTGTTCGATTTCTTCTTGAGTCAGTCCTTGTCCACCATAGGATGAATGTGCAGTGGTGAGAATGTCGTTGACAATATTTTCAATCATTCTCATACGTGCCTCGATGATTTGACGGTTGGTCGTTTCATATCCGTCCATATAGATTCCATCAGGATCTACATCAAACATTGTATAGACATCTTCATTTTTAAACGGAGATAGAGTAACATCGGCATATTTGACAGTTCTGACTGTGGGCTTTACTAAGACTTTTTCTGCGAGATCAACTGTAGATCCTAAAATATAATAGTCTTCCAGGATATCATCATCATGTCCACTGTTTGGGTATAGTGTTGCGGGTACATAATTAGTGACTTCTTCTCCATCTAAATTACTGATCCAGTATCCGGTCCCATCCGGTCGCTTATCAACTTCATCTGTTTTTTTATATACGGTAATATTAGCATAATCGTGTTCCGTGTTACCTTCCTCATCTTCATCCTCATCTACACAAATACGAACAGTAGTTGCTTCATATTTTGGAATCATAACAGGATCGTATTCTTCTTTTTCTTTTTCTTCCGTTGAAAGTGTATAAGTGATTTTCAACTTTTTACGAAGCTGTGATTTGAAGTCTGCTATGGTTACGTTGTTAAAATCAGTGGTAACTGAGTATGTGGAAATGATAAAGGCGTAGTTTGTCGTATTAAACATGCCACCTTCTGAGCCTAGAGAATCAATAGATGTCTGGTAATCATATCCTTTTTCTTCACATAATTTCTGCACTTCTTCTCTTGCGTCTTCATAAGCACTTTCAAGCATCTCATCAATGACATCTACGCAATACTGTGTGGCATCTTCCAGGGTTTCCACCATCTCCGTATCGTCCGTATCATTTCCAGTAAAAAAATTTATAAAGTTGTGAATGGCATCGGTGACTTTACTTACAATGCCCTTAATGAGGCTCACCGCTTCTCCAACCGGCTTTAAAATAAGATTTGGCACCAACTCTTCAACAATACCGGCGATACAAAAAAGAAATAAAAGGCTTGAAATAACAATCCATTTGATAATGGACGATGCAACACCGCCTACCACAGCTCCTGTAGCAGTACCCAAAGGACCAACAGCGGTTCCTATTGTAGCTCCGGCTGTAGCACCAGCACCGGCACCAGCTGCAGCACCGGCTGCGGTACCTGCAGCCGCGCCGGTCGCAGCACCAGCTGCGGTGCTTGTGGAGGCTCCCGCAGCTGTACCGGCAACGGAACTGGCACCGGATGTGCCAACGGATGTTCCGGTGCCGGATGCCGCTCCCGCAGTTCCGGCATTGACATTAGGGCTGGATGAAAAAGTATTATTTGTTGGTTGAGGAGAATCCGGAACTTTAGAAGGACTATTTGAATCCTTGCTTTTGGTAGAATCGCCTGAAGAATTATTCCTTTGCGGAGTATTTCCAGAGGCTGCATTTTGCCGATCCTTATAGTGATTATATGCGTTATTGGCAATATCTCCGGCTGTGTCCATACCGGCTTCAAGAGTGTCTGAAACATGGTCCTTATTTTCGTGTTCCGCCATAATATACCTTTCACATTACAAGCTATTCTCTGGGGTTATGCTTGTTGTTCCTAAGTCCTTTCTTCTTGTTTCGATTAGGAGTGAAGCGATTATTCCCACCTGCATAGGCATTATCTGAACTATTATATGGTTCAGACTGGGATTTTCCGTTGCGCCTATCGTTTGTTAAATTGTCGTTAAATACGGAGTGTTCATTTGAATTTGAACGTCCATTATCAGATCTACGAGTACCGCTAGATTCTGATGAAGAAGCAGCATAAGGAGTTTCGCGATAACTGGTATCACCTTGGCGATCCGGAACCTTATACCAGGTTGAGGAACCTGCGCTGTTGACTTTTTGGAATACCTTGTTTGTAGATCCGTCTGCAATGTTGCTCCAATAATGGTCCGTCTTAATACCCTCGTTACCGTTCAAGTCAACTTTTCGTTGAACAGTAAGAGTATCTTTATCCAGAGAAGCAGACTCAATGGCTTCGTTTTTCAACTCAGGCATATATGCTTTTGAAACATTGGCTCCAACAGATCCTGAGAATGAATAGTCTTTATCAAGAAGATCCTCAACATTTTTCCCAATTCCATTAGAAGCATTTGGAATGGCATCAAAACTACCAGTCTCCGAATTATATAATCCGTGAATAGAGGAAGCCTCGCCATATTTTGGAGCGTTTTCCATAGCTTCATTGCTGACAGCTATCTTAGATGCATTATCGAAGTAAACTGGATTTCCTTCATTATCAATTCCACCGTAAGATTGAGCTGCATATTGTGGACTCGCCATGTTTGCAGCAATCTGCTCTCCTGTCGCAGTGCATCCGGTATATGCATTCTGATAAATATCAGGATTCTCGGTTTGACTCCATCCAGCTTTGCTCAGATCAAGTGACTTACCATTTGCATCTACAAAGCCAGACTCATTGCCATTGGAGGCATAAGAAATATTGCCGGCATAATCATCATTGAAGATATATTGATCATGCATAAGGGCATCCATTTCACCCGCAGAAATATAATTTCCATCTGGAGTCTTGTAGGATTCTTGGAAATGCGTTCCCTCAGTGGTTGCAATTTCATTTTCAGGTACTGGATTATTGTTGGCATCAAAGCAAACATCGCCGGCATATTCGTATCCATCAGGAAGCGGCATTTTCGGCGTGGTATTGAAATCAGCACGATAAAGTCCGTCTGAACCTTCACCAATAACTGTATTGTCCGATAGGTTGTCCGCATGTTGATCATTAAAAGGTGAAATTCTGGCAATCTCATAGCCATCTGCATCCCGCAAAATTAAAGAATCACTTCCATCGTCCGCAGGACTGATAGTGGATCCCTTAAGCTCCTCGGATGAAACAAAACCAGAATTATCGAGGAAGCTATCAGTACCATTTAAGTGCGCTTGTGCGAATTCTTTATAAGAGCTGCCATCGTTAATATCATTCATTTGATATGGAGAACCCGTATTTTTCAAGAAGCCACTTGTTTCGCCAAAGTTGACTTTTTGACTGATTCCATCTGGCTGTGTTTCTGAATAGCTCATCTTAGAGAGCTTGCCGTTTTGATCTTTGTATTCAAGTTCAAAATTACCATTCTGTGCGGTACCGCCCAAAAATTCACCTTTACTAAGCTGCTCTTTCATATTCTCTGGAAGAAATTTTTCTGCGTAGGCACGAGCTGCCTCTCCGTTCAAAGAGAAATTTGGTCTGTCTTTCATGAATTTATAAGACTGTTCACGTCCCATATTTTTAACATGTGTAGGATCAGATACAGATTTGACGGAATCTGCTTGTTTTGATAACCCTTGAGCTGCCTTCCTCTGTGTTCTTGTAGTCCCGTTTGAAGCATTTCCTGCAAAAACAGCAGCTGGATTTAATCCGAAAGCATGCTGTGCTATTCTTGCGCCACGTCTTAGTCCGCCTCCAGTAGCAAGTAAAGTATTTGCGACACCTTGACCTAATTGTGCGGTTGTAAGACCCAAAGCTGCAATGTGAGAATCAATGCTTTGCGCAGTTTTTAAGAATGCTAAAGCAATGAAACACCACAGGATTCCTCCACAGGTATAGCCGTTTACAGTTACGGATTTTTCCATAGGATTATCGGTAATTGCTGATTGGAAAATTACCATGAACCATAGATTGAGAACCAGAATCAAAAGTTCTGAGAAAAACATTCGAATCCATGATCGTGTGATTGCATCGGTATCTTTACTGACAATCGGAACGCATGCAAGCGGCATTGTATAATACATAACCCCAATGACAACATAGCGCTCTGCCATTTCAAGCACGAGTTTAAAGTAGTTCCATGCAATCGGGATTGTCAAAATAAATGCAACAAGTGCTTCCACTATGTTCATTCCGGAAGAATCATTGTCAAGAAATGATTTCTTAACAGAATCGCACAAATTGGAAAACATGTTTCCGTTTGTAATGGTGGCATTGTCCAAAATTTTCCAGTAAACCGTATCGGCAAGCCCCATAAATGCGTTTATTACTCCTCCGATATTTATCATCACAACATAAGCCAGTACCATCTTTACTGTAAGAGTTATGGGAGACTCATACGTTCTTGAAAATGGTGAAAGCTGGTTGGAAAACAGTTTCCAAAAATATAAAGCTATGATCAAAACTGCGGAGCATGTGTATACGATATTCCATAGGGTGGTTGCCCCTGGAAAGTACTCATCAAATGTGATTAAATTTGGGGAAAACGCATATACTAGCTGTTTGGTGACTAGATCGACACAACTAAGAACAGTGGTCTGAATCCATGACAGCAACGATTCCCATATAAAATCAAGAGCACCCATAAAATGATGACCTCCATTGTTCTAGTGAAAAGGGCGCATATATAAATGCGCCCTAATCGATGATGCTAATGATGCTATTTTATGTTTTTAACATCGGTTATGGATTTGCTCGTCATACTGGTGCCAAGGAAATCTTTTGTTTTTACCAAGATCCAAGGTGCAATGATGATGATTGCAAAGCCAATGACTACTTTAATTGCGACATCCTTCCACATTTTAGATTTCTGCGGATCACTTGTGAGATAATGCGCTGCAATTGCAAAAACAAGGAAAATCAAAGTACATACATTGATTACCGGAACCATTGAGTTGTACAAAGAAACAAGCTGGTCTACAAACTCAGAGAACATATTGTTATTATTAGCAGCGGCAAACACTGGATAAGCGCAACCGATAAATGCTGCACCAAATGCAGATAAGCGGTATACTTTACTCTTTAGTGCATCTTTGATATAACTCTCCAATTCAAACAGCTTCATCTGAAACTTAAGTGCAAATAATGTATTCATGTTATCACTCCTTTCTTAGTGTTTTATGTTTTCATTATATTGGTGCATACAAAAAATGTCAATAATAACAGAAAAAACATGTGAATATTGGCATTTTTGGACGTGAATAATGTGCGCTCTTGTGGTGCATCATTTTATAGAAACGTAGTTATGTATCAGAACTGGTGTTTGTACCACATAATTTTAAAGGGTCTCAAATTGAGACCCTTTGCAAAAAAATAAGAGGCATCGAAATAGATGCCTCTTATTTTACAGTTAATGGAATGACATTTGTGTAAAGAAGCCTACATCATCGTCATCATCGTCATCGTCAGATAGCATTGGTTTAGCGGTAACAATATCTGATTTACTGCTATTACTAGCCAAACTTTGAGAAGATGGCTGCGCGATTGTATTACTTCGAGCAGTTTCATTTGATGCATTGCCATTGGCTACGACAACATTTGAATTTGTAGACTGGATCTTTTCTGGAAAAGTGTCAAATACATCATTCGAAAGATTATCACCAGAAATATTAGGTGAAACAATCTCCTCTTTGTTTGAAGACACAATTCGTCCGACCAACTCAATCATGTCTTTATCAAGGGATTCTATTCGTTCGACAAGCGATATCGCTTGCTTTGGATCATCATCATATGAATATCCAAGCTTATTCATGTAAGGAACAATTGCCTTTAAATCCCATATTTTTCCGCTTTCAGCAGAATAAAACAGCCTGTCCTGATGCTGGAGGTAAAAGAGAATCAAAGCAGTTATAAAGCGCCCTTGTCTACGCCCAAATGATGCGAGATAATCGTGCGCCTTTAAGGCGTCTTCGGAATTCACATCAAAACTGATTGTCGATGATGCTCTTTTGCGTTTTGCATCAGTCATAGTATATCATCCCTCATTCCTTTAATTATTCTTCATCAGCTGACTCTTTATGTTCCCAGTCAAACTTAGCCCAATATTCATCTAATGCTTTTTTCTTAATTTTATATTTGGGAACAGCGGCAATGGATTCATACCCAATCGCATTCGCACGATTATCTGTAATGGATTTCCACTCGTAAAAGCCAAGATCACTGGAAACCTTTCGCAATTCATCTTCCAGCAAAAGCGGACCGCCCCCTAATGTTACAACTGGAGTAAGGGAAAATTCGGCTCCAGCCGTAATCATTGAAGTAAAGAGATTTTTTAACCAGTCATATGCCAGTTCGTGAATCCTGGTGCTGAACTTTACATAAATGGAACTTGATTCATCTTTACCGGATAAGACATCAGCAATCTGTAATGGGGAGACATTGTTGCCGGTTTCGCTGCGAAATCTGCATGAAAAGTTTTTTGACACCTTCTTTATAACTATCAATACTATCGCTTTGAATTTGATTGCGGACCATACGCATTACATCAGTAGTGATTCCACCAATGTCGATGAAGTAAACATCGTTCAGACCTTTAATAAGACTCTTATACTGAGCTGCCGCACCCCAACACTGAGCGGTTACGAAAACATCTTCGATGATAAAATCAAATGGAATGTTTTTGTAATAAAACTTAACCTCTGAACCAGGACGATAATATTCTTTATATGCAATTGCGTTTTTTTCGTTGAAATCTCCCGGAGGCATTCCAATTGCAAGAACAATTCCTTCCTTATTGCTAATAGAAATACCTCTTGCAATCGCCTCTTTCGCGATGGAAAACAAACTCAAGATCCACATTTCATCCGTAGCTGTTTTGTCATTGGCGAAATTAAAAGGTTCTAAAGTGGGTGTGTAATATTCTGTTACACCGTTGTTTTCAATTTCAATATATTCTGTTGCAAGCTTATTCAGAACTAAATCTTTTTTATAACCACTTGCAAATACGGTATGTCTTGATTTAGTATCGTGATTGCCTACATCAATTCCGAATAAACCAAGAATACTCCTCTCCTCTCCGGAGAAATCCTGTAAAGGTTTCAAATTCATAAAATAGCCTCCTTGTTATGTTCTGTAACGAATTATAATACATTCCATAAAGTCAATTATTACGGTCTAAATATTTGCTAATACGTTTTAATTATAAAGCATAACGTGATATTCAAAACAATATATTGACATTAAATAGGACAAAGCTTATAATGAATTTAAAATAGGAAGGGAGAGAAAAAATGTCTGGTATTCGAAAAATCGGAATCGCAAATGAGAAGGGTGGAGTTGGAAAAACTACAGCTGCAATCAACATAGCAGCCTGCTTAGAAGAGGCTGGAT
>ERZ773192.3772-NODE-3772-length-10892-cov-2.554120_pt1 | contig 10892 bp, 7 predicted proteins | sample MGYA00581010_ERZ773192 | MGnify/ENA primary metagenome ERZ773192 (study PRJEB29015, sample SAMEA2737741) | human gut metagenome | biome: human gut; feature: human-associated habitat; material: faeces | place: China | collected 2012 ...
CAAAAAAAAGGCGAATATGCTGTTCGTAAATGTCCGAATGGAAATTAAAGATATTCACTTCAATGCTACGGTCGGTGCCATTAGCCATTGTAGGACGGTAGCCGATACTAAGCATACCGCCATAAGTCTGCCCCGCAACAATGACACGGACAGCATATACCCCATCGGAAGGAACCAATTTATCAGGATCATCCACCCGAAGATTTGCGGTGGGGAAACCTATTTTACGTCCGACGCGATAACCGCTTACCACCGAGCCATTCAAAAAGTAATCATAACCCAGACAATCGGCCGCTTCCGAAACATTACCTTCCAATAACAGTTGGCGGATGACAGAGGAACTTACCGCAGTCTCCTTATTTATATATGCACGCGCAAGAATAACTTTTATCCCCAATTCCTGTCCATAGCGCACATAGTCATCAAACCCTTCGCTACGGTTGTGTCCGAAACGATGGTCGTAGCCTATGACAAGAGCACGTATGTTATAATGATTACGAAGGAAAAGCATAAACTCCCGTGCCGACAATATAGCAATTTCAGGAGTAAAATCAAGCATCATGCAGTAATCCAAACCGGTTTCAGCAAGTAAGGAAACCTTTTCTTCATATGTAGTCAGTAGTTCGGGGCGATACTCCGGCTGCACAACTTTGCGCGGATGCACCGGAAAAGTCACCACCCCCGAAGCAAAACCGCATGCAACAGCTGCTTCACGCACCTGTTCTATCAGGTAGCGATGTCCTCGATGCACTCCGTCAAAAAAGCCTATGGTAGCAACACAAGGCTGAGGAAGCACTTCCGGTATGTTACGAAGCAACTGCATTTTAACTCTCAATTTTCAATTCTCAACTCTCAACTAAATAAATGGCTCCAGTCTTCACATGCTTTCGGCGTATAGGTAGAAATACCCAATGTTTCCGCCACACGGCAATTCTCGGCAGAATCATCTATAAAGAAAGTCTCTCTCGGATCTATGCCTGTCTCTTCCAACAGTTTCTCAAAAATAGCAACGTCCGGCTTTACCATCTTCATTTCATAAGAAAGGAAAATCTTCTCAAAATAATCTTCTACCCGGAAAGCCTTGTAGTGGAAAGCATGCTTACACGACCACTTCCAGTGAATTTCATTGGTGTTGCTCAACAGATAGACCACATATTTCTCACGCAGTTTCAACAACAAATCCAATTTATAGGTAGGAATACCTCCCAAAAAACTATTCCAGGCAGCATCTATACGGGCATCGGTCACAATCTTCCCTATTTGCTCGCGGATCTCATTCCGGAACTCCGCACTGGTAATCAATCCTTTTTCATGCTGCAAGAAGAAACCTTGCTGATGACAAACATCAAGCATAGCCTCTACATTAGGCATGCCTAACTTTGCAAAATTCTCGATACAACGCTGACGGTCCAAGTCGATCAACACACCGCCAAAATCAATAATAAGGTTTTTAATTCCTTTTTCTTTCATTTTACTTCTGAGTTAAACGTCGGATGAAACGTATCGCCTCACCCACCCATAATACCAGTGAAGTGGAAGCAATAATAATCACCCAAGTGACTAAATCAAGCGGCACAGTACGGAATACGGCACCACCGAATTGTACAATAAGGAACTGTCCTATTAAGATAGCAAGTACTATCAGTTCCATACCATACGATTTGGAAATCCCTTTGAAAGCGGAGTCTGTAGTACCAAACACACGCGCATTGAAAAGGTTCCAGAATTGCAGCATCACGAAGAATGTGAAGAATATGGTCAGGCGTTCCGGTGTCATACCGCCCTCGGCATGATTAAACCAGTACAACATTCCCATGAGTATAATCAGGAAAGCACCACCTACACCTAAAATATAGGAGCGCATGGCTTTCGAAATAATAAAGTCATTGCTACTGCGAGGCTTCTCTTGCATGACACTCTCACTGGGCGGAATAGAAGCCAGAGCCAAAGCGGCAAAAGTATCCATAATAAGATTTACCCATAACATTTGAGTTACAGTAAGCGGTAATTCCGTACCTATCAAGGAGCCAAGCAAAACGATAAGCAAGGCCACAAAATTAATAGTCAACTGGAAAACGATGAAACGTTGGATATTCTTGTACAGCGAACGTCCCCACATCACGGCAGTGCCGATACTATTAAAAGAATCGTCAAGCAGAGTTATATCACTGGCTTCCTTGGCCACTGACGTTCCCGTACCCATAGACAGACCCACCTGTGCATGGTTCAATGCAGGGGCATCATTCGTACCGTCTCCCGTTACGGCTACCACCGCACCTTTTTGTTGTAACAACTGTACCAGGCGTTGCTTATCTGTAGGCCGCGCACGCGACATAATTTTCAGATCCATCACACGGTCGAGTGCTTCTTCATCTGCCAGTTCCGCAAAGGCAGCACCTGTTATCCGGTTACGTTCCGTATCTTCCGGTTTCCACAGACCAATCTGGCGTGCAATTTCCGTAGCCGTACCCGGTGTATCTCCCGTTACAATCTTGATATCGATACCGGCCGACTGGCATTTCGATACCGCCGCAGGCACATCCTGACGAATAGGATCACTGATAGCAACCACACCCAGGAATGACAAATCATGATCGGCAACCAATTCCACACAATCTCTTGTATCCGTATCTTCTACGATCTTGAAAGCAAAACCAAGGGTACGCATCGCCATGTTCTGATAACCCAGCAATTGTTTTTCTACCGTAGAGCGATACTCTACCGCATCGACCCGTTTGCCATCCAGAATAACATCTTTACATTTGCCTAAAACAATTTCAGGAGCACCTTTCACGTACAATACCTTCTTACCCATCAAAGGAGACTTCACCAAAGTCGCCATGAATTTACGTTCGGTAGAGAAAGTCAACTGATCCACAACCGGAGCATTCTCACGTAATTCCAGATAATCCCTGTTCCTGCTGTTCAACCATAAAAGCAAGGCTACCTCTGTCGGATTCCCTACTCCTTTCGGTTTTTCACCTTCGGCTATCTCTTCCAGAAAAGCTGTAGAATTGGTACTAATACCTTCCACCACCAATTTGCTGATATCATCTTCACCGACTTCTCCGCCATTTTTCAAACCATAGAAACTCGGTTCATAAACTTGCATCAGATTTTGAGTCAATGTACCTGTCTTATCCGTACAAATCACAGTGATGGCACCCATCGTCTCGCAAGCATGCATTTTCCGAACCAGATTGTTGGTAGAAAGCATACGGCGCATATTCAATGCCAGACTCAATGTCACACTCATCGGCAACCCTTCGGGCACTGCAACCACAATCAGGGTTACTGCCATCATAAAGTATTGCAAGGTAGCTTTCAATGCCGGAAGCCAGTCTGCAAAAGTATGGAAAGTAGAGAAAGGATATACCAGTATTACATCTTTAATAAAGAAAATGGCAAATGCCAATCCGGCTACCGAGAAACCGATCTTACCAATCAGATTGGCAAGCTTGGTAAGCTGTATGTTCAGCGGAGTAGGCTCCGTACTCTGTTCCGTACTCTGCCGGGCTACCTTTCCGATTTCCGTATCATCCCCCACACTAAGCACCCGCATTGTTCCATGACCGTCTACAACCGTAGTACCACGCAACACACGATTGGAAGCATATGTAGCTTCTTCATCAAAATCTGCTTCTACAGTCGTTTTACTAACTACAGGTTCACCAGTCAGATTGGATTCATTGATTTGCAAAGAAATAGCTTCCAGCAGTTCACCGTCAGCAGGAATTTCTTCTCCTGTTTCCAGAACGATAATATCTCCTACTACCACATCTTTCCGGGGAATCTCCTGCACGCGACCTTTACGGATAACTTTCACCAAAGTTTCCTCATTGACCGCATTCAGCAAATCAAATTTTTTATTAGCATCATATTCAAAGAAGAAGCCGATTCCGGTAGCCAGCAATATGGCGGCAATAATACCGATTGTTTCGGCATATTCATTCTCTACGATCGAGATGATCAAAGAAAATAGTGCAGCAACTAAAAGCACCCTGACAACAGGGTCTTCAAACTTTTCAAGATATAACTTCCATAGGGAGGGACGCTTGGGAGGCGTTAACAGATTGACTCCGTACTTCTCGCGGCTTTTTCTTACTTCGTCGTCAGTAAGTCCGCCATGATAAAAATCATCCTTCATTGCAGTCATGCAAATTGTTAGCTTTAATTAAGAGCCACAAAAGTACAATATTAATTTGGGATACCGAATGTTATTAAATCTTTTTATAAGTTAGTCTTGCCATCAATCTCTGTGCCCTGTTCCTTAATCTGACGACCATTGATCGGAAGTGTAAACCAGAATGTAGATCCCTTACCATATTCAGATTCCACACCAATCTTCCCCCCCAGTTTACGGATAATCATTTCACAAATAGCCAATCCCAGACCAGTACCTTTTTTATTCTGTTCCACCCGAACAAAGCGTTCAAAAATATGATTAACCTTGTCTTCCGGAATACCGCTACCGGTATCTTTTACGTAAAAGTAAAGCCCCTCTGTACAACATTTATAGCCCAAAGTAATGCTACCTTCATCCGTAAACTTCACCGCGTTGGTCATAAAATTGGAGATAACCTGTTGCAAGCGGTTTCTATCTGTATCCATAATACATTCATCCGCAGGAGTTTCTCTGATAATCTGGATAACAACAGCTTTATCTTCCAGTCTCATACGGAACAATTGTTCTATATCAAGCATCAGTTGCTTGACGTCCACCTCAGAGAACGTAAACTCCAATGTACCTGCTTCTATTTTAGAAAGGTCAAGAATATCAGCAATCAATTGCTGCAATAACTCGTTATTAGAATGAACTATTTCCAAAAACTGTGTCTTCTCCTCTTCCGTACCGGCAGAAGCCAGCAATTCGGAAAAGCCGAGTGCGTATCTCATGGCTCATATTAGCAAGAAAAGCAGATTTGGAACGATCTGCATTCTCCGCTTTTTCACGGGCTTTATGCAATTCCACTTCTGCTTTCTTCAAGCGTGTAATATCATGTACAGTAATTACCATGCCTTCCTTGTCATCTATCTCCATATATTCGCCGGAAACATACGTATCACATTCAGATACCTCTCCTCGCCTATCCCGTATATCGAGTGTAGCCTCCAAGTCTGTAAAACTACTTTTTGCACGATAAGTCTCTTCTATCTTTCTCCGGATAGGGCAACTGCCGCAAAGTTCATGCGTTCCGCATCCTCCTTCGGCGGACAATGCGTTATTACAACGCAGCAAATCTCCTACACGGGGTAATCTACCTTCCGGCTTACGGGCTTTGGTGATATCATAATAGTTTGTCCGGGTAACAACAAAATCCCTGTTTATCAAAAGAATAAAAGCATGAACATTTTGCATAATGGAACGAAACAGTTCTTCTGAGCTGCGCAATGCTTTTCTGGCGTTTCCTGCTTTAAGCAGCAGACGTCTACTTCTACCGAGTTCAAACACATACAATAGCAATACTCCCACAAGTACCGCCATACCGATCAGAATTAGTATCGTCATAAAGAGTTCATTTACAATAAAAACGAAACAAATATATCTCTTTCAAATCAAAACCGGAAACAAAAGAGCGGTATTTATTGTTATTTATAAAGAAAACCTAAAAAATAGTTTTATGGACAAGTACATTTGCACAGTTTGTGACTACGTTTACGATCCCGAAATGGGCGATCCGGAAAACGGCATTGAGCCGGGAACATCGTTTGAAGACCTTCCTGAAGATTGGGTTTGCCCGCTATGTGGAGTCGGAAAAGAAGAATTTGAGAAAGCGTCTTAAGACGCTTTCTTTTCTTTTACATCACTACTTGCTTCTACTACATTTACCACATAATCGCCCAGCTTTTCGCACTCTGCGATAATATCCATATAGTAAACGCCCATCTGATAATCATATTCTTTATTATTTACATCCAGAATATTCTGATTCTTCAGCTGATTGCGATAGTTATTAATTTCATTCTCAATATTGAATGACTTATTCACGTCAATACTTTGGTGGTCGGAGCGTTCCACAACGACAATCATTTGTGCCAACGCATCATCCGTCAGTTTCATCATAAAGTGAATATGATCATATTGCTTTTCTGTGAAGTCCTGATTGGTCTGACGTTTACGATTGATAGTACGAGCAAGATTATAGCAACTATCACCAATACTTTCAATTTCCGTGACCTCACGAAGCATGGCACGAATCTGCAGCTTACTTTCTGAACTCAAACGTCCGTCGGACACCTGGTTCAGATAATTGGCTATCTCCAATTCCATATTATCGCTGATATTCTCATATTTCTCGATACGGCTGAACAGCTTATTATAATCATCATCCTTATCCGTATGCAACAGGTCCTGTACCATATTGAACATACGATGAGTACGCTCTGCAAACAGATGAATTTCTTTACGCGCCTGCAATATGGAAAGCTCCGCTGTAGAAAGCATACCACCGGAAATAAAGCGAAGACGATATTCCTCGTCGGCTTCTTTCTGCGGAATAATGGCGCAAACCGTACGTTCTATCAATTTCACAAACCAGATCAACAACAATACATTGCAGATGTTGAAGCAAGTGTGAAATGCTGATAACTTAAATGAAACTGCTACGGCAGGGTCTTTCGTTCCCATCACGTTTTCCACAAACCACGATACGGCACTCGTAAACGGAGTGAAAAGACAAAGCACCCAGATAACACCGAAGACATTGAATACCAGGTGAGCCAATGCAGCCCTCCTCGCCTGCGTATTACCGGTTAAAGCAGCAAGATTGGCAGTAATAGTAGTACCGATATTCTCACCCAATACTAATGCCGCCCCCAATTCAAAGCTTATCCATCCATTGGCACACATGATAAGCGTAATAGCCATCGTCGCTGCCGATGCCTGCACAACCATAGTCAAAATAGTACCAATAAACACAAACAACAGAATAGAAATATATCCCATATCGGTATAACTCTGTACAAAAGCCAGCATTTCCGGATTTGCTTTCAAATCCGGTGCATTGGATTGTAACATAGAAAGTCCCATAAAAAGGAAAGAGAAACCGAAAATGAACTCCCCGACCGACTTACGTGAGCTTTTGCCGGAAAAGAGGAGTGGAATGCCGAATGCGAGTAGAGGAAGGGAGAAAGCCGCGATGTCGACTTTGAATCCGAGAGCCGAGATCAACCACGCGGTAACGGTCGTACCGATATTGGCTCCCATTATGACACCGATGGATTGGGTAAGAGTGAGCAGACCAGCGTTTACGAAACTGACCACCATGACTGTAGTGGCGGATGATGATTGGATCAGGGCGGTAATTAAAACTCCGGTAAGAACTCCGGTAACCCTGTTGGTCGTCATGGCCGTCAGAATCCTGCGCAAACTGTCCCCCGCAAATTTCTGCAGACCTTCGCTCATGATCTTCATACCGTATAGGAACAACCCCAAGGAACCTATAAGGCGTAGAAAATCAAAAAATGAATAGTCCATTTAAAATACGTTTAAGTGGATGTATATCCGATTAATATTCCTAACTTTAGGGGACAAAAGTATAAATAATAACTGAGATACCATGTCTGAAACTATTACAATTTATTGCAAAAATAACAATACTTACAAAGAAGTTCCCATTGGTTCTTCGCTGTTGGACATCTATTCACTGGTTGGTGCTCCCCTCCGGTTACGACCGATGAATGCACAGGTAAATAATAAAACAGAGGGGCTTACCTTCCGTTGTTGGCATCCGAAAGATGTTGAATATGTCGACTATACGCAACTTTCGGGAATGCGGACATATGTCCGTTCCCTCTGTCATATTTTCTCGAAAGCAGTGAACGACGTGCTCCCTTCAGCGACTCTGAACCTGGAGCATCCCATCTCGAAAGGCTATTATTGCGTTATTCACAACGGTAAAGACATAGACGAGGAGACGATCGGCAAGATCAAGAAACGGATGCGTGAAATCATCGACGCAGACCTTCCTTTCCATTTGAAAACGATTCGCACGATCGATGCCGCAGTCTTGTTCCGTGAAAGGGGCATGAACGACAAAGCCCGTCTGATCGAAAGCGCCGGTATGCCTTATACGTCTTATTACGAATTGGATGGCTACATCAATTATTTCTATGGCTGCCTGACTCCTTCCACCGGCTACATCCAGGTTTTTGACCTGGTTCCCTATTTCGACGGCGTGTTGTTGCGTGTGCCTCAAAGGACGAATCCGACGGAATTGGAACCGGTCATCCGCCAAGATAAAATGTTTCAGGTTTATAAGGAGCATCTGACCCTGCAACGCACGGTCGGATTGGACAACGTCGGCGACCTGAACCGGGCGATAGAGAAAGGCATGACATCCGAGGTCGTCATGGTCTCCGAAGCCATGCAGGAAAAGCAGGTAGCCAAGATCGCAGAGGAGATTGCCGCCCGCTACGATAACGGCGTCCGCATCGTGTTGATTTCCGGACCGTCTTCTTCGGGGAAAACGACTTTCTGCAAACGGTTGCAGGTTCAGTTGATTACAAACCTGATCCATCCGGTCGGACTTTCATTGGACGATTATTTCCTGAACCGTGAAGATACGCCGAAGGACGAATCCGGCGAATATGACTTCGAATCGTTGTATGCGCTCGACCTACCTTATTTCAACAGCGAATTGCAGAAACTCCTTTCAGGTGAAGAGATCGAAGTGCCGAGCTTTAATTTCGAGACAGGTCGCCGCGTTTTCAAAGGAAAGAAACTGAAGATGCAGAAAAACTCCGTCCTAGTGATAGAAGGCATTCACGCCCTGAACCCCGAACTGACTTCCATAATCGAAGACTGCTATAAATACCGGATCTATGTATCCGTGCTGACTTCCATCTCGTTGGACAACCATAACTGGATTCCGACAACGGACAACCGTCTCTTACGCCGCATCATCCGCGATTACCGGTTCCGCGGATATTCCGCCCGTGACACGATCGCACGCTGGCCCAGCGTACGCCGAGGTGAGGACAAATGGATATTCCCGTATCAGGAGAATGCGGATGCGATGTTCAACAGCGCCATGTTATATGAACTGGCCGCCCTGCGCAAGGAAGCCGAACCGATCTTGGGCGAAGTGCGCGAATGCGATCCGGAGAATGCCGAGGCGTACCGTTTGCTCCGTTTCCTCCGTTACTTTAATTACATCCCCGATGTCGGGCTTCCGGGCACTTCCCTTTTGCGTGAGTTCCTCGGAGGCGGCAGTTTCCGATATTGATCTGCAACAACGGAATGCTTTCGTTGGGAGGAATAAAAGTTACATACCTATGAAAATACTGTTTCCCACCTATGAAAATTTATTTTCTCTTGCGGGGAAATAAATTTTCATAGGTGGGAAACAGGTGTCCGCATTCATAGTTACAACCTGGAACCGGTTTGCACTATTACCCTGGCCATGCTCTTTTTCGGCGAAGCGAAAGGGTTGAACCCTGCTTTCCATGCCGGATTAGGGTTGCACCTCCTTTCCGTCCTACGAGAAACGCAGGAAGCTATCCGTTGTAAGGGAGCGTAAACCAGAACCGCGCACCTTCTCCCGGCCTCGAATCGACACCGATTGTCCCATTGAGAGCTTCGATGATGGTTTTGCAGATTGTCAAGCCCAAACCGGTTCCTTGCTTAAACGAGTTGACTTTCACGAAACGGTCGAAGATTGCCTGTTGGTGCTGGGGTGATATTCCGATACCTGTATCGATTACTTCCACCAATACATATTTTTCTACGATACGGTAGGAAAACCTGATGCTTCCCACCTCTGTAAATTTGACCGCGTTCGAGATCAAATTCGAAAGCACCTGCGTGACTCGTTTCGGATCGGTATGAACGAAGATGTCCGGCAGAGCATCGAAGTCACAGATCAAAGAAACCTTTTCAGGCATTTTCATCGCATGTACCTGAAACTGTTCATGGAAGATATCTTTCAGGCTGGTATCGGAAAGCGAGTAATCCAAAACGCCCGATTCTATTTTGGAAAAATCAAGTATATCAGTAATCAAACGAAGGAGCAAATCGCTATTCTTATTGATTATTTTGACAAACTCTTCTTTTTCTTCTTTATCGTCAGTCTCGGCAAGGATATTGGAAAATCCGATTATGGCGTTGAGCGGCGTCCGAATCTCATGGCTCATATTGGCAAGGAAGGCTGATTTCAGTTTGTCCGCCTCACGCACCTTCTGTATCTCCAGTTCCGACTGCCGGGTTTCATATTCCGCATGGTGCAGTTTCTCTTCCAACAGTTTTTCTTCCGTGATGTTAGTAATATGGCAGATCATTTTGTTCTGCCGCTTGCTTCCTTTCGTCTTATAAGCCTGCGCATTGATGCGGATCCAGATCGTTTCGTTTTCAATAGCGGTACGACATTCGAAGCTGCAATGATCCTGCTTCCCTTCTATCACCTGGAAAAGCAGGTTGACATTATCGGCCGAACGAACAATCTGCTGTACACCTCCAATCGTCATGTACTTATTACTTCTCAAGTAGTTGAAGAGCTTGTTATCTTCCGGTGTTTCGTTCAGGAGTGGATTGACAAACAATTCTTTCTTTCCGATATCATATTCGACAATAAGGGAATGACCGGACAAGAGAACTGCTTTTAGGATCGCCAAATTGTTTTGTGTCTGCTCCTCTTTGACCCGTTTTTCTGTCTCGTCGGAGATAATCAGCAAATAGCCGATATGCCCGAACTCCCGGTCGTTCAACCCAATTCCTTTCACCATCAGATATTTGACTTCATCAGAAATATTGGAATTATAGTAACGGGTATCCCGGATGCAATTGAAATCGTATGCAAGTGGAAAACTGAATGCCTTCTTCTTCTTGATCTGATTAAGGATTCTCTCTGGGACAGCCGGATTCTTGAACAGGTTGACTCCCAATAACTGTTCCC
>ERZ773192.3776-NODE-3776-length-10885-cov-3.533241_pt1 | contig 10885 bp, 9 predicted proteins | sample MGYA00581010_ERZ773192 | MGnify/ENA primary metagenome ERZ773192 (study PRJEB29015, sample SAMEA2737741) | human gut metagenome | biome: human gut; feature: human-associated habitat; material: faeces | place: China | collected 2012 ...
AAAAAAGCGGAACTACTTCGGTGCCATTTTGTGGCAGATTCTCCCCTTTGCATTCCTTATCGGTTTCTGGATTTTCATGTCCCGCCGCATGAGCGGTGGTGGAGGCATGGGCGGAGGTGGAGGCATCTTCAGCGTAGGAAAGTCCAAGGCCCAATTGTTTGAAAAAGGTTCCCCCATCAAGATTACATTCAAGGATGTGGCAGGACTTGCTGAAGCCAAGCAAGAGGTAGAAGAAATTGTCGAGTTCTTGAAAGAGCCCCAGAAATATACCGATTTGGGAGGTAAGATACCCAAGGGCGCCTTGCTGGTAGGCCCTCCGGGAACCGGAAAGACCCTGCTTGCAAAGGCCGTGGCCGGAGAAGCCAACGTACCTTTCTTCTCTTTGGCAGGTTCCGACTTTGTGGAAATGTTTGTCGGCGTGGGAGCTTCCCGTGTCCGCGATTTGTTCCGCCAAGCAAAGGAAAAAGCACCTTGTATCGTGTTCATCGACGAGATTGACGCTGTAGGGCGTGCCCGTGCCAAAGCAGCCGCTATGGGTGGCAACGACGAGCGCGAGAACACATTGAACCAGTTACTGACCGAGATGGACGGTTTCGGCTCCAACAGTGGTGTTATCATCTTAGCCGCCACCAACCGTGTGGATGTTTTGGATAAGGCATTGCTGCGCGCCGGACGTTTTGACCGCCAGATACATGTAGACCTACCCGACCTTAATGAGCGTAAGGAAGTATTCGGTGTACACCTGCGCCCCATCAAGATAGACAATAGTGTGGATGTAGACCTTCTGGCACGCCAGACTCCCGGATTCTCGGGGGCAGACATTGCCAATGTATGTAACGAAGCAGCTTTGATAGCCGCCCGCCACGGCAAAAAGTTTGTCGGAAAGCAAGACTTCCTGGACGCTGTAGACCGCATTGTGGGTGGGTTGGAAAAGAAAACCAAAATCACTACCGAGGCCGAACGCCGTTCCATTGCCATACACGAAGCCGGCCATGCCAGTATCTCCTGGTTACTGGAATACGCCAATCCACTGATTAAAGTAACCATTGTACCCCGTGGACGCGCTTTGGGCGCGGCTTGGTATCTGCCGGAAGAACGGCAAATCACCACCAAGGAACAGATGCTCGATGAGATGTGTGCCACCTTGGGAGGACGTGCTGCCGAAGACCTATTCTTAGGTAGAATATCCACCGGAGCCATGAATGACTTGGAACGCGTGACCAAGCAGGCGTACGGTATGATTGCCTATCTGGGTATGAGCGAAAAACTCCCCAACCTCTGTTACTATAATAATGAGGAATATTCCTTCAACCGCCCGTATAGCGAAAAGACTGCGGAACTGATTGACGAAGAAGTGAAGCAGATGGTCAACGAACAGTACGAACGTGCCAAGAAAATATTGTCCGAAAACCAAGAAGGGCACAACCGGCTGGCACAACTGCTGATTGACAAAGAAGTAATCTTTGCCGAAGACGTTGAACACATCTTTGGGAAACGTCCATGGGCTTCCCGTTCGGAGGAAATCAGTGCAAACAAGACTGCTGCCGAGCTGAAAAAAGCGGAGCAAGAAGAAGAGCAAAAAGCCATAGAAGCAGAAAAGGAAGTCAAGGAAGAAGAAGAAAAGCATGAAAAATAACTTTATCCAACGTGCCGTTACCGGCGTGTTATTCGTCATAGTATTGGTGGGCTGTATTATTTACAGCCCCCTTTCGTTCGGTATACTGTTCACCATTATCAGCGTACTGAGCGTACATGAGTTTGCCCAATTAGTCAGCAAAAGCGGCGAAGTAAGCATTAACAAGACCATCACTGCATTGGGGGGAGCCTACCTTTTCCTTGCATTAATGAGTTTCTGTACCCAGCAGTCTGTAGGAGCACGGGTATTCCTTCCTTATTTGGGACTATTGCTCTACATGATGATTACGGAACTTTACCTCAAGAAAAAGAATCCGACGGGTAACTGGGCCTACTCCATGCTAAGCCAATTGTACGTGGCACTCCCCTTTGCCCTGCTGAACGTACTTGCTTTTCAGAATTCCCCGGAAACGGGCAGTGTGACCTACAACCCTATTCTACCGCTTTCCATTTTCGTATTTATCTGGTTGAGCGATACAGGTGCCTATTGCGTAGGTTCGCTGATAGGCAAACACCGTCTGTTCGAACGCATCTCACCTAAAAAATCCTGGGAGGGCAGCATCGGCGGCGGAATATTCTCCATCGCTTCCTCTCTTGGCTTTGCACATTTCTTTCCTTTTATGCCAGGATGGCAATGGGTAGGTCTGGCAATCGTTGTCGTCATTTTCGGCACTTGGGGCGATCTGACCGAATCACTCATGAAACGCCAATTGGGCATCAAGGATTCCGGTAACATTCTGCCGGGGCATGGAGGGATGCTCGACCGTTTCGACAGTGCCCTGATGGCAATTCCTGCAGCAGTTGTTTATCTATATGCCTTGACGATGTTCTAACGACGGCTCACATGACCAAACTTACATAAAACAAATATAAAAAGAGCACCCGGGCAAGATGAATGACATCAAAATCCCGGGTGCTCTTTCTAACTATATACTCTCGCAAACTCTTTCTTACTTCAACTGCATATTGGACAAATCCACATTAGTAGTCAGCTTTTCATTACTCCCCGCAGTTTTCAAATCAAAGGTTACTTCCACCTCTCCATTCTCTTCTGAATTGAGTTTCAACTTGATGCCTTTGGTTTCAGAGGGGATGTCCAGACTGTTCAAGTTATAGGAGACAGCACCAGGACTACGACGTCCCGTCAGGTCATCATAATCGTTATAGCGGAGTTCCAAATGGACGTATCCATCTTCGCCATACAAAGCATCATCTTCTTGCGGACGCACCAGGCTGATGCGGTGTTTATTATCAGTCGAAGATGGCAGGTTCTGCATGAAAAAAATGTTCATATAGCCACCACTGATGGTGATATCACCTTTATATATAAACACGGGGTCATTACCAAATTCCTCTTCGGTTTCGGGAGTCAGCGTCTCCACCTCTTTCGTCAAGACGTTCTGCAGACGCAGCAGCTTCACAGCATGGTCATATCCTGCATAGTTGTCCCACAAAGGATTGAACACGGTAATCACACGCTTTCCGTCAACCGGTTCGTACCACCACAAGTCTGTATTCACAGGCCAAAGCGTTCCCCACACATCACAGTCCAAATAAAAAGCATTGCCGGTAACACGCACCGTAGCCCACAGCGGCGGAGTGAAATCACCGATCGAATACCCCTCATCGTCATCACAGGATTGCAGTACCGGCATCACAGCCAGGCAAACTGCCATAAATAACCAATGTAGCTTTCTCATAATCAAAGTTCTTTTGTTTATTTCTTTCTGTATAGAAAATACAAAAGCCGGGCATTTACTGCACCGGCTTTTCCCATTTTAACAAATTCTTAATTTTTCGATTATTCTTCCCTCCTCCTCAGTAATGCCACCATCTCGCGGGCAGCATGTTTGGGTGCCCCTGCCTCTCCCAGACAGGATGCCATATACTCATATCCCTCGAGCATCTGACGGCGGTATTCCTTATCGTACAAAATGCGGTTCAGCTCCGAGCGTACCTGCTCTACCGTCATGGTATCTGCAACCAGCTCTTTCACCACCTCCCGGTTGGCTATGAGATTGACCAGGGAAATGTACTTCACTTTCAGTATATGCCGTTTCAGGAAAGCGATAACCTTCCCTATCGGAGTATGGTAACATACCGCTTGCGGCACACGAAACAGAGCTGTTTCCAGCGTTGCCGTCCCCGAAGTGACCAGTGCAGCCTCTGCCTGCCTCAACAAAGGGAATGTCTTGTTGAAGATAATCTTCACGTCCACCCCACCCACATAACGTTTGTAATACTCGGGGGAAATACCCGGAGCACCGGCCAGCACCAGTTGATAATCGGGAAAAGAAGCTGCCGCACGAAGCATGTCGGGCAGATTGTCCTTGATTTCCTGCTTGCGGCTACCAGCCAGCAGAGCAATAACGGGTTTGGCCGAAAGTCCGTTTGCCCGGACAAAGTCGTCGAATGTCTCTGAGCTGGAAGCAAGAAAAGCCGTCACTTCATCCACTGTCGGATTGCCGACATAATGTATCGGATACCCGTGCTTCCCTTCAAAAAACTCCACCTCGAACGGTAGGATGGAGAACAGCTCATCCACATCCCGTTTAATATTCTTGATGCGGTATTCCTTCCATGCCCAAATCTTGGGAGAAATATAATAAAAGACAGGAATCCTTGTGTTGGCATGGACAAACTTGGCTATATCCAGATTAAAGCCCGGATAGTCCACCAAAATCAGCACATCCGGCTGCCACGTAACAATGTCCTCCTTGCAGCGCTTCATATTGGCAAAGATGGTGCGCAGATGCAGCAGTACGGGAATGAACCCCATATACGCCAACTCTTTGTAATGCTTCACCATCACACCGCCCACTGCAGCCATGAGGTCGCCTCCGAAGAAACGGAACTCCGCTTGCGAGTCCTCCTCCTTCAATGCAGCCATCAGATGGGAGGCATGCAGGTCGCCGGAAGCTTCACCGACAATCAAATAATACTTCATATCAATTGATAATTGTCAATTAATTCAGAACCATGCTTTCAGTTCATCAATCAAGCCGTATGCCGTTGCATCCACCGTGGTCGGGGTGATTGCCACATAACCGTTATCAAGCGCCCAATGGTCATTCTTCTCATTTTCGGCATCGTTGTTCTCAAACTCGCCGGTCAGCCAGTAGTAATGGGCATCTCCTCTATGGGCAAAGTTTTCCCATTCATTGGTCCATTGCCCCTTGGTTTGTTCGCAAATCTTCACACCCTTCAATTCTTTGGTATCGGGGAAGTTGACATTGAGGCATGTCAACGGAGGGAGTCCTTTCTCCAATACCAGCCGGGCTATCTCGCGGATGTAAGGACCTGCAGGTTCAAAATCAGCGTTCGGCTCATGGTTGCAAAGGGAGAATCCGATGGAAGGCACTCCTTTCAGGCATCCCTCTATCACAACGCCCATCGTACCGGAATAATGCAGGTTTACAGAAGAATTGTCGCCGTGGTTGATGCCGCCTACCACCAAGTCGGGCTTGCGGTCGAGCACCGTATGAAAAGCCAGCTTCACACAATCGGTCGGCGTACCGGAACACTTGTATACCGTCAGCCCAACATCCTTACGGACCAACTGGTAGTGGATAGGTTCCGTTACAGTCAGCGCACACGCACTTCCAGAGCGAGGTGCATCCGGCGCCATTACCACAATCTCGCCCAGCGGACGGAGGAATTTGATTAACTCGCTAATACCTTTCGCAATGATGCCGTCATCATTGGAAATCAATATCAAAGGTCTCTGATTTTCCATAACTTTCTTTTTTATTATCGTGCAAAAGTAGCTAAAAAGGCTTTAAACAGAATACTACAAAGATAATAATTCTTTTGTATTCAAAGATATTTTCAGAAAAGGCTAACTTTGTACCGACAATAATTGGAATATAATCATTCATAAAATCCATGCTATAATGAACACTTCTTGCCATTCTACCATTGCTGCACGCATCGAGACGGCAGCTGCCGCAATTATTCTGTTTCTAACAACCCTGACAAGCTGTGGCAGGAGCAGTTCTCCCGAGCCACTTGACCAATGGAATGACGGGACATCTACGCTTCACACGGCAGACCCGGTCATTGCAGAAGGCCGGAAGCTCTTCAACGACAAAGAATACCAAAATTTCCGACTCACCGGAGAAGCCCTCACACAACCCGGCTCCGAAGCAGGCCTCCTCTTTCATACGGACGGCGAGTCCGGTTATGAAGTGATATTCCGTAACGGAGACATCGACGGCACACGCAAGAGCGGCTCACTCGCCTCGGTGCGCAACCTCTATCGCTCACTCGCAAAAGATGGAGAATGGTTTGACTTCGAGATAACCGTACGCGGACAAAACATCATTGTCTGCATTAACGGAACCGAAGTTGTTTGTTATACCGAACCCGGACACCCATATCGCACAGAGGAGCACGCCCGGCAACTGCTGAGTCAAGGTTCCATTGCCCTGCAAGGCATACACGGCGAAGTGTCATTCCGGAATCTCGCCATCGAACGGCTTGCCAAGGAGGCACGCAACGAAGCCGACACGCTTGCTCCGGTAGACGAGCGCACGGATGAGATAATCAGGCTACAGCAGCACGATTTCCCAGTTATAGACTATCACGTTCACTTGAAAGGAGGGCTGACGAAGGAAATGGCACACGCCATGTCCATGAATTACGGTATCAACTATGGTGTCGCCCCCAATGCCGGAGAAGGAGGCGTAGGACGTATGCTGGCCGATGACAAAGAAGTGTACGACTATTTTAATGAAGTAAAAGGGATGCCATTCCTGTGCGGTGTACAAGGTGAGGGACGCAAATGGACGGCAACTTTCTCGCAGGAAGCTTTGGGGATTTTCGATTACCTGTTTACCGACGCCATGACCATCATAGACCACAAGGGACGTAATTCGCGCATCTACCGGGCCGAAGAAGCACTCTTTGATGACATTACGCTTGAACAGTATATGGACCACCTTGTCGACCAAACAGTCCTGATTCTGACCAACGAGCCAGCCGACATTTATGCCAACCCTACCTTCTTGCCCGATACTATGGCGCATGATTACGACAAGTACTGGACGGACGGACGCATTGAACGCGTATTGAATGTATTGCAACAACATGGAATCGCTCTGGAAATCAATGCACGCTACCGGATTCCCAGTTTCGAGATTATCCGTCGCGCCAAAGCACGTGGAATCAAACTCACATTCGGTACAAACAATGTCGATGCCGACTTCGGACGACTGGAATACTGCGCCGAAGCCATCAAGCAATGCGGCCTCACAGCCGACGATATATGGTTCCCGTCGATGAGCACACGCCGCTCCCGCCCCATTGTCATATACAACCGATTCGAGTAGCAGGGAACAACCGCTGTCATCTTCACCAACAGAAACGATACACCTATGGACATTCTTCTCATCATCTTGGGCATCCTCTGCCTGATTGTCGGATTGGCAGGCTGCATCCTGCCTATGATTCCGGGACCGCCCGTAGCCTATGCAGGCTTGTTGCTTCTACATTTCACGGACAAGGCGCAGTTTTCCACCACGCAGTTACTTTTATGGCTGGCAGCAGTCGTCCTTGTACAGATACTGGATTATTTCGTCCCGATGCTGGGCAGCAAATACAGCGGAGGCAGTCGGTGGGGAACGCGCGGCTGCCTCATAGGCACCATCGTAGGGTTGTTCTTCATGCCTTGGGGCATCATCCTCGGCCCCTTTCTCGGAGCCTTTGCCGGCGAACTGATGGGAGGCAGCAAGACAGACCAGGCCTTGAAATCGGGGCTGGGCTCGCTGCTTGGATTCTTGCTGGGCACAGTAGTGAAATGTGTGATGTGTGCGTACTTCTGCTGGGAGTTCGTCAAAGCCTTGGTCTGACACCAGCTCCTCTCCTTCTGCCCGGGAACAACTTATCCCCCGACCATCTTCCACACGGTAGTCCATCTGCATGAGATGTACATCTCGAGCAACATGAGATGCACGTTTCAAACAACACGAGATGTACATCTCATGCAAGTAGAGAGAATAGTCCAAGCCAATGTCTTCCATTGGTTTACAAATCTTAATCTTCTGCAAGCGAGACAAAAAATCAGCTTCATTTCAAGATAAATATGTATATTTGCCCACTAAACAGAGAAAGAACGCTTTACGCGCAATTTACAAGAAGAAAAACAGCGGTAAACGTCTGTGAGTTATTAACAAAACAGCCGACTTATCAACCGTTTTTGCAATCTTTCTCCAAATTTGTAGGCGCTATCCGGAATTATCACTTATTTCGCTGCCAATAAATATTGAGATTATGGGAAAAATAATTGCTATGGCTAACCAAAAGGGTGGTGTAGGCAAGACTACGACGACAATCAACCTCGCAGCCTCACTCGCCACGCTTGAAAAGAAAGTGCTCGTTGTAGATGCCGACCCGCAGGCCAATGCCTCCTCAGGATTGGGTGTGGACATCAAGCAGTCGGAATGTACTATCTACGAGTGCATTATTGACCGTGCAGACGTACGCGAGGCCCTTCATGACACGGAGATAGACACACTGAAGGTAATCTCCTCCCACATCAATCTGGTAGGTGCCGAAATAGAGATGCTCAATCTGAAAAACCGCGAAAAGATACTGAAAGAAGTACTCGCTCCGCTGAAGAATGAGTTTGATTATATCTTGATAGACTGTTCCCCGTCTTTAGGTCTGATTACGGTCAACGCACTGACTGCCGCCGATTCGGTAATCATCCCCGTACAAGCGGAATATTTTGCACTGGAAGGCATCAGCAAATTGCTGAATACCATTAAAATCATCAAGTCCAAGCTGAACCCTGCCCTCGAAATCGAAGGCTTCCTGCTGACGATGTACGACTCGCGTCTGCGCCAGGCCAACCAGATTTACGATGAAGTGAAACGCCACTTCCAGGAATTGGTATTCAACACCGTCATCCAGCGCAATGTGAAACTGAGCGAAGCTCCCAGCTACGGCCTGCCCACCATTCTCTATGACGCAGACTCAACCGGAGCCAAAAACCACATGGCACTTGCCAAGGAATTGATAAGCAGAAACGAAAAGAAGTGATTATAGTGGTTAGTGATTAATGATTAGTGATAAATACCATATTTACAATGCACAAACAAATCATCCCGTATGGTTAAATTGTAAATCGTCAAATAGTAAATAAACAGATGGCACAAAGAAATGCATTAGGACGCGGGCTAGACGCCCTCTTCTCCATGGATGAAGTAAAGACCGAAGGCTCCTCCTCTATCAATGAGATAGAGCTGTCGAAGATTACGGTCAATCCCAACCAGCCCCGTCATGAATTCGACCCGGTTGCGTTGCAGGAGTTAGCCGATTCCATCTCCGAAATCGGCATCATACAGCCCATCACCCTGCGCAAGCTTAGCGACGACGAATACCAGATTATCGCCGGCGAGCGTCGTTTCCGTGCTTCGCAGCTTGCCGGACTGACAAGCATCCCTGCCTATATCCGCACTGCAGATGACGAGAACGTCATGGAAATGGCGCTCATCGAAAACATACAGCGCGAAGACTTGAACTCCGTAGAAATAGCCCTCGCTTACCAGCATCTGTTGGAACAATACGGACTGACGCAGGAACGCCTCAGCGAACGCGTTGGTAAGAAGCGTACCACCATTGCCAACTACCTGCGCCTGCTCAAACTGCCCGCCCCCGTCCAGATGGGACTGCAGAACAAGCAGATAGACATGGGACATGCCCGCGCGTTGGTAACGCTTGGCGATCCCAAACTGCAAGTGAAGATTTTCGAAGAAATCCTGGAGCACGGGTATTCCGTACGCAAAGTGGAAGAAATCGTAAAGTCACTGAGTGAAGGCGAAAGCGTGAAGAGCGGTGGTCGTAAGATTGCCCCCAAGCGCGCCAAACTGCCCGAAGAATTCAATATGCTGAAACAACAGCTCTCGGGCTTTTTCAGTACCAAGGTGCAGCTAACCTGCTCGGAGAAAGGAAAAGGTAAAATCAGTATCCCGTTCAATAACGAAGAAGAATTGGAACGTATCATCGGCATTCTTGATACGCTGAAGAAATAAATGAGGAAAAAAGGAAGAATATATCAGTTAGCCATTGCCCTGCTGCTCTGTTTTTTACAGATGGCAGGGATTGCTATGTATGGTCAGGACCGTCCACGTGCCGCTTCCAAGCGTGCGCAGCGGCATCAGACCGATACACTCAACACCGTGGTGAACCGGGACAGCCTCACTGTTGCCGACAGTCTTGCAGCCGAAAACAAGCGGAAGATGCTGGAAATGACTGCCAGCCCCGACCTGAAGGAACAGCCCGTGCCTACAGACAGTCTGCAAAAGGCCATCGACCCCAAAAGGTGGGTACCTAATCCCACAAAAGCCACCTGGCTTGCCCTCGTCATTCCCGGCGGTGGACAAATTTACAACCGCAAGTATTGGAAACTGCCCATCTTCTATGGAGGATTTGCCGGTTGTGCCTATGCCCTTACGTGGAACAGCAAGATGTATAAGGACTATTCGGCCGCCTACAAGGATGCCGTAAATGGTAATTTCAACTCCAGTACCATTACCGACCTGCTGCCTCCCAACTATAACTATACCGAAAGCCAGCTGACGGAGACACTACGGAAGCGTAAGGATACCTTCCGACGATACCGCGACTTGAGCATCTTCGCCTTTATCGGTGTATACCTGCTGTCTGTTGTCGACGCATACGTAGACGCAGAGCTGTCCAACTTTGACATCACCCCCGACCTCAGCATGAAAGTGGAACCTGCCATAATCAACAGCCAGATGACTGGTTCCTCTAATAAGAACGTCGGCGTGCAATGCAGTTTCCGATTCTAAAAACGAAAATTAAAGCATAAATTATTACCTAATGACACACAAGGCCATATATATGAAAAGAATTATTCTCGGTTCCTCACTTCTGTTTTGCGCCCTCTTCACCGCTCCGGCCATGCATGCGCAAGAAAGCGTGGAAGTGCTTATCCGCGAAAACGGCACGGAACGCCAGGAATCCATCGAGCTGCCCAAAAGCATGACCTATCCGCTGGACAGCCTGCTCAATGACTGGAAAGCCAAGAATTACATAGACTTGGGAAAAGACTGCAGCACCTCTACCGTAAACCCGATGTTCAGTGACTCTGTATACATAGACCGGTTGTCGCGCATGCCGACCGTCATGGAAATGCCATACAACGAGATTGTGCGCAAGTTCATCGACATGTATGCCGGACGTCTGCGCAACCAGGTTGCCTTCATGCTGAGCGCCTGCAACTTCT
>ERZ773192.3788-NODE-3788-length-10862-cov-3.294994_pt1 | contig 10862 bp, 9 predicted proteins | sample MGYA00581010_ERZ773192 | MGnify/ENA primary metagenome ERZ773192 (study PRJEB29015, sample SAMEA2737741) | human gut metagenome | biome: human gut; feature: human-associated habitat; material: faeces | place: China | collected 2012 ...
GCAGATGCAGTCACCGGCTGGTTAGAAATGCCGCATTTTTTGAACAGAATGTTCCGTAGGCATTCCAACCGAAATCGTAGTGGCATACTTCTCATAATATCACTTATCGCTGAAAGCCAACGATTCCTCTAATGCGACAGCCGCATTTTTACAGAATTCTATTTCACGTAAACGGGAAAAGTGCTTTCACAGCCGGATACAGCTTCCGGAATTCCTGATAGCGCGCCTCATACTTCTCCACCAGCACCGGATCCGGCTCAACGGTGTCAACAACATGCACCAGCTTCTCACATGCCGCCTGTACACTCTCATATTCCCCGCAGCCCACTGCCGCAAGGATCGCTCCGCCATATCCCGGTCCCTCCTCGCTCTCTATGAGATCAAGCTTAAGGTTTAAAACGGCTGCAAGAATCTTCTTCCACAGCGGGCTCTTTGCACCGCCGCCGCAGATCTTGGAGCGTTCGATCCGGATGCCCAGACTGCGCGCCACCTCGAGGGAATCCCTGAGACCGAACGCTACGCCTTCTAACACCGCCTGCGTCATATCTTCCCGTGTGGTGTCCATCGACATTCCAAGGAACATGGCTCTCGCATCCGGGTCGTTGTGCGGAGAGCGCTCCCCCATCAGATAAGGCAGGAAAAATACCCGGTTTTCTCCCAGATTTTTAATCTTTTCCTGCTCCCGCGCATACTCCGTCGTCTTTAAAATCTCATCCATCCACCACTTGTTGCAGGATGCCGCCGAGAGCATACACCCCATCAGATGATAACCGCCATCCGCGTGATCAAAGGAATGCAGGGCATTGTGTGCGTCCACACCAAACTTCTCACTGGAGATAAAGAGCGTGCCGCTCGTTCCAAGCGACAGGTTGCATCTCCCCTCACCGACCGTCCCGGTGCCGACGGCTGCCGCCGCATTATCGCCCGCTCCCGCAATGATCTTTACTTCAGGAGAAAGTCCCAGTTCTTCCGCGATCTCTGGCTTTAAGGTTCCCACCACCTCATAGCTCTCATAAAGCTTCGGAAGCTGCTCTCTTTCCACATGGCAGATCTCAAGCATCTGCTCCGACCATTCCCGGTGCTCCACATCAAGGAGCAGCATACCGGAGGCGTCCGAATAATCGGTGCAGAACGTTCCGGACAGGCGGTATGCCAGATAATCTTTCGGCAGCATGATCTTTTTCACCCGTTTCCACAGATCTGGCTCATGCTTTTGCATCCAGAGAATCTTTGGCGCCGTAAATCCGGCGAAGGCAATATTCGCGGTATATCCCGACAGTGTTTCCTTTCCGATCACCTGATTTAAGTAATCGGTCTCTTCTGCCGTGCGACCGTCGTTCCAGAGGATCGCCGGACGAATCACTTCATCCCGCTCATCCAATGTCACCAGACCATGCATCTGTCCCCCGAAACTGATCCCCGCCACCTGGCTTTTATCACATTCCGCCAGAAGTTCTTTTAAGCCGTCGATCGACTGTTCATACCAGTCTGCCGGATTCTGTTCCGACCAGCCCGGATGTGGAAATGAAAGATCGTAGGTGCGCGATGCAATTTTTTTTATTTTACCATCGGCATCCATCAGCAGCAATTTTACTGCTGATGTGCCAAGATCAATTCCTATATATAACATACTCTCCCCTTTTCTTATCATTGCAAGACTTCGCTATGCACTGCAAGACTTCGCTATGCATTGCAAGACTTTTCTATGCAAACGGATTCTCCGTCGGATAGCGCACGCCTGCCGGCTGGTTATAACCGATCTCCTCCACCGGCACACCGATATACTTAAATACTTCGTACAGCGCCTTGCCGTAATGTCCGAATGCCACCGCGCCGTGGTGCGGGAAATTCTTCTCAATCAGCACATGGCGGTAAAATCTTCCCATCTCAGGGATGGCGAAAACACCGATCGATCCAAAAGATCTTGTCGCCACCGGAAGTACCTCCCCATGTGCGATATAAGCGCGGAGCTCGCAGTCTGCGGTGCTCTGCAGACGGAAAAACGTAATGTCCCCCGGCATGATGTCCCCCTCAAGGGTTCCGTTTGTCACCTCGACCGGAAGGCTTCTCGCCATGATCTTCTGATTGCGCATCTCACAGAACGCAAGCTTTCCGGAAGTGGTATTTCCACAGTGGAATCCCATAAAGGTGTCCTTTAACGTATATGGATATTTTCCCTCGATCTCTTCCTCATACATATCTGCCGGCACCGAGTTATTGATATCAAGCAGTGTCACGGCATCTTCGCTCACCACGGTGCCGATGAACTCGCTTAAACAGCCGTAAATATCCACCTCGCAGGACACCGGAATTCCCTGTCCGGTCAGACGGCTGTTGACGTAACACGGGACAAAACCGAACTGTGTCTGGAATGCCGGCCAGCACTTGCCCGCAATCGCCACATACTTGCGGTAGCCCTTGTGATCGCGCACCCAGTCTTTTAAGGTCAATTCATACTGCGCCAGCTTTGCAAGCACTTCCGGCTTTTTATTCCCGGCTCCAAGCTCCGCCTCCATCTCTGCCACAACCGCCGGGATTCTCTCATCCCCGTCATGTTTATGGAACGCCTCGAATAAATCAAGCTCTGAATTTTCCTCAATCTCCACACCCAGATTGTAAAGCTGCTTTATCGGTGCGTTGCAGGCAAGGAAATTTAACGGTCTTGGTCCGAAGCTTATGATCTTTAAATTGGAAAGCGCAACTACCGCGCGGGCGATCGGCTCAAATTCATGAATCATGTCCGCACATTCCTCTGCCGTTCCAACCGGATACTCCGGAATGTATGCCCTGATATTGCGAAGCTTTAAGTTATAGCTGGCATTTAACATTCCACAGTAAGCATCCCCTCTGCCATCCAGCAGACTGTCCCCGGATTCTTCCGCCGCAGCAATAAACATTTTCGGTCCGTCAAAATGCTTTGCCAGCAGTGTCTCGGCGATCTCCGGTCCAAAATTGCCGAGGTATACGACAAGTGCATCACACCCGGCCGCCTTCACATCCTCCAGCGCCTGCACCATATGTATTTCGCTCTCCACGATACAGATCGGACATTCATAGATGTGATCCTTTCCGTACTTTTTCGTGTAAGCGTCCATTAACGCCTTTCTCCGGTTCACCGACAGGCTCTCCGGGAAGCAGTCTCTGCTGACTGCCACAACTCCGATCTTAATCTCCGGCATATTTTCTTTGTTCATAAAAATCTCCTTTCCGTTTCAAAAATAGAAACCTTCCTGTTCCGTTTTTCCTGTATCTTTCTTACACCTCAATATTGACCCCCAAAAGTCCGTTAAAAGCACCACGGATTCCTGCTTCCTCATGTGCGATCAGCCACTTGTTCTTCGCAGTCATAAGCGCATCCTCTCCGCTTTTGGGCAAGGCAAAATCAATCTCTGTATTCGTTCCTTTCGGAAGAATCACAATACATTTAAATCCTTCCTCCCCGTCATTGCACGGCGCATAGTGAAGTGTCGTTCCATACATCTCAACAACCGTTCCCGCCGGGACAAAAAATGCTTCCACCTTGGATGTGTCATAAGTAAACGCATCGGTCACATCCGGCAGCCATCCTAACAGCAGCACCATATTGGTCACCGCAATATTGATCTCCGAATTGCGGTGATACTCCAACGCATTTAATCTGTGATTGTTGCCGTTACAATAACCGATCTGAATCGGAAGTCCGCCGTAGATCCGTCTGGCAAACTCTCCCGCCTCCGGCAGCACCTCCAGTTCCTCCATGGATGGCACATAAATGACATCCTCCGGCAGCGGCGTGTGTTCCATCTCGCGGATCAGTCTCGTGCAGTCAAAGCCGCTCCAGACTTTCCCATACCTGCGGAACTTTTCGTCTTTAATTGAATAAATCTCCATGATTCCCCCCTGTTTGTGCTCCTTTCCATAAGTGTACCTTATGAGCAGAGTATAACAGGAGACAGTCATGGAGACTACCTGTTTCTTGTCTTTCCAATGTCACTTTTTTGTCTTTTTATCTAATTTATTTATCAGTGAAATAATTCTTCCCGCACAGAGACGGATTTCCTTTTCCGACAGCCTTCCGTCTGCATACGCCTGCCGGATATCCGCATCATCTTTCTCACTTCCCGGCATAATCAGATCATTTCCGGCTTCGATACACTTCCATGGAATACTGCCGTCTTCCGGCGCTGTTGTACTCCAGTCCGACATGAGTACACCGTCAAATCCCCACTCTTCTCTGGCAATTACAGTGCATAGCGCTCTGCTGTTTGCCGCGTGAACTCCATTGACCCGGTTGTAGGATGTCATGATTGCAACCGGTGCGCTTTCTTTGACTGCAATCTCAAATCCCCTAAGATAGATCTCCCTTAGGGCTCTCTCTGAAATATGCACATCGACCCCCATACGGTTGTCTTCCTGATTGTTGCATGCAAAATGCTTGATCACAGCTCCACAGGTTCCCTCCTCCTGTACACCTCGGACAACCGAAGCAGCCATCTTGCCTGAGAGAAATGGATCTTCCGAATAGTATTCAAAATTCCGCCCGCACAGCGGATTTCTCTGGATATTCATTCCCGGTGCCAGCCACAGATCAATATGGAATTCTTTCATTTCATGTGATACCGCTCTTCCGAAAGACTGCAGCAGTTCCTCATTCCAGGTCTGCGCCATTGCCGTTCCGACCGGAAACGCCGTACAGAACTGATAGTAGGTCTTGGCATTCTCATGCTTTTGCATCGGCTCCAGATAGCCATTTTCCAGTGCTCCCAGTACACTTTTTCCATAGACTTTCCCCGAATCTGCGTCTACCTCATACGACTGATGCAGCCGGATTCCTGCCGGTCCGTCCGCCATGATTAACGCCCTTATTCCATAGGGCTGTTCCAGCGCATGTGTTGTCTCTCCCGCCGATCCCGGGACACGGATTCCCGCCGCGCCGAGTGTACTGCTGTTTTGTTCCACATGGCCATATAAGAGCAGAATCAGTTCCTCTGCCGGTATTTTTCCGGTCAGATGCACTTTTTGCTCTTCAGCGGCAGAAAGCTTTCCTGCATCGCTCTCTGCTGCCTCCAGCCGGCATGTGTGCTCTGTGATCGTCCGTTCGTACACATCAAATTCCCATGCCTGTTCTAACTTTTGTGAATCGGCACCGATCCATATGCCATACGTTCCGGCTTCCAGATACCAGGCACTCTGTTCTTCCGAAAAACTTGCAAGCATGTTTTTTGGTATTTTAATCTCCAGCTGCTGTATTTCCCCCGGCAGCAGACATTTTGTTTTGGCGAATCCCACCAGCCGCTTTTTTTCTTTTTCCATTCCGGTCTGCGGGAATGTCGCATAGACCTGCACTGTCTCCTTCCCGGCATAGGTTCCACCCGTATTCTGCACAGACACTGCAAGTTCCAGGGAATTCGTTTCCTCGCGTACAGACCGCTGGCGGATGTGGAATGATGTGTAGGAAAGTCCGTACCCGAACGGAAATAATACCGGCAGATTTTCCCGGTCAAAATGACGGTATCCAACGAAAATTTCCTCCCGGTATTCTTCCTTTTCCAGATCTCCGTTCCTGTATCCATAAGTATCCGCTGACGGATAATCCCCGTAATGTCTCGCCCATGTTGCCGTAAGCTTTCCGCTTGGAACCGCCTTTCCAAACAGGATGTCCGCCACCGCATAACCACCTGCCTGTCCCGGCTGGGAAATATTTAACACAGCCCGTATATTTTTTGCCTGCTCTAAAATATCTGTCAGTTCTACCGGACCACCGGTATTCAGCAGGAGCACTACCGGAATCTTTTTCTCATTCAAAAATAACAGGTCTTCCTGTTCCCTGCGGCTTAATTCATAGTCGCCGCGCTCTTTTCTGCGGTCACTTCCCTCACCTGAAATGCGGCTCAGCACATAAACTGCCACCCCTGCCCCGGCAATGTCCTGTTCTGTAACCGCTCTTCCCTCCGGGAAACAGAACGGATGATTGGAGTATGCGTCAAACGGATTCTCAACCCGTTTTGTTTCTTCGAGAACCAGTTTTTTCCATTCCTCTCTCGCCTGCCCATACCGCTTTTCATAGTCGCACAGCCACGCTTCACTTGTGATCATTGCGCCCGCTTCCAGCAGTCCCTGATAGACAGAAATTGTCTTCCGGTTGTTGACATCCCCCGAGCCGATTCCGCCTTTTACCGTCTTTTTTGCCCCGCTTCCAAACAGCGCCATAGGAACATCCAAAGGCAGTGGCAGAAGCGATTCATTTTTTAATAAAACCATTGCCTCTTCTGCCACTTTTCTTGCCAGAACATCATGCACCTGCTCCCGGATGGACGTTCTTTCCTCTATGGTTCCACTATATCTCCATTCTCTTTTTCCCATATTCTCTGCATTTCCCTTCAAAATGACAGAAAGAACCATACAGAATTTTCTTCCATATGATTCTCTGTCCAGATCGTGTTTACTCTTTCACTCCACCAAGTGTCACACCGGCGATAATATATTTTGATAATAAAAGATATACCACAATGATCGGCACAATCGCCACCGTAATCATCATGTAAACTTTTCCCATGTCAAAATTCATATAGTCTGCTCCACGCAATGTCGCAATTAAGATCGGCACTGTCATTTTGCTCTTGGTCTGAAGAATCAGTGCCGGAACAAAGTAGTTATTCCAGGAACCGACAAAAGTGAAAATCGCCTGTACCGCGAGCGCCGGCTTCATAATCGGCAGCACAATACAGTTAAACGTCCTGAATTCGCCTGAGCCGTCGATTCTTGCAGCCTCCACTAAGGACAGGGGCAGTGATGACTGCAGGTAGCTGTACATAAAATAGAATACCGCAGGCGACGCGATGCTTGGAATAATGAGCGGATACCAGGTATCATACAACCCCATTTTCGTGATCAGCCGCAAAAATCCCATTGCCGTTACCTGAGTCGGCATGACCAAAATTGCCATGATAAAGGTAAATGCTATTTTTCTGGTCTTAAATTCATAAGCATACAGACCATATGCCGTCAACGCGGAAAAGTAAGTACACAAACCCGCACAGGCAGTCGAGATACAGATACTGTTTATAATTCCGCGGAACATCGGGAAGCTTCCGTCATTTGCCACATTCTTTAAATTTTCCAGCAGATGGGTGCCCGGCAATGCCGAAAACCCCTTTTGCAGCTCCGCATGAGAACGGGTTGCATTGATAATCAGAATATAGAAGAAGAACAGACACATAAATGACAGTACAATCAACACAATATGCGCCAGAACACTCCGCAAACTGTTTCCTGATTTTGATTTCATGTTTTATCTCCTCCTTCTTCTTTCTTCTCTGGCAGCTTTTTTCGCCGCTGCCTTCGATCCGTCCGGATCATTATCATTTGTCATCTTATACACGATAAAACATAAGATCGCACTGATGATGAACAGATAAACAGATAACGCTCCTGCCATACCATAGTTCTTGCTCTTTAAATGATTATTTAAGAACATGATCAGTGTCATGGATGTCCGGTCCGGATTTCCCTGACCGTTCGTTAAGATCTGTGGCACATCAAACATCTGCAATCCGCCGATAATCGAGGTAATCAGTGTATATGCAAGAATCGGCCGGATCATCGGAAGCGTAATATAGAAAAATCTCTGCAGACTGTTGCACCCATCGATCTCGCAGGCCTCAAATACCTCCACACTGATTCCCATGATTGCTGCCATCAGCATAATCGTCGTATTGCCAAACCACATCAGGAAATTCATAAGTCCAATCAGGGAACGCGTGCCGAAAACAGATCCCATAAAATCAATCGGGCTATTGATCCATCCCAGAGACATCAGAATGGAATTGACCGGTCCACTCGTGGAAAACAGTGTAAAAAATAAAAGTGCAAATGCAGATGCCATGATCAGATTGGGCAGATAAATGACAACCTTAAAAAATTGTTTGTGATGTATCTTTAATCTGGCATCCGTAAACCAGCTCGCAAGAACAAGTGCGATCACAATCTGCGGGATAAAACCGATCAGCCACAGAATCAATGTGTTTTTTCCATATGCCAGCATATCGGATTTCAGCAGACTGATATAATTTGCCATTCCAACGAAATTAGGTCCGACCTCCTTAATTCCGGAACGGTAATATTCATAAAAACTGTATCTGACGGTATCTGCCAACGGAATCAGCGAAAAAATAAAATAGATAATAAAAAACGGAAGAATAAATATCTGTCCCCATTTTCCATAGCTGATACTTTTTTTCTTTTTTTTCATTCCTTTGCCCTCTCTGCCATAATAGTTCTGCGGAGCAAAATTGCTCCGCAGTCATGGTCTTATTCTGGCCACTGAACTTCTGTGATATCCGGATAACGCTCTTTGATTGCTGTCTCAAAGTTTGCCTTTGCCTTATCAAAATCTACATTTCCCTGCAGATAATCGCTGAACGAATTCTGAATCAGTTCCACGCATCCCTGATCGTATGCAGATAACGGAGCAATCTTGATATTCTCAGCTACCGGTGCAAAGTAGACAAACGGATTCTGTCCGCCAAGGAATTCTGACGAGAAGTCTGCATCATCCTTTGCTGCCTCTGCCATTCCGGACTTCGTATTCGTGAAATCAGAGTAATCCTGTGAAATCTTTAACAGGTTGTCCTGATTGCTTGTCATTGCAAGAATAATATCCTTCGCATATTTTACATTATCTGTTCCTGTTGCCGCATGGATGTAGGAACCACCCCAGTTATATTCCTGTGGCGGGTTCGTAACTGCCCAGTTGCCGGACTCTCCATCCCAGTTCGGATTCAGCACAAAGTCAATGCCCCATGCCGGAAGCAGGAATGCAAAAACCTTGGACTGGGAGCCCATGGACTTATTCCAGTCATCATTCCACTGACCCTTGATGTTGCTGTCCAGATAACCGGCATCCAGCCATTCCTTAGAATCATTCACCCAGTTAATGATTTTCTGATCTACTTTGACGGTGGTATCTCCCGGCTGAACCCAGGATTCATCAATACTGTTGCCGTACAGACGGAACGTATCCGCATAGGATGCAAAGGTATAATATCCTTTTGCCTTTAACTCTGCCGCGGTGTCCTTGATGGTTGCCCAGTCCTTCACCTTCTCGCCGACTGCCTCAGGATCATCTGTTCCAAATACATCCTTTGCAATATCGCGGCGGTATACTAAAAGTCCCGGACAGCACTGCCAGGTAGATCCTCTCTGCACACCGTCAGAATCAGAAGCCGTAGTTCTCGTAAAATCATACTGATCCGCCAGATCCGTCTCAGGATCAATTCCAAGATCTGTCAGAGGCATGGCAACATCCGCATCCTTATCAGTATATTTAAATACATAATCCGTCTCGGACAGGAAGATATCTACCTTGTCATCTGCCGCAGCATCTGCCTGATTCATAAGCGCTTCATCCAGCTTCTGCTGATAAACACCATCCTGATTCGGATTGATTACCCAGTGAATCTCTGTTCCATCCTTCAGCGTTGTTACCGTTCCGTCTGAGGAAGTAGATTCCACCTCCGGATATACTGCCTCAAGACGTGTACGGAACTCATCGTTCCAGGAATAGATGTTAATTACCTTTCCCTCACCACTGAAATCTTTCTCGTCCGACTCTGTGCCTGCAGCCGCTGCACTCTCCTTGCCGCTGTCTGCTCCGGCATTGGCACTGTCTGTGGCACTGCTTCCACATCCTGCAAGTAAAGTAGCCCCCATAGCCACTGTCAGCATTAAGCTGATAACCCGCTGTTTCATACTTCAATTCCTCCCTGTATTTTAGTTTTTCAACGTCAGACCCTTTCCCTATAATGTCTGCCGCCTTCTTGATTACAGATAGAATTGTACTGAATTTTATGACTGGAATATACTAAATCAATTGTAAAAATATCAGATTCATGTCATAATAACCATATTCTTATTTTACGGAGGGAACAGCCAATGGCCTTTTCAGAAGAATGGTACGAGACCGAATTAAAAAGCAGTGAACTTGAGACCCTTCACCGACCGCCAACCGTGGAATATTCCTTTTATACGGCAGTCAAAACAGGCGATATGGAAACTGTTGTCGCCAACTGCAAAGAGGATGCATTTATCCATCTGGAGGGAACCGGTGTGCTCTCGCGCAATACACTTACCAACATAAAATATCATTTTGTAGTCACTGCCGCCATGCTTACACGCTACTGCATTGACGGCGGTTTGGAGCCGGAACAGGCCTATCGTCTGAGTGACTTTTACATTCTGAAAATGGACACCTGCACAACCGTCCGGCAGATTGCGGATCTTCACCATGAAATGGCTAAAGACTTTACCGGCAAGATGGTTCTTCAGATAAAAAGTTCCATCTTATCCAAGCCGGTCGTACAGTGTGTGGATTATATTTACAGTCATATCAAAGAACGCATTACCGTCGCCGTGCTGGCAGAATATACCGGATTATCCGAGAGCTATCTCTCCCGGGTATTCAAACAGAACCTCGGCATTTCCATCAGTGACTATATCCGCGAGAAAAAAATAGAAAAGGCAACGCATCTCCTGCGCTACTCTGACAAGTCCATCATAGACATTGCCAATTACCTTTCCTTTTCTTCGCAGAGCCACTTTATCCAGACGTTCGAGAACTTTACCGGTATGACTCCCAAAAAATACCGCAATAAATATTACAAATCCATGTGGTAACTCCCCACGAAGAAGCCGCCACCGGAGACAGGCACGGTTCCCCTTTGGCGGTAAGCAATATTGCAGAGAGTATATGTCCTGCGATTCCCGGAGAAAGACAGCTGGAGCATTCGGTACAAAAAATACGGTATTTCTAACCAGCCGTGATTTGCAGCTGCGATGATCCGTGTCTTTCCAAGTTTGGAGCACTCCGACGGGGCATGTCCGCA
>ERZ773192.3801-NODE-3801-length-10810-cov-2.732589_pt1 | contig 10810 bp, 8 predicted proteins | sample MGYA00581010_ERZ773192 | MGnify/ENA primary metagenome ERZ773192 (study PRJEB29015, sample SAMEA2737741) | human gut metagenome | biome: human gut; feature: human-associated habitat; material: faeces | place: China | collected 2012 ...
TGGGGCAGGCCATTGTAAATTACTATTTTGTATATTTTTTGCTGAGTTTGATGCACTTGGTGCAAAAAATATTGAGATTAAAATTGTTAGAAATAGTAGAATTGTGAAAAAGTTGTTGAATATTTTTGTTATTTTGAACACTCCTTTTTGTTAGGTTGATTTTTAGATTTAAACGAGTTTGAAAAAATCTTTATAAATTATATGGCGGAAAGCCAACAATGTCAAGAAAAAACGTTCGACATAAAACGACAAAATAGCCATATATGTAGTTAAACTACGAGTGTTACAGGAAAATTACATTACATTAACAAATGAATAACATTGTAAAAAAGAATTGAAAATGTGTATAAAATATGATTAAATAAAACTACAGGATGTGATATCAGTTTTGAGCGCATAATAATTTTAAAAATGAGTAAATTAAATGGCGGAGGGAAAAAGATGAATTTTAAGAAAAAAGGCGGAATTACGCTTATAGCTTTGGTTGTGACGATAATTGTTTTGTTAATTTTGGCACGGCATTAGTATAAGTATGCTAACGGGTCAAAATGGAATATTAAATAGAGCAGCAGAAGCCAAAGAAAAAACAGATATAGCTCAAATAGATGAATCAGTAAAACTTGCAATAGCAGAAGCTATAACTGAAGGAACAGGAACTATAGACAAGGAAAAAATAGAAAATTCACTAAATAAATATTTTCAAGAAGGAGATTACAATTTAGTAGATGATTCAAATGGATGGATAATCACGGTTGCAGGAAAGAAGTACCATGTTACAAGCAATGGAGGTTTATCGTCAAGTGATAAAGCAGATGATAACAAGGAAGATAATAATAAAGATGACAATGAAAGTTGGGAAAAGCTTACAGCAACCGATAAAGTTGAAAGATTAAAAAATATGAGTGCAAGATTAGCTGTTTTTGACAGAAGTGTGTCTGGAACCAAAAGTGATTATAATGCAAAAATAATAGATGATGATTATAATACGATAGAAAAAACAGCTACTATGGATAAAGCAGAATGTCAATGCAGAAAAGTAAGAGAAATATTTAATAAGGCAATTGAAATGAATTTAGTAAAAGATTATACTGATGTACAAGTGCAAACAATAGTTAATGATGATGGAACAGAGCAAAAAGAAGAAATTATAGTTGCTCCAATTGAAGAAGAAAGTGTTGTTCTATTTGATTTTTATGCATATAATTTCGAACAAAAACCAGGAGAAATAGTACCGGTCGCATTTTCAATGAATTATACTATAAGCCCAAATGGAAAAGAGTGGCTTGACGGGGGCACTCCAAATTTCCACAAAGGAAGTATTGAAAATCCAGACAAAGATGGAGGAGATTTTGAGAGTGTACTGACATGGGTAAATACAGAATATGCAAAAAATGGATTTGTTGGAATGCTAGCAAAAACGACTAAGCCAGGAATTGAAAATTTGACAGTTACTGAGATAGGACAAGTAGTACATAGAAAAATATCAGTACTTACAAAAACAGATTTCGTAAAAGCAATAAAAGCATTGAATTTAGATTTAAGTGCATATGAAGGAAAATGTGCACATCCAATTAAATAAATAATATTAAATTTATGGAAATAAAATCCACAAGAGGAATAATCACACAAAAAAATAAAAAACATATAATAGACCATAGGAGGCATAAAAATGTTAGATTTTATACTAAGCACATGCTTTTGGACATTAGCCATTTATGGTCTATTTGAAATTATAAAAAATATAATATATATTAGTACATATACAAAATTTAAATCAGATGGAATTTATGTAATTATAGCAGTTAAAAACCAAGAAGAAAAAATAGAAGGATTTTTGCGTTCTATAATTTTCAAAATTTTATATGGAAGAGAAGAATATTTAAAAAATATAATAGTAGCTGATTTGCAGTCAAATGATAATACAAAAATAATTGCAAAAAAGTTACAAAAGGATTATGAAATTTTAAAAGTAACAAGTTGGAAAGAATGTAAAGAAATTATGGATAATATAGATGACATATAATTTAGATAAAGTTAAACATAGCAATTATTTAGATTTTAGAAAGAAAAATTGAAAAATTTATATATTTATGATAAACTGACTTAAATGTAAAGGAGAGGACATAATGGAAATAACAGGTGAAATAGTAGATATACGATACAGAAATGAAGTAAATAGTTATACTATAGCAGATTTTGAAACAGATGAAGAATTAACAACAATAGTAGGTTATTTACCATTTATAAATGAAGGAGATACATTAAAATTAATTGGAAAATTTGTTGAACATAAAGAATATGGAAGACAATTTAAAATAGATACATTTGAAAAACTAATGCCACAAACAATAGCAGGATTAGAAAAATATTTAGCAAATGGAAACATAAAAGGAATAGGAGAAAGAATAGCAAAAAGAATAATAGAAAGATTTGGAGAAGAAACTATACATATATTTCAACATGAACCATCAAGATTAGCGGAAATAAGAGGAATATCAAAAGAAGGTGCTCAAGAGATGGCTGCTAGTTTTGTGGAAAATTGGGGAGTGTGGCAAATAGTAGGATTTCTAGAAAGGTTTGGAATCGGAGCAGAATATGCAAAAAAAGTATATGATTTATTAGGAACAAATGCAATAGAACAAATAGAAGCAGATCCATATATATTAATTGATATAGCAAAAGGAGTAGACTTTAAGCAAATAGATAAAATGGCACTTGATTTAGGTATAAATTATGATAATGAAAAAAGAATATCAAGTGGGATTAAATATGGATTAATAAGAAGTACATATAATGGAAATAGTTGTGTAGTAAAAGAAAATTTAATTGAATTTGTGGTAAATTTATTAAATGTTAATGTAGAAAATATAAATGAATCATTAATAAATTTAAATGCCAAAAAAGAGATAGTAATAGAAAAAATAGAAAATATAGAATATGTATATTTATATAACTTTTATGAAGCAGAAGAAGTAATTGCAATAAGAATAAAAAAACTACAAGAAGCTAAAAATATGAAAAGAATTACAGGATTAGATAAAAAACTTAGCAATATAGAAAAAAATTCCAATATAGAATTATCAGAAAAGCAAAAAGAAGCATTAAAATTAGTAAATGAAAATAATGTAACTATAATAACAGGAGGGCCAGGAACAGGAAAAACAACAATAATAAAAAATATAATTGAATTATATGAAGAAAATGGCAAAAAGGTAGTTCTAGCAGCTCCAACAGGAAGAGCTGCAAAAAGAATGACTGAAACTACTGGAAAAGAAGCATCAACATTACATAGATTATTAGAAATAGGAAAAATAGATGAAGATAGTTTAATGAAAAGTGATAAAGAATATCAAGGAGCACCAATAGATGCAGATGCAATAATAATAGATGAAGTTTCAATGATGGATATGTTTATAATGAATTATTTATTAAAATGTGTATATCAAGGAACTAAATTAATACTAGTTGGAGATATAGATCAATTAGCTTCAGTAGGGCCAGGATGTGTATTAAAAGATTTAATAAATTCTAAAAAAATTCCTACAATAAGATTAGATAAAATCTTTAGACAAGCGGCCAAAAGCAAGATAATATTAAATGCACACAGGGTAAATAGTGGAGAACATTTTCTAACAAAAGAGGAAATAGAAGAAGGGACAGAAGATGATTTTTTCTTTATAAAAGAAAACTCACAAGAAAAAATGTTGGGACAAGTTGTTTCTTTATGTACAGGTAGATTAGAAAAATATGGAGACTACGACTTTTTCCAGAACATACAAGTATTATCGCCAACAAAAAAAGGAATGTTAGGAACAAAAGAATTAAATAAAATTTTACAAGAACAGTTGAATCCCAATATTCATAATTTGCCAGAAAAAGCAAGCATGGGAGCAATATTCCGTAGGGGAGACAGAATAATGCAGATAAAAAATAATTATGATATTTATTGGGAAAAAGAAATATCAGGAAAAAACACTGGTAGATTAACTAAAGAAATGGGAAATGGTGTTTTTAATGGGGAAATAGGAACAATAATAAATATAGATGAAAAAGAAAAAAAGGTAGGAATACAATTTGATGATGAAAAAATTGTTGAATACGAATTTTCTGAATTAGATCAAATAGAACATAGTTATGCAATAACAATACATAAAGCACAGGGAAGTGAATTTGATGTAGTTATAATGGTTATACCACCGACAGCACCAATGTTATTAACACGTAACTTATTATATACAGGAATTACAAGAGCTAAAAAATTATTAGTAATAATAAGCACAGATAAAGTTATAGAATTTATGATACAAAATTTAGATAGTAGAAAAAGAAATACAGGGCTAGAATATAAAATAAGAGAAGTTTTTTAACTTCTCTTAAATCTATAAAATATGTGAGGAGGAAAAAATATATTAGAACAAATTTTAAATCTATTCTATCCACCAGTGTGTGGAATATGTGGAAAATTAAATCAAAATTTTTTATGTCAAAAATGTAATAATACATTGAAAAATCAAGCTAAATTTAATGTCGAAAACTTTCAAAAAAAGGAAACTTTTATATATTTTCAAATATGAGGGAATAATAAGAAAAACAATATTAAAATACAAATTTCAAGAAGGATCATATTTATATAAAACTTTTGTAAATTTTATATTAAAAAATCAAAAATTCTTTGAATTTATAAAAAGTTATGATACAATTGTACCAGTTCCAATAAGCAAAAAAAGATATAAAGAAAGAGGATACAACCAAAGTTATTTAATTGCAAAAGAAATATCTAAAAAGACTAAATTGGAATTACAAAATAGATGTATAATAAAACGTAAAAATGTTATTGAACAAAGTAAATTAAACAAAGAGGAAAGAGAAAAAAACATAAAAGGTGTATATGAAATAATTGATAAAGAAAATTTACAAAATAAAAGGATAATATTAGTAGATGACATTTACACAACAGGGAATACAGTTAATGAATGTTGCAGAATATTGCAAAAAGCACAACCAAAATCAATATCAGTAATTGTGATAGCAAAAGATTAAAAAATTACACAAAGGAGGAATTATATTTAATGGAAGATTTAGTTGAAAGTATATTAGATTATATAAGATCAGATTATACAGATTATGCTGTAATGATAAATGGAGAGTGGGGGTCAGGAAAAACTCACTTTTGGAATAATAAAATAAGAAAAAAAATAGAATCAATGCAATTAAATGGGAAAAGATACACAACCATTTATATGTCATTATATGGAATATCAAACCTAGAAGAAATAAGTAAAAAAATCTTTATTGAAACAACTCAATTAATGGATAAAAATCTAAGAAAATTTATGGCTGCAAATGGACAAGAAACCATTCCAGAATATGCTAAAACAGGAATAGATATGGCCAACTTTTTTGGGGTAACTCAAAATGGGGATAGAGTTGATTATTCAGACTTTTTCTCAACAGATGATAAAGTATTATGTTTTGATGACTTGGAAAGAGCAAATGTTGATGTGATAGATATTTTAGGTTATATTAATAACTTTGTTGAACATGACCATATAAAAACGATAATTATATGTAATGAAAAAGAGCTAGCAACAAAATTAAAAAGTTCAAATCTAGAAATGAAAACATTTATAGCTACTTATTTGTTAGATAAACAAAATGAATTAACAAAGGCAGACAAACCAATAGTTGAAAAAATACAAGATAAAATTGAGCATGTATTTGACAAAGCAAATGATTATGAAAGAATAAAAGAAAAATTGATTGGTGAAACTTTTGAATATGCACCAAAATTTGACTATATAATTAATGGAATTCTAATGAGATATGAAAACAATTCAGACTTAATTAGATTTTTAAGAGAAAATACGAAATTAATAATTTCAACATTTGAAAGAAGCGGAACTAGAAACTTAAGAATTTTAAAACATGCATTAAACGATTTTAAGAAAATATATGAAATGGTAAATAAATCATATCCTAATACAAGCCACAGAGTAATGCAAACAATGCTTATATTTACAATAGCAATATCTTTTGAAATAAAAGCAGGAAAGGTAACAAAGGATAAATTTATAAACATTAAAGATAATGAAGAATATAAATCAATATTAGTATCATCAAGAATTCTTATGGATAACAGACAATTTTATATAAAAGAATTTGATAATAACTATTATTACAATTTTAAATCTGAATATCGTTTCTTTAAATTTATAGAATATTATATAAGAACACGTATATTTGATATGAAATTATTTAAAGAAAATATGGAAACAATAAGAAATACAGTAGATACAGAAAATTTACCAGCATATAAAAGATTACTTACAGAAGAATATTGGAAAATTTCTGATGACCAATTTGAAGGTGTAATAAAAGAAATAATTGAAGATGTAAAAGAAGGAAAATTGCGATTAATAGACATGGTAAAAATGTTTGCATATTTTAGTTATTTTTCAAGAAAAAATTTAATTGATTATGATTTAAAAACTTTAAAAAGTGTATTTTTCAATGGAATGAACATAGCATCATTATCTTCTGAATATTGTCCAAATGTAAAAGAAGAATTAGGAAAAATAGCAATAGAAGAAGTTGCAGAAGATATGGAAGATATATTAAAACATTTCAATATGTTGAATGAACAATTATTAGAAAAAATGAATAAAGAAAAAGCTGAAGATATAATGAAATGTATACCAATGAAAATGGAACAATTTTATGAAAAATTTGACAAAAATTGTATGGATATGCCAATATTTAAATATTATGATCCATTCCAATTATTCCAAAGAATATCATGTGCAAGTAATGAAGATATTGTACTAATTAAGGAAAAACTGGTAGACAGAGTAGATAAAAATGCTAAGAAAATTGAGCCAGAGATGAAAAATATTAAACAACTAAAACAAATAATAGACGATTATCTAAAAGGAAAAGAACCAAGTATAAAATATGTTATGTTAAAGGAATTTGCAGAAAGCTTAGAATATATATTAAGCAAATATAAAACTAGTTTTTTGCCTAAAAAGCAAGAAATAGTAGAAACAACAGTTTTGCCAGGAATAGAATAACAATTTCTAATTATGAATAATTTTTCCCTTTTTTGTAATAATAAGAGTATAAAAGCAAAATGAAAACAAGGGAGGAAAATTATGAAAGCAACTGGAGTTGTAAGAAGAATAGATGATTTGGGAAGAGTGGTAATACCAAAAGAAATAAGAAAAACACTTAGAATTAAAGAAGGTGAACCGCTGGAAATATTTACAGACAGAGAAGGCCAAATAATTTTGAAAAAGTATTCTCCAATAGGGGAATTATCAGAATTTGCATCAGGATATGCAGAAACTTTATCAAAAACAACAGGACATATGGCCTGCATAACAGATAAAGACACAATTATTGCTGTATCAGGAGGTTCTAAAAAAGAATATTTGGAACAAGATATAAGTAAAGAATTAGAAAAACTAATGGAAGACAAAGAAATATATACAAGTAATAATAATAGTAATACAGCAATGCCAATAATACGAAATGACAACCAAGAAAAAAAGAATAATGCCCAAATTGTATATCCTATAATATCAAATGGAGATACAATAGGAACAGTAATATTAATGTCAAAAGAACCAAATAAAAAGATGACTGAAGTGGAACAAAAAGTAGCACAATCTGCGGCAACCTTTTTAGGCAGTCAAATGGATATATAAAAATAAAAACAAGTTAAAACATCAAACTAAATGTTGGATTAATTAACTTGTTTTTTCTTGTTATCTTTTTCATTGGATATTAATATTTTAACAAAAAAATATTAAAGAAAAGCATTGTACATAATATTTTATGTATTATTACAAAAAGATTACATTTTTCTAAAATTATTGAATTGATTTTTTCTTTATTATATAATTTGTATATGATATATTGTGTATAAGGGAGTTAGTGTAAAATTTTAGTTGGCAAAATTAAAAAAAGATTTTAATGTTTTTAAAATAAGAAAAAACATAAATAATTTCCCTTAAATGTTGATTTGCGTGTAACATTTTTAAGGGGGATCATTTATGTTTGATAATATTGTAGCAAATAATAATATAAATTTCAATGATTTAGAAAAAAAAATCTATAAATTTGTGTGCAATTTGGGTTGTTGCATATTAAAGACATTATTAGAAAATTATGACAATAAGATTAAAGAAAACAGAGATAAAAAAATTTTCCGACATAAGGGATATAAAGTAAATTCAATAAAAACAGTATTAGGTATTGTAACATATAAAAGAGCAATTTATGAATATACAGAAAATGAAAACACGAAAAGAGAATGCAAAAAATATATTTTTCTGTTAGATGAATTAGTAAATATAACAGCAATAGGCAAAATATCAGCAAACTTAGTAGAGAAGATATTAAGTACAGCTGTAGAAACAAATTCATATAGGGACGCTTCATCACAACTTATGGAAAACATAAATATAGCAATAAGCCACGAAGCAGTAAGAAATGTTGTTATACAAGAAGGTATGAAAATTATTGAGAAAGAACAAGAAGAAATAAAATTAGATAGTAAGGATAAATTAATACCAGGAATAAAAGAGATTCCAGTTCTGTTTGAGGAAGCAGATGGATTATGGATAAATCTTCAGGGGAAAGATCGAGAAGAACAAAAAGCAAAGAATAAAAAAGCTTGTGAAAAGCAAGGAAAAGAATACAAAGAGCAAAGTAGTGTAAAATCAGAATTAAAGTTACACGTTTCTTATGAAGGTTGGAAGAAAGACGATATAAGACATACATTAGTAGAAAAAATGTATATAGTTGGTTTTATGAGTTCAAAAGAAATGAAACAACGTAGGGACGCTAGAATATTTCAAAAGTATGATGTAGATAAAATACAATTAAGGATTCTTAATGGAGATGGAGCTAGATGGATAAATAAATTAGCAACAAAAGATACAATAAGACAAAAGGACAACTTTCATATACATCAAGAAATAATTAGAGATATACCAGAAGAAGAAAACAGAAGAATCATAGAAAAGTTGATTGCTGAAAGAAGATATGAGGAAGTACCAATCTTTCTAGAATATCTAAAATATGAATGTGGGGGCGAAGAAAAATATGTAAAGAAAATTGAGAAATTAGAAAGTTATTTAAGTGAAGGGTTACCAAGATACCAGGACATTTTAGAAGAAAAAAATATAGAAATGCCAGAAGCACCAGATGGAATTGAATATAGAAACCCTGGCATAATGGAAAGCCAAATTTTTACCGTACTTAGCAAAAGATTTAAAAGTGGAAGATTAAGTTTTGGTAAAATAGGTGCAACTTGTTTAGCAAAGATATGTGCAAGTAAAGTTGAAAACAAAGGGGTTATAGAATTAGAAAAATTAGAACAACCAATAGAAATTGATGATAGCATAGAACAATATATGTTAGAGATAGAAAAAAACTTAGAGGGTATTACAAATGTATTTAGAGCTAACGAAAAAATAGCTTCAAATAATATTTGTAAACAAGTAACATTAAACCCTAATAATCCAATATTACAGGCTATAAAAATGGTATCAATAAGCGACTTAAAATATATATATAAATTTAATTAAAAAAGTAGAAAAATATCTAAAAATGACTTGACAAAAATCTAAAAAAAACTATATAATAATTTTGTATTAAAAATTTTAGTATGTGATGTCAAAAAGAAAAAAATAAAAAAATTTTTTGGAAATGTGAATAGTTATGTGCTTAGAAAATCAACCAAAAGGACGATTGCCAACTATCACTTGACACATACTATAAGGGAAACAGTTTAGAAGAAAATATAAGAAATAATGGGGAGGAAATGAATTGAAAAAACAAAATACAAATTTAGGGATTACATTAATTGCATTAGTTATTACAATTATAGCGTTACTAATCTTGGCAGGCGTATCAATTGCAATGCTAACAGGAGAAAATGGAATATTAACGCAAGCACAAAATGCTAAAATAGCAACCGAAATGAAATCAGCAGAAGAAAAAGTAAAACTAGCAGTATTAGCAGCAAGGTCGGATAATGGGGTGTTAACAATTGAAAAATTAAGAAATGAGTTAGCTAATTTTGGAACATCGGTATCTGATAGTATAACAGAATTTCCTATATATGTTGAAAATGATGGTAAATATTTTTATATTTCTGAGAGTGGAAATGTTGAAAGCAGAAATTTGATAACATTCAAGGTTAACAAATATTATACGTTTACAGCAGTTGAAGGGATGACTTTTAGTGAATTGTTAAATTCAGACATGTGGAAAAAATATCGTGAGTCACTTCCTGACAAAAGATACAGTTATATTTATGCATCTGATTCTAAAGTTTCATTTAGTTATGTTGGATATAATGGGGGATATGAAAAAGGGGATTTAGCTTTAAATAAAATTTTGATAAATGTTAATGATAAAATTATAGAAGGAATGGATTATAGTTTAAACGATTATCAAGGCGCTACTGATTATTACTAATATTTAATAGAGAGAGTCTTTATGTTATACGAAATAATAGAAACTAAAAGTAACAAAAACTAAAAATTTCTTGATTTTTTGCTTGTTTTGAAGTATAATTTTATAAGCAAAAAAAGAGAAAGGAAGACTTATAATGAAAGCAATAGAAATAAGAAATAAATATTTAAACTTTTTTAAAAATCATGGACATACAGTAATTCCATCTGCACCACTAATACCAGAAAATGACCCATCAGTATTATTTACAACAGCAGGAATGCAACCATTAGTGCCATATTTATTGGGACAACCACATCCAGAGGGAAAAAGACTAACAGATTTT
>ERZ773192.3802-NODE-3802-length-10809-cov-5.051981_pt1 | contig 10809 bp, 10 predicted proteins | sample MGYA00581010_ERZ773192 | MGnify/ENA primary metagenome ERZ773192 (study PRJEB29015, sample SAMEA2737741) | human gut metagenome | biome: human gut; feature: human-associated habitat; material: faeces | place: China | collected 2012 ...
CGGATATCAATCCGGATGCAATTAAGACCGGGATGGTTTCGTCAAGTGAACTGATCGAGACGATTGCGGACAAACTGACAGAATACCACGCAAAAAATATTGTGGTGGATCCTGTTATGGTGGCTACCAGCGGAGCAAGACTTATCAGCGAGGAAGCCATTGGAACATTGAAAAGTAAATTATTGCCTCTGGCAACTGTTATCACTCCAAATATCCCGGAAGCAGAAGTGCTTTCTGAGATGGAGATCAAAACAGAAGCAGATATGGAAAAAGCAGCAGAGACCATCTGTAACACCTTAGGTTGTGCAGTTTTATTAAAGGGTGGACATCAGTTAAATGATGCCAATGATCTTCTTTTCCAGAAAGGGAAAGAGCCGGTATGGTTCCACGGAAAAAGAATTGACAATCCAAATACCCATGGAACAGGTTGTACCTTATCTTCCGCAATTGCATCAAATCTTGCAAAAGGAAGAGACTTGGAAACCTCTGTCAAGTATGCGAAAAACTATATTTCCGGCGCACTTGCCGATATGCTTGACCTTGGAAAAGGAAGCGGCCCTATGAATCATGCATTTGCAATCGAAGGAGAATATGAAAGATGAGTGAAAAAAGAACTTCCGTTTTTTCAAACGGTTTAATCTGGTTTGGGGCAGGAGTGTCTTTAGCTGAGATCCTGACCGGTACCTATTTCGCACCACTTGGTTTTGGAAGAGCAATGGCAGCAATTCTGCTCGGACACCTGATCGGCGGACTCATGATGTTTGCCGCAGGAATGATCGGGGCAAAAGAGCGGAAAAGTGCCATGGAAACTGTAAAAATGAGTTTCGGTGAGAAGGGAAGCCTTCTCTTTGCAGTATTAAACGTGCTGCAGCTTGTCGGCTGGACTGCTATCATGATCTATGATGGTGCACTCGCAGCAGACGGCCTGTTACATAGCGGCATATGGATCTGGGCAATTGTGATCGGAATTTTGATCATAGTGTGGATCTTTATCGGACTGACCAATCTTGGAAAGTTAAATACCGTTGCAATGACCGCACTCTTTGTATTGTCACTGGTACTTTTTAAGGTGATCTTCTTTAATACAGATTTTGTAATGCCGATCGCAGTAAGTGATGATATGATGACTTTTGGAGCTGCGGTAGAGCTTGCAGTCGCAATGCCTCTTTCCTGGTTACCGCTTATCAGCGATTATACGAGAGAAGCAGAAAAACCATTCGCAGCAACCTTTACAAGTGTATTCGTATACAGCGTAGTCAGCATTTTTATGTACATGATCGGTATGGGAGCCGCTATTTTTACCGGCGAATACGATATCGCGCAGATTATGTTAAAGACAGGTCTTGGCGTTGTGGGATTACTGATCATTGTATTCTCAACCGTTACAACAACGTTCTTAGATGCTTATTCCGCAGGAGTTTCCTGTGTTTCCATTTCTTCTAAAATTCAGGAGAAATGGGCAGCGATCATTGTTACTGTGATCGGAACGATCGCAGCGATCGTTTATCCAATGGATAACATTACAAACTTCTTATATCTGATCGGATCTGTTTTTGCTCCGATGATCGCAGTGCAGATTGCAGATTACTTCATTTTGAAGAAAGCGGATTCTGAAAAAAATGCTTTCCAGTGGCGTAATCTGATCGTATGGCTTGCCGGATTTATTATTTACCGCATATTAATGCACGTAGATACTCCGCTTGGAAATACTCTGCCGGATATGGTGATCACAGTCGTTCTCTGCCTGATTGTGGAAAAGGTTGCAGAAGCAATGCGAAAATGAGGACGAAAGAATGAAAAAATCTAACTTAAAGAAATTAACAGTCACAGCAATTTTAGCAGCAGTAGCCGTAGTGGGAAGCTTATTTTCCTTCCCGGTATTCGGTTCAAAATGTGCACCGGTACAGCATATGGTAAATATTTTATGTGCAGTTACTGTAGGTCCTTGGTGGGCACTGGCACAGGCATTTATCGCATCTTTGATCCGTAACTTATTAGGACTTGGAAGCCCGCTTGCATTCCCGGGAAGTATGTGCGGTGCATTACTTGGCGGCCTGCTGTATAAATATGGAAAGAAACTTCCGTTTGCTTACATTGGAGAAGTAGTGGGAACCGGTATTCTCGGCGGAATGCTTTCTTATCCGGTTGCATATCTTGTTATGGGAAACACAGCAGCAACATTGTTTATGTTCGTAGTGCCATTCCTCATCAGTACCTGTGGAGGAACAATCATTGCAATCATTATCACACTGCCATTAAAAAAATCAGGTATGCTCGGAAAAATGAAGGACAGTCTGGAAGAGTAGATGAAAGTTTTTCTGCGCACTCTTTAATTTCTTATAAAGGAAGAGAAAGATGCAAAGTAAGAAAGCCTGTCGGGATTTATGTCCCGGCAGGCTTTCTTTACATGTAACATTATGAAAGGGAGTTTCCTTTTTTGCAACGGAGAATTCCAAAAAGCAGCAGTACCGGAAAGATAATTCCTGCCAGAATGCCCATTTTCAGGTTGTCTCCCAAAGAATCCGAGATCATTCCAACCAAGGTGGGACCTCCTGCACAACCCATATCTCCACCTAGTGCCAGTAATGCAAACATAGCTGTCCCACCTTTTGGCAAAGCTGCGGATGCCTTACTGAATGTCCCTGGCCACATGATTCCTACTGAGAGCCCACAAACCGCACAGGCAATCAGATTTAATAACGGAGCCCGGAATAATGAAATCCCCAGATAGGATAAAATACATAGTAAACAACTATAAATCATAAAGTGATCTAAATTGATACGATCGCCATACTTGCCATAAAATAATCTTGAGGTTCCCATTAGAATTGCAAAAGCCATCGGTCCGGCTAAATCTCCTGCGGCTTTGGAAATTCCAAGTCCTTTTTCCGCAAAAGCCGAAGCCCATTGGCTTACTGCCTGTTCACTTGCCCCGGCACATATCATCATAATCAGTAAAATCCAAAAAACTTTCAGCCGGAACAATTCTTTTAATCCAAGACCGGTTTCGCCATCCTCAAGCAGAGGTGCAATTGGTACCTTTGCAAAGACAAAAGCATTTCCAATAGGAATGACTGCCCAGATAATAGCTAATATTTTCCAGTTATCTATACCCGCTGCATAGAAAAACAAAGTTGATAAAAGTACAACTCCGGCATGTCCCCAGCAATAAAAAGAATGGAGCAGGCTCATCGCTTTCTCTTTATTATCAGACGGGCAGGCCTCAACGACAGGACTGACCAGAACTTCCAGAAGTCCACCACCTATGGCATAAATCATTACTGCAATCAAAATTCCGATAAAGGGAACCGGTAAAATTTCAGGTAAAACTGTAAGAAGAAGTAATCCTGCCGCTGCAAGGGCATGAGCTGTGATCATGGATACCCGATAGCCTATTTTATCGATGAATCTGACAGAAAGAAGATCCACCAGTAATTGTATTCCAAAATTAAAAGTCACCAGTAAAGTGATCTGGGAAATCGGAACATGGTAGCTTTTCTGGAAAAATAAGAAAAGTAATGGTGTAAAATTGTTCACGACAGCCTGTACAATATAACCTACAAAACAGGCAGTGATCGTCTTATTATATTGGTTTTTCATTTGTCTTTATTCTCCTTTGATAAATGTGATTATATCGCAAAGATTGTGTGCAGTCATTGTACAAAATTGCATATTTATAGTACAATATGGTAAAAATTAGTATTTATAAGGAAATGCATTATGGACTATTTTAAGATAACTACAGATGAAACACTGCGGGAAACGGTTCAGCATGGCAGTGAACGTTATCCTTTTGCATATTATCCTGAGGATATCTGGCAATTTGATTTTCACCGTATCGACTGGCACTGGCATCATGAGCTGGAATTTCTTTATGTTGCAGAAGGCACAGCAATCTGCTTTATCGGTACAAGCAAAGTAGAACTGCATAAAGGCTGCGGCATATTTATTAATAGTGGTGTGTTACACTGTTTTGAAGCACGATCCAGCACATTTACGCCTAATATTGTTTTTTCACCAACTCTGCTGGCATCCGAAAACAGCCTCATTTATGAAAAATATATTCTGCCGGTGATAAATTCAGCAGTAGAATATCAGATTTTTGATCCAAACAGTTCATCGGAAAGAAGTGCTTTACAGTTTATGTTACAGATTTTTGAACTTCAGGGAAATGGGCAGGATAATGAATTATGTACCATACAACTTCTGTTGCAGTTCTGGAATATATTGTTTAAATATGGAGGCTGGAATTCTGATTCGGACAACCTCCAGCAGCCAAATCATAATCAGGCAAGACTGCAAATTATGATGCAGTATATACATGAACACTATGCGGAAGAAATTACACTGGAAATGATTGCGGCATCGGTATCTATCAGCAAAAGCGGAGCGTTACATATTTTTCAATCCGGCATACATTGTTCGCCAGTAGCGTATCTGATTCAATACAGGCTGGCACAGGCTGCCAGACAACTTTATACTACTCAAAAATCAGTTGCCTCCATTGCAAATGAAACCGGATTTACAAGTGCCGGCTACTTTTGCCGGAAGTTCAGACAGTATTATAATAGGAGTCCAAAGGAATACAGAAAGAAAAAAACGGAAGAAAGTTCTTAAAGTTTGTTTTATAACTACACATTATAAAAAGCGTGTGTTATGATAAGGTCTAACGTGGAATAAGAAATAGATAATAAAAAAATGACAGAGAAAATCAGAACACTACATAAGAGAGACGAGGAATCATGAGTATTTCAGAAAAATATATAGCAGATCTTTATAACAAAATACAGGAAGAGCGACCGATCATCCACTGCATTACCAATGCCGTGACAGTGAATGACTGTGCAAATATTTTACTGGCAGCGGGGGCATCGCCGACAATGGCACACCATCCGCTTGAAGTGGAAGAAATCACCGCGGGTACGAAAGCACTTGTCTGCAATTTTGGTGCAATTGCTGATTATGAGGCGATGGAAAAGGCTGGAAGAGTGGCAGATGAATTAGGACATGCCATTGTCATTGATCCTGTCGGGGTATCCGGTTCGAGTTATCGGAGAGAAAAGTGCCAGACATTGATCGAAAACATCCATCCAACCTGTATCCGTGGAAATTATTCGGAAATCCGGGCACTGATGGAGCATTGCAGTACGGTGACAGGTGTGGATTCCGGCGATAAAAACCTGGACACAGAGGCGATGCGGCAGTATGCAGACAAATATCATCTGATCATGATCGCTTCAGGGGAAAAAGATATTATCACAGATGGAACCGCCATTTATATTTGTGAAAATGGGGATGCCAAAATGGCAAAGATCACAGGCAGCGGATGTATGTCTTCGGTTATGCTGGGGGCTTTTCTGGGAACAGAGCCTTCCGTGCAGAGTGCAGCAGCCTGTTGTGCGTTTGTTGGAATTGCAGGAGAACTTGCATCGGAAAAAACAGATGCATGTGGAGGTGGAACCATGACGTTCCGCAACTTTTTCATTGATGAAGTATCTTTGATGACACAGGAAAAAATGAGTAGATGTAAGGTGCACATATGATTACATTAAATGATTATCTATATTCCGGTGATACGGTTTTTAAAATATTAAAAAAGTACGCACATGATTTACAGGAGTCGGCAGTCTCAAATCAGAATGAAGTGGATCTGATACATTGCAGGTTTTTAATGCAGATTATGGATTTGCTCGAGCATAATGATTTCCTGACCGCACAGTCACAGAAAATCAGAGAATTTTATAAATATATGGCGAAAGAATATCCGTATCTTTCTTTTGCATTTAAGGGGCGGATCAAATCATTAATCCGTGCGGAAGCAAAGTTCAATGGATATGTGGTGGAATATATTTATGACTATTATGAAAAACATGCGACGTATCCATCTGTCGTAGAATTAGGAGAAAAACTGAATTGTTTTCGGGATCTCATTGCGTACCGGATTGTTATTTCCATGCCAAAATGTCATGTGAAGGACAAGAAAGAGCGGGAAAATCAGGAAATCAAATATTTGTACGAGATTGCAAATGTATTAAAAGATTTTCTGGAAGAACGTGGTTTTACAGCAGAACCCGCTGGTGGAGTAAAGAAAAGCACATCTGAATTGTTAAGAGAGGAAGTCCGTCCTTATTATCGTGATTATATAACAAACGTGGACCCGGATGGTTATCGTTCGCTTCATATTACTTTTTTTGATAACAGTGCAAAATGCTATATGGAGATGCAGCTTCGGACGAAACAAATGGATGATATCGCAGAAATTGGTCCGGCAAATCATCTAGGTTATGAGAAAAAGCAGGAGAGTGAACGCAGAAGAAGAGATGCGATTCCAAAAGGAGAGTGTATCTATTTTGACGAAGCGTATGAGCGCGGAATGCAATTGCAGCAGTTGGAACTCAAAGATCTTGATGTTAATATGTTTGCAGCGATAAATAACAGTCTGATCAATGATGGATGTGGGTTGTATCGGGGAAGATTGATTCTTCCATATGAACACTTGTCAAGATTTCAGAATGATCTGATTGATTAGGTTTTGTTAAACAGTTGCAGAGAAATTTCGATGTTCTGGAATATCTCAAAATGTATACAAAGAAATGCTTGAATTGAACAAAAAATTCGTGAAATTTAAACTATTATACGAAGAAAAAGAATATGCTATTATAATCACACGACGTGCAGCCGAACAGCGATCGCAGAGATTGTTGTCCGGCTGCATTTTTGTCTGTGAAAAATAAAGGAAAAGAGGAGAATAAAATTATGCCAAAAACAAAATTACAGGAAGTTGTTTTTACCATTTTGATGGTATTTGTCATGGTTTACGCCATGATCTGTTACAACATTGCACTGAATATGGGAGGAATGAGCAACATCGTATTCTTAAATGCATTTCATGAATTAGTGATCATGGGACCGATCGCATTTATTTTAGATTTCTTTTTATATGGAAGTCTTTCAAAAAAACTTGCATTCCGCATTGTGACACCGGGCGTTGATAAGCGAATCATGATTATTTTAGCAATTTCATCCATCACCGTATGTCTGATGTGTCCAACCATGAGCTTTTTTGCTACTTTATTATTTAAGAGTGCAGGAAAAGAATTTATTGCGGTCTGGTTTCAGACAACTGCTTTGAACTTTCCGATGGCATTTTTCTGGCAGATCTTTTTTGCAGGCCCGCTTGTGCGTGCTATATTCGGAATGATTTTCAAGGAAAAAGAACCACAGGTTATGAAAGAAGAAGCGGAATACTTAGAGGGCGGAGAAGCAAGATAATCCTTAAAAGGTAATACTATGTCCGGTATTTGGAAAAATAAGTGAGGCAGCGCAGTCAGTAACAAAAATGAAAACCCAAAACATATTCCATTTTTTTCGAAAATCTAGTGAAATATGATACCACCATTTTTGCAATATTTTTGAAAAAATGCAAACCCATAGAACGCCTGCAATGCCAAAACCTAACGCAGAAACCAGACAGATATACCCATGGAAATCAAGAAAATATCCGCTGTAATCCCAGTAACGTAAATTCCAGAAGAGATCAAGAAACCATCCAATCACAAGTTCTAGACCGGAGCCTAAAAGGGCAGAGAGGAAAAAGACAGTGACAGGGTTGTTTTTCTTATATTTTCCTGAAGAATCTGGCAATAATTCACGAGGGGATAATATAACCGAAAATAAAACTGCGCCAATCCCATAAACAGGCAGCCACGGACCGTAGAGAAAACCACGGTTTCGAAATGTTCCTTCTTTTACAAGGAAAATCAGAACCTCCCACACATAACCGCAGACAGAGCCTGTGAAAAAGAAAAAAATCATAAGTGAGAGAATATTTTGTATTGTATTCTGCTCCGGTTTGCAGAGTCTGGTAAAATCCGGAAGGTGTTTTTGCTTTTTCATGAAATAAGTATGCTGCCTGAGACGAAAATTATGTATGAAAAAAGAGACGGATATGAAATCAATAAGATGGTTCATCTGTATTTCCTAAAACAGAAAGAAGGATAATGAATTAGAAATAGAAATTAGAAGTGGAAATCAGAAAAATAAAAATCAGAATTGAAAATCATAAATGGAAACCAGATATGGAGATCAGGAGCAAAAATGATTGACAGAGAAAACAGATCAGCGTATGATAAGAAACACTAATTTTCAGAATATTTTAAATAATACAATGCACGCTTGCGAATATTCTGTTGAATAAAAACAGGTTTTGGGAGATGCTTTGTGAGACATCAGGAGGGAGAACGAATGGATTTACAATTAGTGAAAATGAGTGAGAAATTCAAGCTACAGCTTTTGGATATGATGGATGAATGGACGAAAACCGGGGAAACCATTATTCCATGGGCAATCCGGAAAGTCGATTATCATGATTTTGATGCTTATCTGAAAAGTCTGGAAGAATCGGAGCCAAAAGAGGGATATGTACCTGCATCCACTTTTTTCGCATATGACAGGGAACGCGATATTCTGGTTGGAGCAGTCGATATCAGACATTCCCTTAACGAAGCATTATTGTTAGATGGAGGCCATATCGGAGACGGTGTGCGTCCTTCGGAACGAAGGAAAGGATATGCAACAGCGATGATCGCATTAGCGTTAGACGAGTGCAGAAAGCTGGGAATTGAAAAGGTACTTATGGTATGTAATAAGGAAAATACCGGTTCAGCAAAAAGTATCCAGAACAACGGAGGAGTTCTGGAAAATGAGATAAACGTAGAAGGTGAGACGGTACAGCGTTACTGGATACAGCTGTAGAGGTTACAATCAACTTAAAAATTTGCGTGCCAATTAAGCAAAACTATGCTACAATGAAACGAGCGATAATTTCATTTGCAGATTCAGATAAAATGGAACTATCAGAAATGCTGTTCTGGCATAAATCAGGACATTACAGAAATGAAAATACAGGAGGACAAAGGGCTGACTATGGAAAATATTTTTTCCCAGGAAAAAGTAATCGTCATCGACTTCGGCGGTCAGTACAACCAGCTGGTTGCAAGACGTGTCAGAGAATGTAACGTTTACTGTGAAATCTATTCCTATCGAACAGACATCGAGCAGATCAAAGCCATGAATCCAAAGGGAATCATTTTGACCGGAGGACCAAACAGCTGCTACGAGCCGGATTCACCAACCTATACCAAAGAATTATTTGAACTTGGTATTCCGGTTTTGGGACTTTGCTATGGTGCACAGTTAATGATGCACGTGTTAGGCGGTAAAGTTGAGAAGGCACCGGTGCGTGAGTATGGTAAAACAGAAGTAATGGTGGATACAACTTCTCCATTATTTGGAAATGTGGCACCGACGACCATCTGCTGGATGAGCCACTTTGATTATATTTCAAAACCAGCACCAGGTTTTAATATTGTTGCACACACGGCAGATTGCCCGGTTGCAGCAGCAGAAAACAGAGAAAAAAATTTATATGCGATCCAGTTCCACCCGGAAGTACTGCACACCGAAGAGGGAAGCAAAATGCTCCACAACTTCGTAAGAGGCGTGTGTGGATGTGCCGGAACATGGAGAATGGATTCTTTCGTTGAGAGTACGATCAAGGATATCCGAGAAAAAGTCGGTGATGGAAAAGTACTACTTGCATTATCCGGTGGTGTAGATTCCTCCGTTGCAGCGGGACTTTTATCCAGAGCCATTGGAAAGCAGCTTACCTGCGTATTCGTTGACCACGGTCTTCTCCGCAAAAATGAGGGAGATGAAGTCGAGAGCGTATTCGGACCAAACGGTCAGTTTGACTTAAACTTCATCCGTGTCAATGCACAGGAGAGATACTACAACAAACTTGCAGGCGTTACAGAGCCTGAGCAGAAACGTAAGATCATCGGAGAGGAATTTATCCGTGTATTCGAAGAAGAAGCAAAGAAAATCGGGGCTGTTGATTTCCTTGCACAGGGAACCATCTATCCGGACGTAGTGGAAAGTGGACTTGGCGGTGAATCCGCAGTGATCAAATCCCACCACAACGTAGGAGGACTTCCTGATTTCGTTGATTTCAAAGAGATCATCGAGCCACTCCGCAACCTGTTCAAAGACGAAGTCCGCAAAGCAGGTCTTGAACTTGGCATTCCGGAGAATCTTGTTTTCCGTCAGCCATTCCCGGGTCCTGGACTTGGAATCCGTATCATCGGTGAAGTAAATGCAGACAAAGTCCGCATTGTACAGGATGCCGACTACATCTACCGCGATGAGGTGGACAAAGCAGTTGCCGCCTACAAAAAAGAGCACGGCAAAAATACATATGAACGTAAGATGGCGGAGCACCAATGGCAAGCTGCGCAATATACCTATCAGGCCGCAGAGCAGAGCTTTGAGGCGCAGTTTCGTGCCCTGTGCGCCTCTGTAAAGGATTATCATCAGATTTTGAAAGCCAAGGAAACAGCGCTGGCCATTGAGCAGGCGGATTTTGAAGCACAGAAGCTCAAATATGAGCAGGGATCCATTTCAAAGAACACCTATTTGACCGCCCAGGACGATCTCGCTGCGGCGCGCGATGAGGTTACGACGGCAAAACACAACCTATATACCGCTTACCGCTCTTATGAATGGGCAATCAACAGCGGCGTGATGGGCTGAGCAGGAGGACACAGAACATGAAGAAAAAACAGCACAAACGCGTTGCCGCTCTGGCGCTGACTGTGGCATTGACTGTGGCATTGACCGGCTGCGGCTCTGATTCGCAGGAAGGTTCCGACCTTGAGCAAATGGCGGGGACTGCCGTACAGATTGAAACGGTTTCGGCGGAGACGATTTCAGCGGAAAATACGGTGTCCGGCCAGGTGGGCGCCGACAATG
>ERZ773192.3804-NODE-3804-length-10807-cov-3.291946_pt1 | contig 10807 bp, 9 predicted proteins | sample MGYA00581010_ERZ773192 | MGnify/ENA primary metagenome ERZ773192 (study PRJEB29015, sample SAMEA2737741) | human gut metagenome | biome: human gut; feature: human-associated habitat; material: faeces | place: China | collected 2012 ...
TTTCTGCACTCTGTTTTCGCTTGCCCAAAAATGTTGCGGAAAAAGGCGCTGCCTCTCATGGCCTGCTTTAGCCATTTTGAGACAGCGCCTTTTTTCAGTTCTGCGGTTAAAGCATCCGCTTTTGTGCAGGCTTCTTCGACAGCGTGCGGCAGATCGTCGATGGAAAGATGATTCTCCGTCAGAAAAAGAATGGACTTGGCATATTGCTTGCTGTTGAAGTTTTTCGCCCAATAGGCGTAACCCTTTCCCTTGGCTTCCATTCGCTGCGCGTCAATAGCTTTGGAGATTAGCTCGTCTTGCTGAATGGGCTTTGTTTTTGGGCGATGCTTCTGCGAGCCGGCAAGCACAGCGGCAAGCGCGGCATAGCTGTATGCGTCGCCTAATGTGTCCATGCGGATAAACCGTTTTTGCCCTGCTTTTCGGAAGGAAAGTTGTTTGCCGCGTTTGATTTCATAGCCCATCATTTTTAAGACATCGAGCAGTGCGTCCATGTTTGCGGGCTTCTGTTTCAATGCTTGATCTATGTCGGCGCGCAGAACATCACGATGTGTGGGGACAGCTCGATCTCCGAGCCGCTTATCGTAGGTCTTGCCGGTATGCCGCAGGTGCTTGATGACGGATAGCTTGTGTTCCAGACAAATCATATCCGAAAGGCGGGCAACAGCACGAGCCGAAAACGAGAAATCTTTGAATTTATGATGGGCATCCAGTGAAACGGCATTCCACTCTATGTGATTATGTATGTGTTCTACGTCGCAATGGGTGGCAACGATAAACGCATGATTTCCCTTCAAAAAGCGGTTGGCAAATTCGTAGCCGATGGCATTGGCTTCCTCCGGCGTAACTTCGCCCGGCATGAAGGATTGGCGCACTTGATAAGCGATAACCTCATGCTTTTGCGTTCGCCCGGCGTAGGTCTGATATTGGCGACGGGACAGAGCAAATTCTGCGTCAGCGGTATGCGGATCACAGGCATAGGCGGTGACGAGTTCACCGTTCTTTGTTTTGCTTGGGTTGGTTGCATAGTCTAGCCGAGCTGAGAGGGACTGCAAGGCGGTTTTGCCTTTGCTGATGTGCATGGGAATAATTCGAGTGACGGCGATAGGCAGGACTCCTTTCCAAAGGATAAGAAAAAAGCTGCACCGTTTGCAACGGGCAGCTCATAGGTTAGGCGGGTAAGGTTACTTCCCCAGTTTCTTCTTCCTGTTGGAATAAATCGAAAACGGCGTCTTGACTGAGAAAAGTATCTGGATGTGTATTCAGATATTTCCATACAGCGGAACGGTCAAACCTTCTTTGGGCTACGTCTATTCCAACATGATAGACCGAGCAAATTGAAATGATAGTCGAATGTCTGATACTTGATAATGACTGCACACGATGACTTCCCTTCATTCATAATGAGATATTGTATCAGAACATTGCGAAAAATCAAAGGAGAAAAATCAGCAAGTGAAAATAGTCTTTTTTATCAGATGATATTCCGGTGAAAAAAGCACAGAGTGCGGTATAGAGAATCAAGGTTACCGCCATGATTTGTGACTTTGATGCGTTTACGGGTCTGCATAAAGGGACGAAAGAACATAAATCTGATGTTTATCTGGGTTTGATCTATACAGGCTCAAACAAACGTGATATAATCAAATTAGATATATTTATCCTAAATGGATATGTAAAAGGGGCGGAAACGATGGGAAAATGGAAAAAAGTTGCCTGCGCACTGGCTAGTGCATTGGCACTATGCCTGTCTTTGAGTGTGGCAGTTGCGGAAATATATTCCGGCTATGCTACCCAGAATCTCAATGTTCGCGTCACGCCAGGTGGCGAAGGGAAGATCGTTGCTCATCTGAAGACGGATGATGAAGTACGGGTCAAGGACGAGGAGCAGGTCAAGGGGAAGAGCTGGCTGCTCGTCGAGATTCAGCAAAATGGAGAAACCGTCGAAGGATATGCGCTGGGAAGCGGCATTGAGCGCAGCGTAACGCTGCAGGTCTATGAAGGAACGTATTCCCTAAGTGAACTGAACACAGGCGCATGGAAAACCGCGCAGGCTGGAGAAACGAATGCCGCGCCGCAGAGTGGAACGGCAACCGTCATATATGAAGGGTATGGCGTATATTCCGGCGCTTTTTCAAAAGGCAAACGGTCAGGACAAGGAACATTCCTTTGGGAGAATGGCGAAAGCTATGTCGGCGAATGGAAGGACGATCAGATTACCGGAAAAGGTGTGCTGACTCAGAGCGACCAAACGGTTCAAAGCGGAACGTTCCGAAAGGGAAAACTTTACACAGGAATTGTCAGCATTCCGCAAGATGACGGTGGAATTCTGTTGCGTACCCTTTCAGAAGGCGAGTTGCGCACATCTGCGTCGCTGACATGGCCCGATGGCACGACGGTTGAAGGAAAAATTAGCAAGAAGACAGGCACGTTTACTGGAAATGTGACAATCTCCTATCCTAACGGGGATATTTACGAAGGGGAACTCAGTGGAAATCTCAAATCTGGGAAAGGAACGTATACTTGGGCGAATGGTTCTAACCTTTGGAGTGTTGGAACTGGAGCCCATTATACTGGCGAATGGATAAACGATCAAATGGAAGGTTCAGGAACTTATTACTTTGAAAAAACAGAAAAGAACAATTATATTAAAGGACAGTTCAGCGCTAATGCACCGCTTGGAACAATTACTTACGTTTCTTCAGCGGGTATCCGTTATGATACAACGTGGAAAGACGGAAAATGTACGAGTATCAAGGTGAAACGCTGAAGCATGATATCGAAACACGGTAAGGAAGGGAAAACATATGGGGAAAGATATATTTCCGCAAGTCAAACGGAGCATACAGGATTTTCTATACGAAGAAGAAGGCAATATTCCGCGCAACAAGATGCTGACTGTGGGTACGATGGTGCTGCTGATGAGCATTTTGTTTGCTTCCGATGCGTTTGCGGCACATCGCTCTCATTCATCACACCGCTCGCACTCGTCCCATCGCTCCCATTCGTCCCATCGCTCAGGTTCGCATAGTTCGCATGGTTCGCATAATTCACATAGTAACGCTACACCTCGTCCGACGGCCACGCCTGTGCCGGTTCCGGTGCTTGAGAGTATGCCCACCTTGCAGACGCCTCAGGCAAACACATACTCTGTGCCAACACAGCAAGCCGGCGTAACGGCGGCTGCCGCGTTGCCTGCAAAGGGGAAGTAAATGATGGAAAATAAAGTAACGCGGCTTGAGCTGGATAAAGCGCTTTATGACCGGCGTGCGCTGCTCAAGGCGGTCTATCGCTTTATTGACCGAGCTTATATCCATTTGAGTCAAAATGAAGCGCACTGGTTGGTTTCATGGCGCGAAAAGGGAGATACACGGGTCGATGTGGGTGAGCTGGAAAATGAGCTGATTGCACAATCGCTTCGTTTGCAGTTGATTGAAGAAAGCAGTGAGCTGCGAAAAATTCTGCTTGCACGGGCAATGGCATCTACGGTAATCGAGGAAAAAGCAGACAGTGCTGAAATTGAAGAAGATGCACAGGAGGATTCCTCTGTGTTGCGAGGATGGTTTGATGAGCACGCTTGAGTTTGACAGCACGTTGTACCCGATATCGGCTGTGCGCAAGGCCGCTTTGGATTATGCGGCAATTGCGAAAATTAACGTCGAAAAGACGGCAATCGGATACCGCTGTCGGGTTGAAACTTCCCAAGCGCCGATTGAGATAACCATGTTGGAATTTGCAAATTATGTGCTGGCTCTGTCCTGTATAAGGGAAAGTGCGTATGACGGTGATTGAGAAACTGCTGCTGCTGGTCATGTTGGTTATCGGTACACTGTGTGCCGCGCAGGATATCCGCCGGAGTGTTGTGCCAAACAGATGGATTGCATGGGGAATAATAGTCGCTGCGGTTCTACAGGCGGCAGATCAGCTGCTATGGACGCGGGCATACAGCATGTGGTGGCTGGCGAATATGACAATTGGGGATGTGCTGGCGGTGTTGATGTATGCGGCGGGGCTTTGGGCGGCGGGAGATGCAAAGCTGTTTTTGCTGATGAATCTGTGCGTGCCCTGTCGGCTGATTGAGACGCAGACGCTTTCCTGCGCGGTCATTCCATATGCCTTTATTTTTGTTCCGGCAGTAGCATGGCTCATTGTGGATTCGATGTATTTGACGATCCGGCATGCCGAACGCTTTGACACAGCGCGAATGACGGGACGCGACGTGCTGAATATGCTTGCCGTGATGCTTGAAGTGACAGTATGGCAAGCTGTTTTGTATGGACTGTTTCCGATCTTTTGGGAGGATAACGAGCTTCTGGCTTCCGCGGTTATGATTGCTTGTGCGTATGCCTGCACAGGTGTGTCGCTGTTTCAAAAGCCTGGCGTGATTGCACTGCATGGTGCGATTCTGATTGTCTTGAACGTATTGGGACAGTGGCATTTTTCGCCTGCGCCGTGGTGGGCGTATCTGCTGACGGCGCTTTCCCTGCTGTTCACGCAGTGGGCGGCGGGCTACAATTATCGAAGAATTCCAACGGAGATGGTGAAAGAAGGCATGATTCTCAGCGCAGGGACGGTGCTTAGCTTCCGCGTGTCCAGCGTGAAGGGACTGCCGCAAAGTGCGCAGGAAAGCATGAAAGCCAAACTGACCGAAGAAGAAGCGCAAGCTGTGCGTCGCTGGGAAAAATCCAAGTATGGTCAGCCGACGGTGGTGATTGTACGCAAGCTGCCGTTTGCGATTTTGATTAGCGTGGGCTTTTGGCTCTTTTTTTGGGTCAGAAACGGAGGAATCGCGGGATGATGGAATACAAAGACGAGCGGGAAGCCGTGCTGATGATGACGGAAGCCTGTAATTCCAACTGCATCATGTGCCCGATGAGCAGTGACGCCCGAAGGCGCGGAAATCGACTTTTGGATGAAGATGCGTGGGAAATACTGGAAAATTTAAGCGAGGATACGGAGCATATCGACATCACCGGAGGCGAGCCGTTTTTGAATGCGTCGCTTGTGATGGAGGTGATGCAGGCGCTGAATGTGCGGTATCCGCAGATCCCAGTGCAGATCTTAACCAACGGGCGCGCACTTAGCCTGCCCAGCATTCAACGGAAAATTCAGCCACTGGTGACAGCACGGTATCGTTTTGCTGTGCCTGTTCATGCGGGGAACGCTGCATTGCATGACAGCATCACACAGTCGCCTGACAGTTTTATGCAGACGCTTCACGGTCTGGAATTTTTGTCCAAAACGGCTGCACAGATTGAAATCCGCATTGTGGGTCATCGGATGAATATCGACCACTTGGAGGAACTTTGCGATACGCTGCTGCAAAGCAGAATACGGATTCACGTTGTCAACTTCATTGCCATGGAAATGAACGGCAGCGCGGCACGGAATCGAGAGGCACTTTGGGTGGATTACAGGGTGTTTTTTGAAAAGGCTAAGCCGGTGATCCAGAGGCTGGTTGCGCATGGTGTGGATGTGGGGCTATACGATTTTCCACTCTGCGCTGTGGAGTGTGCGTATTGGCCGCTGGCAAAAAAGAGCATTACGGGCTGGAAGGTGCGCTATCCAGAGGCATGTGCGCGGTGCGATGAAAGGGAAGCGTGCGGCGGCGTTTTTCGTTCGACAGCACTGCTCGGCCTTTGCCCGGTCTATCCGATTGAATATAAGGAGAAGCATAAAGAATGAGATGCAGTTTTCGATTTGCGCCGTTTGGAAACGATGTTTTGCTGACCAATGATGCAGGAAAATATGCTTTTTTAACGCCGGAGAAATTCCGGCTTTTTGTATCGGATCAGTTGAGCCATGAGGACGAAACGTGGAAGATGCTCTGTGAACGTCATTTTGCCACAGAAGGGACGCGCGAAGCTTATTTGCAGCAGGCACGCCAGGCAGTTGTCGGCAATCATGCGTATTTGTTTCGAGGAACAAGCCTTTTTATTCTGGCCGTTACGAACCGCTGCAACAACCGATGCGTCTACTGTCAGGCACATGGATGTGCGAAACCGGCAGATATGACCCCTGAAACGGCGCGGGCAATCGTTGATCGAATTGCGAAAACCGATGCAAACGGCTTCACCATCGAGTTTCAGGGCGGCGAACCACTGGAAAATATGCCTGCCATTCGCGCAGCTGTTGAGTATGCCAAAGAAGTACTTAACGACCGTGAATACGAAATGTGCCTGGTCAGCAATCTAGCACTGATGACTGACGAAATCGCGGCGTATCTGGCTGAAAACCGAATCTCTGTTTCTACGTCGCTGGATGGGCCTAAGGATCTGCATGACCTGAATCGACCGCAGACAGGTGGAAGGGGTTCGTATGATGCGATGATGCACGGGCGCACGATTTTGCAGTGGCACGGGGTTTCTGTCGGCGCGATTCAAACGACGACACGCGCCTCGCTGACGCGGGCGAAGGAGATCGTCGATCTCTATGCAGCGTTGGGAATGGATTCGATTTTTCTGCGCCCGCTGACTCGTTTGGGTGCAGCAGGGCAGGCATGGGATAGCATCGGCTATACGCCGGAGGAGTTTTTATCCTTTTATCGGGAAGGATTTGCGCGGATCATGGAACTGAATAAGGCTGGAAATAAGCTTGCAGAGGCACATGCTTCAATTTTTCTGGCGAAGCTGCTGGGCGATGTAGCGCCGAATTATATGGAACTCCGTTCGCCATGCGGGGCAGGTGTTGGGCAGATGGCATTTACCGCGTCTGGTGATGTGTATACCTGCGACGAGGGACGCATGATGGCTGAGATGGGCGACCAGTCTTTTCGACTGGGGAACATCTTTGAAAGTGGATACGACAACTGGATTGAAAGCCCTGCATGTCGCGCAGTTTGCTCTGCGTCGCTGCTGGAAACGCTGCCGACTTGCTGCGACTGTGTGTATCAGCCTTACTGCGGCGTTTGCCCAGTGGTCAATTATGCGCTGGAAGGAAGCCTGTTTGCCTCAGTACCCAATAACGAGCGATGCAGAATCTATCGGGGTATGCTGGAAAACCTGATGACTTATTTGCAGCGGAACGATGCAATGGAAATGGCGATTTTGAAAAGCTGGCTTTAAAGCAGGATTTCATGGCGAACTCATTGAAAAGTATCTGCCAGGGATAAGGAGGATCTTTCGAATGAACTCCAGACATGATCTTTGATTTGAAATGACAGCGTATCGGTCGAACAATGTCCTGTTATCAGAAAAATATAGGATCAGAGCGTGAAGAGAAAATGGCGGGCGCAAGCAACAAAGTTTGTCCAAACTGCGGACGGAAGATGAAACAGCAGTTCATCGGCTTGCAGCACTGCCGCTGCGGGATGAGCTGGAAAAAGGGCATCGGATTCTTTGAACGAACCCCGGATATGGTCTTTGCGCTGGAGCGACGGCAGATCGGGAAAAAGGTCAAACAGCGTCCTGTTATCCGAAAGGGCTGAAACAGAAACTCAACAAAAAAAGAAGGGCGAGCCATCGCAAAGAACGGCTCGCCTTTCAGCACTATTCAAATGGCAGCGTACTCAGCTGTTGAAGCACTCCCCGAACACCTGACCAGATTTCCTCCTGCTGTTCATGCAAGCCGTCGATTTGCTGCACAGCAACCGGATCTCCCTGATTGATGTGCTTGGCCATCTGGTTGATGTTCGCGCTCGTGCGGCGCATCAGCGAAACAATCTGCTTGAGTTCGGGAATATCGAGCCGAACAATCAAGCCGGTAATCGCCATCTTGCGCAGGTACGCGCTCAGGTTCGAGGTGCCGAGCTTTTCCATGTTTGCGTTGATCTTCGCCAGCTCATCTTCCGTTACCCAGAAAGTAATCATTTTATCGCGGCTGCGTTTTGCCATCAGCGCTCAATCCCTTTCCGGCTCTGCGGAAGATCTCTGGATGGGGAAGCGGCACTTTTCAGCGCGCCCAGAACGGAGGATTTCTGCTTTTCCAGTTCGCGGCGCGTCAGGCTGATGAATCCATCCAAAACGGTGGGATGGCTTTCGCACTGGAACAGGAAACGATGCTCGCCGCCCGTTGCCGGATCGCCCGGAATGGAGAAGTGTTCCGCCCATGCCTTGTTGTCGCGAGAGAAACGCCCATCCCAGCCGCGCAGTTGAAGCGTGTTGGCTAATACATAAAGCATACGCTCCTGACCAAACTGTTCAATGACGGGCTTATAGCAATCCTTTTTGAGACGGAAACCATCAAAGTTCTCAGAGATAGCCTTGTCGATTGCATTTTTGCAATTCTTGTTTTCATGCAGCGAGACACGGTAAAGGTCAAGCTCGCCGACGCTTTTCGCATACGCGGCGGTTTCGGTATAAATTGGTGTCATATTATCATCCCTTCTTTCAAAAAAGCAAGAAAAAACGTCGATTTTAAGCCCTTATCTCTACGCGCGGACAGGGAAATGTACCCCTGCGATTGAGAAAATGGCTCACAGCGCCGCATCTAAAGGACGGTCGCTGCGTCTTTGCGGTGTATCCTTCTGCATCCCGGAGGAGCCGCGTTCAAGCGAAGCCAGAACGGAAGGCTTTTCGCTTTTGTTGTTCATTGGGGCGGACTTGTCCATACTTAAAAGCGCATCCAGTTCTGCTAGACGCGCACTTTTTGTTGTCAGCTCCAGCGCTTGCGGGAATGGCTGAGTGATTTCGAGTTTGGCGGCCTCGATTTGCTGATGCAGACTGTCTACCTGTTCCTGTGCTTTCTGCATCCGCACGGGAATATTGTTCAGCGCATTTTCGATACGCAGCAGATTGCCGCGCGCGTCTGCACCTAGATTGACGATGTGCGTCATTTCGCCGCGCAGCAGCAGCTGAAACTGCGCATTGAATGAATCGTAGGACAGCGTGACGGATAGACCGCGATAATGACCAATTGCGATATCGTGGTCGTGCGGCGCCGTCTTGCACAACGCGAGCAGCGTTTCGCCTGCGGCAGATTTGTCCGCATAAGCCTTGCCCAAAAGCTCAATGCCCACAAAATCTTCCTGCGGTACGGGATGGTCGGAAAGCGTCTGCATATCCGCTTTGAACCCGGCGATATAATCTTTCTGCTGACAGAGCTGTTCAGGATAAAAACGAACAAGCTGATCTTCCAGACGAAAGCGTTTTGATTCATGGTCGGCTTTCATCAGCCGCAGTTTAGCGACTTCCACGTCCAGATTCATCTTTTCCTTAATACGCGGATCGCCTGCGCACAGCGCCTTGATTTCCGCATAAGAGAGTGCGGTTTCGTCTACATCATCGCAGGCGCGAACGGGCGATTTGCTGGACATGATCTGTGAAATAAACTTCTGTTTCGTCTCAATGGTCTGCCACAAATAAGCGTCGAACGAGCGTTCTGTAACGTATCGGTAGATGTGGACGTCGGGGTTCATATTGCCCTGGCGGATGATGCGTCCGGCTCGCTGTTCAAGGTCGCCCGGTCGCCACGGGGCATCCAGGTCATGCAGGGCAATCAAACGATCCTGGCAATTTGTTCCTGCGCCCATTTTTGCAGTGCTTCCGAGCAAAATCCGTACATCGCCGGAGCGAACTTTGCTGAAAAGCTCTTTCTTCTGCACGTCGGTTTTGGCTTCGTGAATAAAGGCAATCTGTTCCCGCGGAATCCCCATGCTGACGAGTTTTTCGCGGATGTCGTCATATACATTAAAGCGATCGGCAGGCAGTTCGCCGGTTTCGATAAACGCAGCATCCTTTGCGGCATCGTCTTTTACGGCAGGAGCTTTGCCGGTCGGCGTTGAAAGGTCGCAAAACAAAAGCTGGGTGAGCTTGTCCGCCTGTCCTTCCCGCCAGATACGGAAAACATTCTGTACACAGGCGTTGACTTTGCTTCCGGGGTCGTCGGGGAGCAGCGGGTTGATGAGCCGCTGATCGAGTCCCAGCTTTCGCCCGTCCGAAGTAATTTTGAGCATGTTATCGACCTTCGGATCGACTGAACCCGAATGAACCTGTGCGGCACGCTCGGAAAGTGCCTGAATCATTTCCTGTTGGTATTCGCTTGGCTTGACGGAGATGTTTTCAAAATGCGGTGTAGGCGTTGGCAGATGAAGCTGATCGGCGGTTTTGATATCAGCGGTTTCCTTGAACATCGCCATCAGTTCGGGTAAATTAAAGAATTTGGCAAAGCGTGTGCGTGCGCGGTATCCGGTGCCCTCCGGCGCAAGCTCAATCGCCGTCACTGTTTCACCAAATGTTGAAGCCCAGCAGTCAAAATGCGCCAGCCCTTTGCGTTTGAGCGTATCGTATTGAAGATAGCGCTGCATCGTGTACAGCTCGGTCATGGAATTGGAAACGGGGGTGCCGGTGGCGAAAATAACGCCTTTCCCGCCTGTGATTTCATCCATGTAACGGCACTTGGCAAACATGTCGGAGGACTTTTGCGCTTCTGTGACAGAGAGTCCCGCCACATTGCGCATTTTGGTATATAGATATAAATTCTTGTAAGAATGCGCTTCATCTACAAACAGGCGGTCAACGCCTAATTCTTCGAAGGTCACAACATCATCTTTCCTGTGTTCCGCGCGAAGCTTTTCCAGTCGGGTTTCCAGACCGCGCTTTGTTTTTTCAAGCTGTTTAATGGAAAAATGCTCGCCGTGGCTTTCCGTGAGTTCCTCGATGCCTTCGGTAATTTCTTCGATTTGTTCCTCGATCAATCGCTCCTGACGCGCCTGCGAAATCGGTATTTTTTCGAATTGAGAGTGACCGATGATGACCGCGTCATAATCGCCGGTAGCGATGCGTGCACAGAATTTTTTGCGTCTGGACTGCTCAAAATCCCGTTTGGTGGCAACCAGAATGTTGGCACTGGGATAGAGCTGCAAAAACTCGCT
>ERZ773192.3817-NODE-3817-length-10781-cov-9.761701_pt1 | contig 10781 bp, 9 predicted proteins | sample MGYA00581010_ERZ773192 | MGnify/ENA primary metagenome ERZ773192 (study PRJEB29015, sample SAMEA2737741) | human gut metagenome | biome: human gut; feature: human-associated habitat; material: faeces | place: China | collected 2012 ...
GCAGCAGGCAGATCCATCTTCGATTTCGCATAGTGCGTGTATCCTCTCTTCCTGTGTTTCTCCGTTTCGGAGCATTGTCATTAGTATAACGGACGGCGGCCAAAACCGTAACCCCCCGTAGGGGATGAAAATATGTGCAGATTTTTCACGGGATTTTTGCTGACAGCCGCGCATAAATTGTCCGTTTTTCAACAAAAATACGGAAAACAATCGGATAGAGCGCCGGAAATCGCGGCATTTTACAATTTTACACGCATTTTACATAAGCGCTCTTTTCGTTTTTACATCCTCTGCGTATCCTGTGAAGCGTAGGGAACAAAAAACCAAAAATAAAAATTGAAGTTCGAAAGGAGCACTTCATCTTGAAAAAGATCATTCCTGTTTTGTGTGCTGCCGTCATGGCGCTCTCGCTGTTCGCGGGCTGCGGCCAGAAGGCGAATGACAACGGCACGACCGCCGCGGGCGGCACGGTCGCGACCGACGGTTCCACCTCGATGGAAAAGGTCATCGGCGCGCTCGGCGAATCCTTCATGGAAGCCAATAAGGGCACGACCTTCACCTACAACCCGACCGGCTCCGGCTCCGGCATCCAGGCCGTCTCCGAAGGCCGCTGCGACATCGGCGTGTCGAGCCGCGCACTCAAGGACGATGAGAAGGCCGCCGGTCTGAAGGAGACCATCGTCGCGCTCGACGGCATCGCCGTCATCGTCAATCCCCAGAACCCGGTCAAGGACCTGAGCCTGGAGCAGATCGCCAAGATCTACACCGGCGAGATCACCAACTGGAAGGATGTCGGCGGCGAGGATGCCGAGATCGTGCGCATCGGCCGTGAAGCCGGCAGCGGCACGCGCGACGGCTTCGAGTCCATCACGGACACGAAGGACGCCTGCCGGTACCGTCAGGAGCTGACCTCCACGGGCGATGTGATCACCACCGTGTCCCAGAACCCGAACGCGATCGGCTATGCCTCTCTGGCTGCCATCAAGGACAGCGTCAAGGCGCTGACCGTCAACGGTGTTGCGCCGACGGAGGCGACCGTCAAGGACGGCACGTACCTCGTCCAGCGCCCGTTCGTCCTCGTGACGAAGGAGGGCACCGCCCTGAGCGATACCGCGCAGAAGTTCTTCGACTTCGCGATCTCGGCGGATGCCGCGTCCATCATCTCCGCGGCGGGCGCAGTCCCGGTGGCCTGAGTCACAGGTAAGCGCAAGGCGGCTGGTTCTTCCGGTCGCCTTTGGTATATACAGAGGTGCTGGATATGAAAAAGAAATCTCAAGCTCTGGAGACGGTCGTGCACGGCGTGTTCTTGCTCCTTGGTCTCATCACCGTCGGGTGCGTGCTGCTCATCAGCGTGTACCTGATCGTCTCCGGCATCCCCGCCATCCGGCAGATCGGGCTCATCCCGTTCCTGTTCGGCAAGACGTGGGCGTCCACGGCGGCGGAGCCGTCCTACGGCATCCTGCCGTTCATTCTCACAAGTGTATACGGCACCGCGGGCGCGATCGTGCTCGGCGTGCCGATCGGCTTTCTGACGGCGGTGTATCTGGCGAAGGTCGCCCCGCCGCGCATCCGCGGCGTCATGTCCGCGGCCGTGAGCCTGCTTGCCGGCATCCCATCGGTGGTCTACGGTCTCGTAGGCATGCTCGTGCTCGTGCCGGGCATCCGCAAGGTGTTTCATCTGGCCGACGGCGCGAGCCTGCTCGCCGCCATCGTCGTGCTGGCGATCATGATCCTGCCGTCGATCATCAAGGTGTCCGTCACGGCGCTCGAGGCCGTGCCGCCCGAGTATGAGGACGCATCGCTCGCGCTCGGCGCGACGCCCATCGAGACGTATTTCAAGGTTTCCGTCCCGGCGGCGAAGAGCGGCATTGCCGCCGCCGTCGTGCTCGGCGTCGGCCGCGCCATCGGCGAGGCCATGGCCGTCATGATGGTGTCGGGCAACGTACCGAATATGCCGGGCCTGTTTCAGAGCGTGCGCTTTCTGACCACCGCCGTCGCGAGCGAAATGTCCTATTCCGGCGGCCTGCAGCGGCAGGCGCTGTTTTCCATCGCGCTGGTGCTGTTTTTGTTCATCATGCTCATCAACGCCACGCTCAACTTCTTCCTCAAGCGCAATAAGGAGGGGGACAAATGAAAAAGAAAGCCATTTCCGGCAGCCGCAGAGCCTACATCCTCACCATGCGCATTCTTATGGGCGCGGCGGCTGTGATCACGGCGGCGCTGGTGCTGTTTCTGATCGCCTATGTGCTCGTCAAGGGGCTGCCGAACGTGTCGTGGACGCTGCTGTCCACCGCGCCGAGCTATCTGTCGGACCGCATCGGCATCCTGCCGGACCTGCTCAACACGCTCTACATCGTCATCGCAACGCTGCTGATCGTGCTGCCGCTCGGCGTGGGCGCTGCCATCTACCTGACCGAGTATGCCACGAACCGCCGCATCATCGGCGTCATCGAATACGCGGCTGAGACGCTCTCCGGCATCCCGTCGATCATCTACGGCCTTGTGGGTATGCTGTTTTTCTGCCAGTTTCTGAACATGAAAACATCGCTGCTCGCCGGTGCGCTCACGCTCGTCATCATGAACCTGCCGACCATCATGCGCACCACGCAGGAGAGCCTCAAAACCGTGCCGCAGAGCTACCGCGAGGGCGCGTTCGGCCTCGGTGCGGGCAAGTGGCGTGTCATCCGCACCGTGGTGCTGCCCGGCTGCGTGGACGGCGTCATCACCGGCTGCATCCTGTCTGTCGGCCGCATCCTCGGCGAGTCGGCCGCGCTGCTGTTCACGGCGGGCTTTGCCCACGCGCTCAACGACTTTTTCGAGGGACTGAGCAGCGCGGGCGCCACGCTCACCGTCGCGCTTTACGTTTACGCCAAGGAGCAGGGCCGGTTTGATGTGGCCTTTGCCATCGCCGCCATTTTGATGATCCTTACGCTGCTCATCAACGGCGCTGCTACGCTCGTTGAGCGATACTTCAGGAGGAAAAGAAGTTTATGAGTGACATTATGACAGTCCAGGGCCTGGACCTCTGGTACGGAGATCATCAGGCGCTGCACGATATCAGCATGAATATTCCCGAAAAGAGCATCACGGCGCTCATCGGGCCGTCCGGCTGCGGCAAATCCACGTTTCTCAAAACGCTCAACCGCATGAACGACCTCATTCCGGGCGTGAAGATCACGGGCGATGTGCGCTACCGCGATCAGGACATTTTCGCCCCCGGAACGGACGTCAACGAGCTGCGGCGCGAGATCGGCATGGTCTTTCAGAAGCCGAACCCGTTTCCAATGAGCATTTATGACAACATCGCCTACGGCCCGCGCACGCACGGCATCAAAAACCGCGCGAAGCTCGACGAGATCGTCGAAAAGTCCCTGCGCGGCGCGGCCATCTGGGACGAGGTGAAAGACCGCCTGCGCAAAAACGCGCTCGGTCTCTCCGGCGGCCAGCAGCAGAGACTGTGCATCGCCCGTGCACTTGCGGTCGAGCCCGAGGTGCTGCTCATGGACGAGCCCACAAGCGCGCTCGACCCGATCTCCACGTCGAAGATCGAGGAGCTGGCCATGCAGCTCAAGGAGCAGTACACGATCGTCATCGTCACGCACAACATGCAGCAGGCGGTGCGTATCTCCGACCGCACGGCGTTTTTCCTGCTCGGTGAGCTCGTCGAGTGCGACGATACGGAGCGGCTCTTCTCGCAGCCGCAGGATAAGCGCACGGAGGATTACATCACAGGGAGGTTTGGCTGATGAGAAGCCGGTTTGATGAACAGCTCGCACTCCTGAACAAGGAGATGATCGAGATGGGCGCACTGTGCGAGGAGGTCATCGCGCTCGCATCCAAGGCCCTCACGGAGGCGGATCCGGAGCTGGCGCAGCGCGTCGCGCCGCTCGATGCCGAGATCGACCAGAAGGAGCGCAACATCGAGTCGCTGTGCCTCAAGCTCCTGCTCCAGCAGCAGCCGGTCGCGCGCGACCTGCGCCAGATCTCGGCCGCGCTGAAGATGATCACGGACATGGAGCGCATCGGCGATCAGGCCGAGGACATTGCGGAGATCATCCAGTTTCTCGCCGGCCGTTCGGCGGAAAATGACGATCTGCTGCGCGAAATGGCGCTCTCGACCATCCATATGGTCACAGAAAGTGTTGACGCCTACGTCAAGCATGATACAATGCTGGCAGAGACGGTCATCGCCGAGGACGATGTCGTGGACAACGCCTTCGACGAGGTCAAGCGCCGGCTGATCGACAAGATTGCCGCCCATCCCGAGGACGGGGAGTACGCGCTCGACCTGCTCATGATCGCCAAATACTTCGAGCGCATCGGCGACCACGCGACGAACATCGCCGAGTGGGTGATCTTCTCGGTCACCGGGGTGCACAAGGAGGGGTAAGCCATGATCTGGTGTGTGGAGGACGACGCCAGTATCCGCGACATTGAGGTCTATACGCTCTCATCCACGGGGTTTGACGCCCGCGGCTTTGCCGACGGCGTGTCATTCTGGTCGGCGCTCCAGACGGAGAAGCCCGATCTGGTGGTGCTCGACGTGATGCTGCCCGGCGTGGACGGCATCGAGCTGCTGCAGCGCATGAAGGCGTCGGCGGAGCTGCGCACCATCCCGGTCGTCATGGCCACGGCCAAGGGCGCGGAGTACGACAAGATCCGCGGCCTCGACCTCGGCGCGGCGGATGCGGTAAAAGGCGATCTTCAACGCCTCCACATCCCGGCGGATCGACTGCACGGGCTGCTCTTCGAGCATCCGGGCGAACAGGGCCACCAACTCCTCCTTGCCTTTTCCGGCGAACTTGTCCTCCTCGGGCTTCTGCGCGGCGAGTTCCTCCGCGGCCTCCTCCTCGGGCGTCGCGCCCTCGATCTCCAGCCCGGCATTCTGCGCCGCGAGCGCAGCCTCCTCATCGGCAAAGTCCACCTGCACGTCCCGGGACGCGTCCTCCTCCGATTCCGCAACCTCCTGCCCGGCGGCAGGCTTGATCCGGGCACGTTTGGCGCGCGGCGCAGCCTCCTCGCCGGAAATCCGCTCCGCAGCGGCCTCCTCCGCAGGCGTTTCTGCGGCGGGCGTCTTCGTCACGGCGGATTCCGCGGGCGCATCCGCAACCTCCGCAACGGGTTCTTCCGCAGCGGCGGACGCCTCCGCAGCCGGTCCTGCGGCGGGCATTTCGGGTTCAGGGACTCGGACAGTCACGGCAGGATTCGCTTGCGCATCTTCAGCCGCAGGGCTGACTTGCTCCTCGGGAGCAGGAAGTGTCGGTTTTTCAGTAGCCATTTCAGTACACGTTTTTGGTTCCCGCATGTGCGGGAGCATATAAATCTCGCAAATATAACCATTTTATGCGGAACGCCGAAAAGATTTCGTCAAAACATGCAACAACGCCGCCCTGCGGAAGCGCGAAATCGCTGCATCCCAGCACGGCGGCGCAATTTTCCGGTCTGTTCCGGCCCTTCGTCAGCGCTTGCGGCCCTTTGCGGCAATGCGTTTGGGCGCAGCCTGACGGCCCGTGGTGACGGGACGGCCGCTGCGGCGGACGCTCCTGGTCCCGCCGCCGCGCTTGGGCTTCTCCCATGCCGCGGCATCGTCGTAACGCTGGAAAGCCTCCCAGTCGAACCCGTCGTTGCCGCCTGCCGGAGACGCGTTCCAGTCGTTCTCGGCCTTTTTCCGGCTCCGCGTCACGGAACGCCGCTCCCCGGCGTCGTCCGCCGTTTCCGCGGTTTCCCTGCGCGGCCGCCTTTCGGAGCGGAACTCCTCCGCGCCCTCGGGCTGCCCGGCCTTCCTGCGGCCCCGCGTCTCGGAACGAGGCTCTCCGGCCGATTCGCTTCCGGACGCGCCTTCGCCGCCGTTGCGACCCTCCGTAGCCGGCCGGCGCCGCTTTCCGCCGCCGTTCTCCGCATCGGAACCGTCAATCTTGGCGATGCGGCGACGGCCTCCCGAGGCGTTGAGCTGCCCCACGACCGCCTCGGCGTCGCTGAACGGCACGCTCACCAGCGAATAGTTCTCGAAGACACGCACGTCGTCGATATTCTTGTCCCGCAGTCCGCACTTGCGCTTGAGCATCTCCACGATCCGGCGGGCCGTGTAGCCGTCGCGGCCTCCGAGTGCCAGGAACAGCCGCGCCTTGCCCTTGCGGTCAACCGAGAACGAACGGATTTCGGGATAATTGCTCTGATCCAGCTCACTGCGGAAAGCCAGCCGCAGCAAGGCTCCCAGCGCCACGTCGGGCGCATAGCTTTCGAGCAGTTCGGCCGCGATGTCGGCGTAGTCGCCGTAGCTCTCATTGGCCACGATCTCCTGCAAATCGTCCTTGATCTTGGCGCGCTTCATCGCCACGATGTCCTGCGGCGAAGGCAGCGTCTCCCGCTTGATGTCGGCCTTGATGTCGCGCATCATCCAGTTGAAACGGCGCAGTTCGGCGCCCGAAATGAAGGTGATGGCCGTACCCTGGTTGCCGGCGCGGCCCGTACGGCCGATGCGGTGGACGTAGCTCTCCGAATCCTGCGGCAGCGAATAGTTGATCACGTGCGAGAGGTTCGACACGTCGATACCCCGCGCAGCCACGTCGGTCGCCACCAGGATGTTGACCGCCTTGTCGCGGAACTTGCGGAGAATCTTCTCGCGCTGGGCCTGCGACACGTCGCCGTGCAGCCCCTCGGCCGAATAGCCCTGGGCCACCAGACGCGTCGCCACCTCGTCCACGCCGATCTTCGTGCGGCAGAAGACGATGCCGTAAAAGTCCGGTTCGATGTCGATGATGCGCGTCATGGCGTCGAACTTGTCGGCTTCGCGCACCTCGAAATAGATCTGGTTCGTGAGGTCGGCCGTCAGGTGCTGCGACTCCACGCGCAGCACCTCCGTATTGCGCATGTAAGCCTCCGAAAGACGGATGATCCGCTCGGGCATCGTGGCCGAAAAGAGCAGCACGCGGCGGTCTTCGCCCGTATGGCCCATGATCTCCTCGACATCCTCCACGAAGCCCATGTTGAGCATTTCATCGGCTTCGTCCAGGACCAGGAAACGGACCTTGTCCAATTTGAGCGTACCGCGGCGGATGTGGTCCAGCACGCGCCCCGGCGTGCCGACGACGATGTCGACGCCCCGCGACAGGCGGCGCAGCTGCTCGCTCATCGCGGCCCCTCCGTAGATGGCCGTGATCGAGAGCCGCCGCTCGCGGTTGTAACTCAAAAGTTCCTCGGCGGCCTGCACGGCCAGCTCGCGCGTCGGGACGAGGATGATGGACTGCACGCCCTCTTTCGAAGGCTCGATCTGCTGGAGTATCGGCAGCCCGAAAGCCGCCGTTTTACCCGTGCCGGTCTGGGATTGCGCGATGATGTCGTTCTCTCCCGAGAGCAGACGGGGAATCGTAAGTCGTTGGATGGAGGTGGGTGTTTCGAACCCTTTTGCCTGGACGGCCGCGAGCATCTCCTCGCTGAGGCCTAAAGCGCTGAAATCAGCTTCGTTGATCATATATGAATAGTTGAAAGGCCAAAGGTACGACAATTTATTGAATATTCGCCGGAAAATCATTATCTTCGCAAAAAGTTACGCACACACGGCCCCTCGCGGGCCGCCTGACCGAAAACCGACACCATGAGTCACCGTATCCTGCTGGTCGACGACGAGGTAGACATCCTCGAATTCGTCCGTTACAACCTCGTACGCGAGGGTTACGAAGTCTTCACGGCCGAAAACGGCGCCGAGGCGCTGAAAGTGGCCGCCGAATGCCGTCCGCACCTGATCCTGCTGGACATGATGATGCCGGTGATGGACGGGGCGCAGACCTGCCGCGCGATCCGCCGAAACCCCGTGCTGAAGGACACGATGGTGGTTTTCCTCTCGGCGCTGGGCGAGGAGGGGCAGCAGCTGGCAGGGTTCGACGTGGGAGCCGACGACTACCTGACCAAGCCTATCAAGATGAAGCTGCTGGTAAGCCGCGTGCAGGCGATCCTCAAGCGCATCGACGCCGACAGACCTCCCGAGAAGGCCCCGGCCCCGGGGCTCACGGTCGACCGCGAGCGTTACACGGTGATCCGCGACGGACAGGAGATCACCCTCCCGCGCAAGGAGTTCGCGCTGCTGGACCTGCTCCACTCGTCGCCCGGGAAACTGATTCCCCGCGAGGAGATCTACGCCAAGATCTGGGGCACGGAGGTCGTCGTGGGCGACCGCACGATCGATGTCCACATCCGCAAGCTGCGCCAGAAGATCGGCGACGAACGCATCGTCACGGTCAAGGGCGTGGGATATAAATATGAACCCTGAAACGAAAGGTGAAAATTGGATTGTCATTCCGGGAAGAGCCGAAGGACCGACGTGGGAATCCGCTGGACGCGTTGTGAGGTTACGACCTTTGATCGGATTGCCGCGTCGCCACGCTCCTCGCAATGACGGGAGAGGGGGGGGCAGGCGACCGAATCCGTTTGTCCGGACGAAGCGATTTTGAATTGTGAATTATGAATTGTGAATCGAAAAAATACCGCCGCATCGTCGTCAAGATCGGCAGCAATGTGCTCACCCGCGAGGACGGACGGCCCGACACCACGCGCATCTCGGCGCTCGTGGACCAGTTGGCGCGCCTGCACCGGGCCGGCACGGAGTTCATCCTCGTCTCGTCGGGCGCCGTGGCCTCGGGCCGCAGCCTGCTCGAAACCCGCGTCGGACGCATCGACACCGTTTCGGCCCGCCAGCTCTTCTCGGCCGTCGGGCAGGTGAAACTGCTGAACCGCTACTACGACCTCTTCAACGAATACGGCATCGCCTGCGGGCAGGTGCTCACCACCAAGGAGAGCCTCTCCACGCGGCGGCAGTACCTCAACCAGCGCAACTGCATGGAGGCGATGCTCGCGGCGGGCGTCGTCCCGATCGTCAACGAGAACGACACGATCTCGGTCACGGAGCTGATGTTCACCGACAACGACGAACTTTCGGGTCTCGTGGCGGCGATGATGGGAGCCGAGGCGCTCGTCATCTTGAGCAATATCGACGGCATCTACGACGGTTCGCCTTCGGACCCCGCCTCGCAGGTCATCCGCCGCGTCGCCCCGGGCCGCGACCTTTCGCAGTACATCGACACGGCGCGTTCCTCGCGCGGCCGCGGAGGCATGACGACCAAGAGCCGCATTTCGTCGCGCGCGGCGGGCGAGGGCATCGAGGTCGTGATCGCCAACGGCCGCCGCGACGGCATCCTGACCGATCTGGTCCTCACGGGCCGCGATGTCGTGTGCACGCGTTTCGAGGCGGCGCCCCGCCCCGCTTCGGGGGTCAAGAAGTGGATCGCCAGCAGCGAAGGCTTCGCCAAGGGCGCCCTGCACCTCGACGCCGGGGCCGCCGCGGCCGTCTCGCAGAGCAAGGCCGCGAGCATCCTCGCCGTGGGCGTCACGGCCGTCGAAGGGGATTTCGAGCGCGACGACATCGTACGCATCCTCTCGCCCGAAGGCGCCCCACTGGGCGTGGGCCGCATCTCGTGCGACAGCGCGACGGCCCGCCGCAACCTCGGCCGCAAAGGTCTCAAACCGCTGATTCACTGCGATTACCTATATCTGGAATAAAATATGGAATACGATACGATCTTCGCCGCCGCCCGGCGCGCCGGCAACGAACTGGCCCTTGTCGACGCCGGGCGATTGAGCCGCACCGTCGTGAAAGCCGCCGCCCTGCTGCGGGAAAACGCCGGAAAAGTGCTCGCGGCCAACGCCCTCGACCTGGAGGCGATGGACGCCGATTCACCCATGCGCGACCGCCTGCGGCTGACGGCGGAACGCATCGCCTCGATCGCCGCCGACATGGAATCCGTCGCCGGACTGCCCTCGCCGCAGGGCGAAACGATCGCCGAATGGACCCGTCCCAACGGCATGACCCTCCGCAAGGTCCGCGTACCGTTCGGCGTGGTGGGCATGATCTGCGAGGCGCGTCCGAACGTCACGGCCGACATCTTCTCACTGTGTCTCAGGACGGGCAACGCCTGCGTGCTGAAGGGCGGCAGCGACGCCCGCCGCTCCAACGAAGCCATCGCCGCCCTGCTCCGCGAGGCGCTCCGCAGCGAAGGCGTCGACCCGGCGGCCTTCACCCTGCTGCCCGCGGGCCACGAGGCTGCCGGAGCGCTGCTGAACGCCGTGGGTTACGTCGACGTGGTGATCCCGCGCGGCGGCGCGGGACTGATCCGCTTCGTGCGCGAAAACGCCCGCATACCCGTGATCGAGACCGGGGCGGGCATCGTCCACACCTACTTCGACCTCGACGGCGATCTGACGAAAGGCCGCGCCGTGGTCTGCAACGCCAAGACGCGGCGCGTCAGCGTCTGCAACGCCCTCGACTGCCTCATCGTCCACCGCGAACGGCTCCGGGACCTCGCGGAACTGTGCGACCCGATGGCCGCCGAACGCGTCACGGTCTACGCCGACGCGGAGGCGTACGCCGCACTCGAAGGCCGCTACCCCGCGTGCCTGCTCCGCCCCGCCGCGGAGGAGCACTTCGGGACCGAATTCCTCGACTACAAGCTGGCCGTGCGGACCGTCGGCTCCCTCGACGAAGCTCTGGCGCACATCGCCCGCTACTCCTCGCGCCACAGCGAAGCCATCGTCACCGAAAACGCCGGGACGGCCCGGGAGTTCACCCGGCGGGTCGATGCGGCGTGCGTCTACGTCAACGTCTCGACGGCCTTCACCGACGGCGGCCAGTTCGGGTTCGGCGCCGAGGTCGGCATTTCGACCCAGAAACTCCACGCCCGCGGCCCGATGGGGCTGCCCGAACTCACGACCTACAAATACGTGATTTCAGG
>ERZ773192.3822-NODE-3822-length-10775-cov-4.012500_pt1 | contig 10775 bp, 6 predicted proteins | sample MGYA00581010_ERZ773192 | MGnify/ENA primary metagenome ERZ773192 (study PRJEB29015, sample SAMEA2737741) | human gut metagenome | biome: human gut; feature: human-associated habitat; material: faeces | place: China | collected 2012 ...
ACTGCTTCTTGTGACGGCCGTGGATCTCGACCTTCTTCTTGATGGTCTCGCGGTATGCGATCTTGGCGGGCTTGAGAACAGCCTCGACCTTATACTTGCTCTGGAGCTTTGCCATGAGGACGGACAGCTGCATATCGCCGACGCCCGCAATGATGAGCTCCTTGGTCTCGGGATCGTTGCCGTAGGTGAAGGACTCGTCCTCTTCTTTCAGCTTGACAAGGCCGTTGGCGATCTTGTCTTCGGTGCCCTTGACCTTGGCGTAGACAGCCATCTTGTACATCGGCTCGTCGTAGGTCATGCCCTTGATGCGAACGGTCTTGCCCGGCAGGCCGAGGGTGTCGCCGGTCTTGACGGAGGCAAGCTTCGTGAAGACGCCGATGTCGCCGCAGCAGACCTTGGAGGTCTTGGTGTTGTCCTTGCCCTTCGGGAAGAACATATTGCCGAGCTTTTCAGAATCGCCGGTGCGGACATTGGTCACGGTGAGGGTGTCCTCCATGTCGCCGGAGATGACCTTGAAGTAGGAGTTCTTGCCGTACTGGTCAGCCAGCGTGTTGAAAACGAACGCCATCGGGCTGCCGTTCGGGTCGAGCTTGAACTCGGACTCGCCGCCCTCGTCGTCGACCTTGGTCATGGGCTTGCCCTCGAGGGGGTTCGGCGCATACTTGACGATGTTGGCCATCAGGTTGGTGGTGCCGAGGCCGGTGTAGGCGCAGCCGCAGAAAACGGGGGTCACGCTGCGGTCCCGGATACCGGCCTTGATGCCGGTCTGAAGCTCTTCGGCGGTAAACGGCTCTTCCATGAAGAACTTCTCCATGAGGGCCTCGTCAGTCTCCGCGACCTGCTCGTTGAGCTCGGCCATGTATTCTTCGATCCTGTCGTTGGCGTCTGCGGGCAGAGCAATCTCCTTGCCGTTTGCGTCATAGGCCTTCTTCTCAATCAGGTCGACCAGGCCGACAGCCGTTTCGCCCTGCATGATGGGGAAGGTGAACGGAATGACGGAAGCGCCGAACATTTCGCGCAGGGAATCGAGAACGTTGAAGAAGTTGGCGTGCTCCTCGTCGAGCTTGGAGACGTAGAACATGGCGGGAAGACCGGCCTTGGCGAGATACTTCCAGCCCTTTTCGGTGCCGACGCCGATGCCGCTCTTGGCGGTCAGGCAGATGAGACCCGCGTCAACCACGCGCAGGGACTGCACGATCTGACCGGCAAAGTCAAAATAGCCCGGATTGTCGATCACGTTGAGCTTGCACTTGTTATATTCAACGGGAATGACAGAAGAAGAAATGGAATACTGTCTCTTCTTCTCTTCGTCGTCAAAGTCAGAAACAGTGGTGCCATCAGCACGCTTGCCCAGACGGGTGATCGCCTTGGTGGTGAACAGCATACTCTCGCACAGAGCGGATTTGCCGTCGCCGCCGTGGCCAAGCAGGCAGATGTTGCGAATGTCATTGGCAGTATAGCCCATAGTAAAAATTACTCCTTTCTCCAGACGGGGCGCAAGACGGCGCGCTCCGTCCCTCGGCAGTTCTCATTTTGCCGACTCTTAAATTCCATTATATACGAATCCTCATAGGATTGCAATTAGAATCTTGTCAAATCCCATGAAAATCTGCGATTTTTCACGCGCGGCTATGCGCGGCCCGCCAAAAGTCCGGCCAGAAGCCCCGGAAGGAGCCACAAAGCCGTGTACAAAAACAGGTTCCAGCACGACGCGGCGAGGTCTGCGCCGAGGAATGTCAGCACAAACATCAGCCCCGCGCCGAGGATGCTTCCCACAAGGGCAATGCAGATGCACAAAATCGCCGTGCTCCGCAGTCCCCGCGCCGCGACAACGCTCCCGGCGAAGCTTGCAAAGCTGCTGCGGGCCATGAGCGCGCCCTGCGTTCCGCTGCGTACAGTCTCCGGCTCGGAAAGGGCCGCGCGCTCCTCCACGATGGGGAATTCAATGTGCTCGGGCGGGATCTTGTAGCGCTGCTTTAAAAACTGCGGCGTGATCATAAAATCGCGCGTGGCCAGCACCGGCACGAGCGCGCCTGCGCGCAGAACGGAGGCAAGACCGGCCCGGACGGATTCCGCCGGAGCGTAGTTGAGGGCGAAGACGGCGGTAAGCTCGCCGTTGACGGACAGATAGACCGCCTGCTTCAGCCGTGTCCCCTCCGGCACGCGCACACGCATGAGCTTCATGAACGCGATGGAGCCCATGAGCACGACGTCGCCCCGGATCGTCGCGCCGAGGCCGCCGCTTTCGTACCGGCGGAAGCTGTCGACGGTATAGCGCCTGCCGTTCTGGTCGTGCATCATCTGCTCGAACAGCGGGACAAGACCGCTGCCCGCCGTCTGTACGACGGCGTTGGCATAGCCGATGACCATGGGCGCGGGGCGGCTGCCGTAGAGCTTCATGCCGCCCTGCGTTACGTTCTGCGGCGGGAACAGGTCGGCGTCCTCAATGATCAGTCCGGCCTCACCGGACAAGATCCGTGCGCCCTGCCAGCCAGCGACGGCTGCGCCGACGCGGTACAGCTTTTTCGCAAACGTGGAAAACGGTTTGGCGTAGGCAATGAGCACGCCTGCGGGGAAGCCCGCCAGCAGCATGGCTGTCCACGACCAGAGAAAGCTCTTTCCGCCGCGCATCGCGGTCAGAATGGACAGCACGAGCGTCACCGCCGTCATGACAGGGGCATAGACGCGCATGATGCGGCTGCCCGCGTCCGGCATTTCCAGCTGGATGGCGAACTGTGCCGCGTCGCCCGGCGCACGGAAGATGCAGTCGTAGCCGTGCCACGCCTTTTCCTCCCGCACGGCGGCGACAGGCTCTTCCATGTTGCCTGCCGCGCGCAGCGACCTGCGCCGCGCCTCATATAATAAGCTCCGGCCCCAGAGGGCAAGCAGCAGCAGGACCGACGCGACCGTGCAGAACGGCGTTCTGCCCTGCATGACAGCAAAAAAAGCATCGACGATCACGACACAGAGCACCACAAACAGCATACTGGTCTGATCGAACCGCAGGCGCAGCGCCTGCATTACGCCGGACAGGCAGATATCATAGCTCAGAAGCGCCTGCGCAAGCAGAAGCCCCAGCATGATCGCGGAAAACACGCGAGAATAGCCGCTGAAATCCCCGATCACAGAGGATGCCGACAGAACCAGCAGCAGAATCGACGCCAGACACGTCAGTACGCTCAGCAGCAGCCGCAGCCGGACGCTGGAGGCGGCGGAATAGAACTGGTATGCGGCCTCCAGGGAAGAAAAGACGTGCTCAGGCTGCTCGGCGGCACGCTTTTTGCGGGCCTCCTTCTTCTGAAAGCGTTCGAGCTGACGGCGGCGCTTCTCGGCCTGCCGCCTTTCCCGGCGCTCGGCACGGGCGCGTTCACGCGCTTCTCTGGGGTCAGCTGCGGCTGGCTCCGGATCCGGTTCGCCCTGATAGGTCCAGACGGCGGGGCGCTCCGGCTCAGACTCTGTCTTTGTGTGGACGGGCGCAAAGCGGATGGTGTCGGCAGGCTCCTCGTCCTCCTCGGACGCAGGAGCATCGGGCGCACGTCCGGCTGGCGAAGCAAGCCGGACAGTCTCGCCGGGCTCTGCGGCCTGTTCCTCGCGCTTCGTCCAGCCGCCGAACTCGTTCATGATATCCTCTAAGGAATATTCCTCCTGCGCAGCCGCAGCATCGTCGATATGCAGTTGTTCGTTTGTCTGATCCTGCGATTGCTTCTTCATGCACTGGCTCCCGTTTTGGTTCCTTAGGTATCTGTGAGACTTCTCTGGCGCACGGCCTCATAGAGCATGATGGCCGCGGCAGCCGATGCGTTGAGGGATGAAATGCTGCCCTTCATGGGAATACTGACCTTGAAGTCGCAGCGCTCGGAGACGAGGCGGCTCATGCCCTCGCCCTCGTTGCCGATGACGATGGCGGCAGCGCTTTTGAGGTCTGCCCTGTAGAGCGTGGTGTCGCCCCCCGCCGCCGTACCGTAGACCCACACGCCCGCTTTTTTTAGCGTATCGATCGCCGCCGCAATATTGGATACGCGCGCAACCGGCATATATTCGAGCGCACCCGCGGAGGCCTTTCCGACAACCGCCGTCAGCCCCACGCTTCTTCTTTTCGGAATGATAATTCCATGCGCGCCCGCGCACTCGGCAGTACGAATGATCGCACCGAGATTGTGGGGATCGGACAACTCGTCGCAGATGACGATGAGCGGCGGCTCGCCCGCGTCCTGCGCCTTCTTTAAAATATCGTCGATACTCGCGTAATCGTGCGCGGCGACCATGGCAATCACGCCCTGATGCGCGCCCGTGGCCGAAAGCTGGTCGAGCTTGCGCCGGTCGGTTTCCACGACGGCGGCTCCTGCTTCCCTTGCCATGGAGGCCAGCCGTGCAAGGGCGCGGTCGGTTTCTCCGGCGGCGATGTAAAGCTTGTCGATGGGACGGCCTGCGGCAAGCGCCTCCTGTACGGCGTTGCGGCCCTCCAGCATATTTTCGGCGGCCTCCGCAGGCTCCTGCGCACGGCGGGCAGGCGGGCGGCGGTCGTTCCGGTTCCATTTTTTCTGTTCCATAGTTTCTCCAGCTTGTCATAATAATTCACAATATAGTATAACAGCTTCTTTCGGAAACCTCAATCCCAATCTCACAATTCACAGAAAATTTACCTGCCGGTGCAGGTTCTTCCTTGTAAATGCGAGGCGAGTGTGATAAGATTTGTAACAGAAAATTCCCTACTAAAACTTCCCACGTTTTCACAGAAGGAAGGTGCGTTTCTTGAATAACGACCCCAAAAACAAAAAACCGCAGGACAATAAGCCGCAGAACGGCGACGATGGACGGCAGGGCAGACGGATCATATTCCTGATGGTCGCGGCGCTGATCGCGACGCTGCTTATCAATTCGCTCTATACGACCATTGCCAACGCGTATCTGTCGGAGATCACCTATAACGAGTTCCAGACGTATCTCGACAAGGACGAGATCGCCGAGCTGGAGTTCCAGTCCGACCGCATGGTCATCCTGACGCGCGACGAGGCCAAGAAGCCGTCGTCGCAGCAGCGGCTGTACTACACCGGCTATATCCCCAACGTCTCAAACGACGATCTGAAGGCCCGGCTCGACGCGCAGGGCGTGGAATACAACACCGAGATCGTCGAGCAGGCCAGCCCCATCGTGACCTTTGTCGTCACATGGCTGCTGCCGGTCATCATCATGTATGCGCTGTTCAGCCTTCTCATGCGCGGCATGACGAAGCGCATGGGCGGCGGCATCGGCGGCATCGGCGAGAGCAAGGCCAAGGTCTATATGGAAAAGTCCACCGGCATCACGTTTGCCGATGTGGCCGGTCAGGACGAGGCGAAGGAATCGCTTGTCGAGATCATCGATTTCCTGCATAACCCGCAGAAATACGCCGCCATCGGCGCAAAGCTCCCCAAGGGCGCGCTGCTGGTCGGCCCTCCGGGCACCGGCAAGACGCTTCTGGCCAAGGCCGTCGCGGGCGAGGCAAGCGTTCCGTTCTTCTCCATTTCCGGCTCCGATTTCGTGGAAATGTTCGTCGGCGTCGGCGCAAGCCGCGTGCGCGATCTGTTCCAGCAGGCGGCGAAGGTCGCCCCGGCTATCATCTTTATTGATGAGATCGACGCCATCGGCCGCACGCGAGACTCCAAATTCGGCGGCAACGACGAGCGTGAGCAGACGCTCAACCAGCTGCTGGCCGAGATCGACGGCTTTGATTCGAGCAAGGGCGTCGTGATCCTTGCTGCGACGAACCGGCCTGAGATCCTCGATAAGGCGCTGCTGCGCGCCGGCCGTTTCGACCGCCGCATCATCGTCGACCGGCCCAATCTCGCCGGACGCTACCAGACGCTGCGCGTCCACACAAAAAATATCAAGCTGGCCGAGGATGTCGACCTGCACAAGATCGCGCAGGCGACTGCGGGCGCGGTCGGTGCAGACCTTGCCAACCTCGTCAACGAGGCGGCGCTGCGCGCCGTGCGCATGGGGCGCAAGGCTGTCAACCAGCAGGATCTGCTGACGTCCTTTGAGCTTGTCATCGCGGGCACGGAGAAGAAGGGCACCGTCCTGACCGACACCGAAAAGCGCATCGTGTCCTACCACGAGGTTGGCCACGCGCTGGTCGCGGCGCTGCAGAAACACTCACAGCCCGTCTCCAAGATCACCATCGTCCCGCACACCTCCGGCGCACTGGGCTACACCATGCAGATGCCGGAGGAGGAAAAGTTCCTGTCCAGCAAAGAAGAGCTCATCGTCGAGCTTCAGACCATGCTGGGCGGCCGCGCCGCCGAACAGGTCGTCTTCGGCATCGCCACGACCGGCGCGTCGAACGACATTGAGCGTGCGACGGAGCTGGCCCGCAAGATGGTCACGCAGTACGGCATGAGCGACAAGCTCGGCCTCATGGCGCTGTCCACCGTCTCGAACCCGTATCTCGATGGCAGCACGATGATGAACTGCGCCGACTCCACCTCCTCCGCGGCGGACGAAGAGATCCACAAGCTGCTCATGGACTGCTACGCGGACGCGAAAAAGCTTCTTGTCGAGCACCGTTCGCTTCTTGACGAGATCGCGATGTACCTGCTGAGCAAGGAGACCATCACGGGCGACGAGTTCATGGCCTACGTCAACGCCGACAGCAAAAGGCTGACGGACGGCAGCGAGGCGGAAGAACCGCCCGAGCAGACCGAAGCCCCGTCCGAATCCGAATAAAACCACTCGTGCCCCTGCTGGAAAGCGGGGGCACAGTTCGTTTGCCCCAAACTCCCGGCCTTCTCCTGCCGTGGAGAGGTGCATTTTCAGGGAAAATGACGCAGAGGAGTCCGGGGAGCTCCCGTGCCGGTGCGGCACAGAAAAAATAGCGCGATCGCGCTTGACGCGCAGGGGGAAAGCCTCTATAATAGGGAAGCTTTTGCGGCAAATGATACGAAAAAGAGGAACTGTCGTTATGGCAAGATCGCGTTCCGCCCGTGCGGGCGGTATTCAGATGACCGAAGGGTCACTATACAAAAATATCCTGCTGTTCAGTGTCCCGCTGATTTTCTCACAGCTTTTGCAGGTGCTTTTCAACATGGCGGACGTCGCTGTTGTCGGGAAATTTTCCAGCGCGACGGCGCTCGGCTCCGTCGGCTCTACGTCAACGCTCGTCACGCTGTTTACGGGCTTTCTCATCGGCCTGTCCAACGGCGTCAATGTCCGCGTGGCGCAGTATCTCGGCGCGCGACAGGAAGAAGACACGCGAAATTGCGTCCACACGGCGCTGATCTTGTGTACGCTGTCCGGCGTCGTGATCGCGGTTTTGTGCTTTTTCCTGGCCGCGCCGATGCTGGAGCTGCTGAAAACGAAGGACGATCTGCTGCCCGGCGCAGTGCTCTATTTCCGCATTTACGCACTCGGTATGCCGGCGCTCGGCATTTTCAACTTCGGCAACGCCGTCCTGAGCGCCAGCGGCGACACGAAGCGGCCCCTGGCCTATCTGACGGCGGCAGGCATCCTGAATGTGATCCTGAACCTGTTCTTCGTCATCGTCTGCAAAATGGCCGCCGACGGCGTGGCGCTGGCAAGCATCATCTCACAGTATCTGTCGGCGGTTCTGGTGCTTCTGCACATGACGCGGCTGACAGACAGCTGCCGCGTGGAGTGGAAGCTTCTGCGCCTGCATGGCAGCGAGGTCGGGCGCATTCTCGGCCTCGGCGTCCCGGCGGGGATCCAGCATATGATCTTTGCGGTCGCGAATCTGTTCATTCAGGTCGGCATCAACTCGTTTGATTCGACCGTCGTTTCCGGCAACTCCGCCGCGGTCAACGTGGACAACGTGATTTATAATGTCATGGCCGCGTTCTATACCGCCTGCTCGACCTTCATGGGCCAGAACTGGGGCGCAGGGAAAAAGGACCGGATGATGAAGAGCTATTACATCAGCCTCGGCTATTCGTTCGCGATCGCGGCGGTTCTCGGCGCGGCGTTTCTTCTGTGCGGCGAACCGTTTCTGTACATCTTCACAAACGACGCGGACGTTGTCTCCGCAGGCATGGAGCGGATGCGGATCATGTGCTTCTCCTACTGCGTCAGCGCCTTCATGGACTGCACCATCGCTGCCTGCCGCGGCCTTGGCCGCAGCTTTGTGCCGACGGTGATCGTGATCATGGGCTCATGCGTGTTCCGCGTGATCTGGGTCTATACGATCTTCGCGCATTTCCACACCATTCCGTCTTTGTATCTGCTCTACATCTTCTCGTGGACGATCACTGCCGCGGCGGAGATCCTCTATTTCATTCGCTGCTGCCGCCGTCTGCGCACGGCGCAGACAGCCTGACGAAGACGCGCACGATTCTGGTCATATCTCCGCGTGATGGTTCGGATCTCACGCGGATATAAGCTGCTATGATGTGCCCCCGGCCCTGTCCAGACGCGGACAGGGCCGGGGATTTTCCATTCGTGCGCATATTCGCCGATTTTTGACTTGAGAAGTGCGGGAAAGCGTGATAAAATAAATCAAATTGGACCCTTCACGAAAAGGAGCAGAGAATACTATGGCACTGAGAAAGATCGTGACGGTGGGCGACCCCATTCTGACGAAGGTCTGCCGTCCTGTCACAAGGTTTGACCAGAAGCTTGCGATTTTGATCGAGGACATGATCGAGACGATGCACAACGCGAACGGCGTGGGCCTTGCCGGGCCGCAGGTCGGCGTGATGCGCAGGCTCTGCGTCGTCGATACCGGCGAGGAAGACGTAGAGCTTGTGAACCCCGAGGTCGTCGAGGTCAGCGAGGAAACGCAGACCGGCGTGGAGGGCTGTCTGAGCCTGCCCGGCAAATACGGCATCGTCACCCGTCCCGAGCACGTTGTCGTCCGCGCACAGGACCGGAACGGCGACTGGTACGAATATGAGGGCGAGGATATCGTCGCCCGCTGCTTCCTGCACGAGATCGACCATCTTGACGGCCATATGTACACCGAGATCGCCGAACGGATGCTCACGCCGGAGGAGCTGGAGGAGATGACCCGGCAGGAGGAAGAGGAGGACGGGGAATGAGACTCGTCTTCATGGGCACGCCCGAGTTTGCAAGGGCGTGTCTGGAAAAGCTGCATTCGGACGGCTTTGACATTGCCGCCGTCTATACCAAGATCGATACGCCGAAAAACCGCGGCATGAAGCTCATCCCGTCGCCCGTCAAGGAATATGCCCAGTCTGTGGGCCTGCCGGTGTATCAGCCGCAGTCCTTCCGGGACGAGGAGACGGTGCAGCAGCTGCGGGAGCTGAAGCCCGATCTGCTGGTCGTCGTCGCCTACGGCAAAATTCTGCCGCAGGCCGTGCTGGATATCCCGAAATACGGCGCGATCAATATGCACGGCAGCATCCTGCCGCAGCTTCGCGGCTCCGCGCCCGTGCAGCGCTCCATCCTGAACCACTGCGATGAGGCCGGCGTCACCGCCATGTACCTCTCCGCAGGCATGGACGAGGGCGATATCATTGAGATCCGCAAAACGGCAATCCAGCCGCTGGAAACCTCCGAGGAGCTGATGGCGCGCCTTGCGCAGCTCGCCGCGCCCCTCTGCGCCGATACCGTCCGCTCGATCGAGGCTGGGACGGCTCCGCGCATCCCGCAGGATAACGCCCGCGCGACCTACGCGCCCATGCTTTCCAAGGAGGAAAGCCCCATCGACTGGAACCAGCCCGCGAGATTCATTGTCGACCACGTGCGCGGTCTTGTCCCGTGGCCCGTCGCCACGGCGGAGCTTGGCGGCACGGAATTTAAAATTTACCGCGTGGAATATGCCGATCAAAAAACGGAGAAAGCCCCAGGTTCGCTCGTCGCGCTGACGAAAAAGGGCCTGCTAGTCGCCTGTCAGGACGGCAATGCCGTCCTTGTCCGTGAGCTGCAGGCCAAGGGCGGCAAGCGTATGCCCGCCCCCGATTATTTCCGGGGACATCCGATCACCATCGAATAAGAGGTAGCTATGAACGCAAGAACGACGGCGCTGTCCGCGCTGATTGCCATGCGGCGGCAGAACGCCTGGGCCGACGGCGCGCTGAAGGACTATACGGCCCGCGACCGGCTTGACCGCCGCGACGCAGCGCTGGCTGCAAGGCTGTTATACGGCGTGGTGCAGAACCGGATGCTGCTGGATTTTTATCTTGCGCAGGCCGTAGCGTCCCCACTGACAAAATTACAGCCGGTCGTGCTTGATATCCTGCGTCTCGGCGCGTATCAGATCTTATTTCTGGATAAGATCCCCGTCTCTGCCGCCGTCAATGAAGCGGTCGAGCAGACGAAGACCTATGCGAACAAACGCGCCGCCGGTCTGGTCAACGGTTCGCTGCGCACCCTTGCCCGCAGAAAGGACGAGCTGGAAAAGCCGCACGATCTGGCCACGAAATACTCTCACCCGCAGCCGCTCGTCGACTGCCTGCGTGCGTCCATGGACGAGGAAACGCTCGAAGCCTTCCTCGCCGCCGACAACGACATTCCCAAAACGGCGCTTCAGACAAATCCCCTGAAGGCATCTGCAGAGCAGGTGGCTGCCGCGCTGGACGAAGCGGGGATCGCCTGTGAGCCGCACCCGTGGCTGCCCGGCTGCTTCCTCGTCTCCGGCACGGGCAATCTCGAATCGCTGCCGCTGTTCCAGTCCGGCGCGGTCTATGTGCAGGACGCCGCCGCAAAGCTGGCCGTGCTGGCCTCCGGCGCGGCGCCCGGCATGCGCGTGCTCGACTGCTGTGCGGCCCCCGGCGGCAAAAGCTTCGCCGCCGCCGTGCAGATGTACGATCAGGGATGTATGA
>ERZ773192.3838-NODE-3838-length-10754-cov-3.297878_pt1 | contig 10754 bp, 10 predicted proteins | sample MGYA00581010_ERZ773192 | MGnify/ENA primary metagenome ERZ773192 (study PRJEB29015, sample SAMEA2737741) | human gut metagenome | biome: human gut; feature: human-associated habitat; material: faeces | place: China | collected 2012 ...
AAGACCCAGCGCCAGTATCACCAGCGTCTCAAGGGTGACAAACATCTCAGCCTTCATGCGGAAGGAAACGGACAGGCCCAGCACAAGTGTGATGAGATTTGCAAGATCCTTTTGCGCGGTCTCTGACAGGCTGCCAAGCACGCCGCATTCACGTATAAGGTTGCCAAACATCAGGAAGCCTATAAGCTCCGCGCTCTTGGGGGCTATGGTGCCTGCTATGACTGTAACGAATATAGGGAACAGTATGCGGGTGGTCTGAGACACCGCCTTGGGATTGTAGGGCATGCGTATGCGCCGCTCCTTTTGTGTGGTGCAGAGCTTTATCACAGGCGGCTGGACTATGGGCACCAGCGCCATGTAGCTGTATGCCGCCACCATTATGGCTCCCTGATAGTTGGACTTGAAGTAGTTCGCCACATATATGCTGGTGGGACCGTCCGCAGCACCTATTATGGCTATGCTTGCGGCGTCCTTCAGCTCAAAGCCCAGCAGCACCGCCATTCCAAGAGTAAAGAATATACCAAACTGAGCAGCCGCGCCGAAGAGCATCATCTTTGGGTTGGAAAGCAAAGGCCCAAAGTCTATCATGGCGCCTATGCCTATGAACAGCAGCAGCGGGAAAAGCTCGGTCGCTATGCCCGCGTTGAACATCGTCTCTATGGCCTCGGTATTCACAAAGGGCAGATTTACGAGTATCGCCCCAAAGCCCATGGGCAAGAGCAGCGCGGGCTCCATCTCCCGCTTTATCGCGCACCATATAAGGGCGCAGCCTATTACGATCATAACTCCCTGCTGCCAGGTAAAGTTCAGCACATTCCCGAAAAGCTCATTGAAAAGCTGCATCGGCGTTCCTCCTTAGTCGTTTTATTTTATAAGTAACACTTATAGTTGCCGGACTTGTTATTACTTTTCGCAAAAATGGGCATAAGCCAATTTTTCCAGCATTCACCTATATAAAATGCCTGTTTCGTGCGAAAGTCAACCATAACCCCTTCCTATATCACAACTTTTAGCATTATATTCTATGGAAGTTCTTTTGTAAACAGTAATTATGCATTTTCTTAAATATTATTCCGTTAAAATACCGCCATAGTCCTGCAAAAGTTATAATGCATAACATTATTGCATAATTATGCTGCATATTAGCTTAAAAAATGCATTTACGGATGTATTTATACACATTTTATCAAAAAAATTTTATATTTTTGCATTTTGGGTATTTACAAACCGGATTTTATGCGTATAATAAATCATGTGCTCAGCAAGAGAGCGCACCGCTGAATAAGTAAAATAAATTTTTTAAAATTGGAGGATACATTCAATGAAGAAACTGTTTGCGCTGGCCCTTGCGGCCCTGATGGTACTGTCCATGGCGGCCTGCTCCGCACCCGCCGCAGAGGAAACCGCCGCCCCCGCTACCGAGGCTCCTGCCGCCGAAGCTGCCGAAGCCCCCGCCGAGGAAGACCCCGTAATGAAGAAGATCAAGGAAAGCGGCAAGCTGGTTGTAGGCACCGAAGCCCAGTACGCCCCCTATGAGTTCAAGGATCTGGACGCCAACTTTGCAGGCTGCGATATGTGGCTGTCCCAGCAGATAGCCGACGCCCTGGGCGTAGAGCTCGAGGTAGTCGATATGAGCTTTGACGGCATAATCCCCGCCGTTCAGTCCAGCCAGGTGGATATAGGCATAGCCGCCTTCACCGTTACCGAGGAGAGGGCACAGGCCATCGACTTCTCCGAAGTATATGAGAAGAGCCCCCAGGCCGTTATAGTAAAGAAGGGCAACGAAGCCACCTACTCCACCAAGGAGAGCTTCGCAGGCCAGAAGGTCGGTGCGCAGAAGGGTACCGTGCAGTCCCTGCTCATCAAGAACGTGCTGAGCGACAGCGAGCTGTTCGAGCTTGACAAGTACCCCGAGCTGGGCATGGAGGTTGCCGCCGGCAACATCGCCGCTCTGGTAGTTGACTCCGCGGTCGCAGACGCTCTCATCAAGAGCAATCCCGAGCTGGCTCTGGCAGCCTTTGAGTTTGACCCCAGCGAGGTAAACTACGGCAAGGCCGCCGTCATCGCAAAGGGCAACGAGGACTTCGTAGCCGCCGTAAACGAAGTGATTACCAAGGTCGCCTCTGACGGTTCCTTCCAGAAGGCATATGACGACGCGGTAGCCCTCGCGGACTCCATGGGCCTTGAGATGGACTAAAGTCCGGAAAAGCTCACCATACCGGCCGTGCCCGAGGCCTGACCGCCCCGGGTTCGGCTTTTCCAGTTAAGCAAGCTAAAAAGAAAGGCGGCTCGCACTAATGGCAGCACTTATAGCATTCCTGACACGGATGTGCAGCTTATCGAGCAGATCGACACCCACATTCTGCCCGTGCGCCTGACACCTGATCTTGATCCGTCATTCTTCTCCGTGCTGCTCGGCACAGTATTCGGTACCCTCATGGCGATGCTCCGCATGAGCAAGGTAAAGCCCCTGCGCTACCTTGCCACCGCATACATCGAGTTCATACGGGGCACCCCGCTTATGGTTCAGCTCATGTTCATATTCTACGGCCTGCCCATGACCGGCATAAAGCTGCCGGATATATCCTGGATACCCAACTTTTCCCGCTTCGCCGCCGGCATAGTCGCCATGAGCATGAACAGCTGCGCCTATGTTGCCGAAATAATACGTTCAGGCATACAGGCGGTGGATCACGGCCAGACCGAGGCGGCAAGGAGTCTGGGCTTCCGGCAGTCCCAAACCATGACCATGGTGGTGCTGCCCCAGGCGGTAAAGAACATACTGCCGGCTCTGGGCAATGAATTCGTCACTGTCATAAAGGAAAGCTCCATAGTGTCGGTCATTGGCATAGCTGACCTCATGTTCCGCAGCAAGGATGTTATCGCCGTGACCTACATAAGCCTCGAAACGCTTGCCATTGCCGCCATACTCTACTTCATAATGACCTTCATAAGCGGCAGGTTCGTATCCCTCATGGAAAGGAAGATGTCCAATGGAACAAAGTAGCCCCATGATACAGGTAAACCATCTCTGTAAGTCCTTCGGCAGTCTGGAGGTATTGAAGGATATATCCACCACCTTCGAGCGGGGCAGCGTGGCCGCCATAATAGGCCCCTCCGGCGGCGGCAAGAGCACCTTCCTCAGGTGCCTTAACCTTCTGGAAAAGCCCACCAGCGGGGAGATAATATTCGATGGCGTAAACATCTGCGACAAAAAGACCGACATAAACCTGCACCGCCAGAAGATAGGCATGGTGTTCCAGCAGTTCAACCTTTTCAACAACATGAACGTGCTGAAGAACCTCACTGCCGCCCCCGTAAAGATAAAGGGGATGTCTCCCGCCGAGGCCGAGGAAAAGGCGGTAAAGCTGCTCACCCGGGTCGGCCTTGCAGACAAGCTCACAGCCTACCCTGCCCAGCTTTCGGGCGGACAGAAGCAGCGGGTGGCAATAGTCCGCGCGCTCATGATGAATCCCGAGGTGATGCTGTTTGACGAGCCCACCTCAGCCCTCGATCCCGAAATGGTAGGCGAGGTTCTGGACGTTATGAAGGCCCTCGCCGATGACGGCATGTCCATGATAGTCGTTACACATGAGATGCGCTTCGCCCGCGAAGTCAGCGACCGCACCATATTTCTTTCAGACGGCATAATCGAAGAGGATAAGCCCTCCCGCGAGCTCTTCGCCCATCCCGAGAGCCCGCGCCTTGTGAGCTTCCTCTCAAAGGTGCTGTAGCTTAAAAGCAGCAAATGCCCGAAAACCGCCTTTCGGGCATTTTTCCATATAGGGCCTCATCTGGTATAATACGCAAAAGCACACCTTGGAGGGTAAACACATGACGGTCACAGAACGGCTTTTCACCTTACAGGATACAAAATACCGGGATTTTTCCGCAAGGCTGACGCCAAATATAAGCAAAGACGCCATAATAGGCGTGCGCGCCCCGGCCATCAGAGCCTTGGCAAAGGAGCTTTACGGCACAGACGAGGCAGCCCGGTTTATGGCGGAGCTTCCCCATAAATACTTCGACGAAAACAACCTCCACGGGGCGCTGATATGCCGCATCAGGGACTATGCTTCGGCGATGGCCGAAACCGAGCGCTTCCTGCCGTATATCGACAACTGGGCGGTATGCGACATGCTGAGCCCAAAGGTATTTGCCAAGCACCGCGGTGAGCTCTATGAAAAGATAAAACAGTGGACGGCCTCCCGCGAGACCTACACCGTCCGCTTCGGCATCGGCATGCTGATGGAGCATTTTCTGGATAAAGACTTCACCCCGAAGGTGCTGGAACTTGCGGCTGATATCCGCAGCGAGGAATACTATATCAACATGATGACGGCATGGTTTTTCGCTACAGCCCTCGCCAAGCAGTACGAGGCGGCCCTTCCCTATATAGAGGACCGCCGACTGGACGCCTGGACCCACAACAAGGCCATACAAAAATCCATCGAAAGCAGAAGGATAACCGACGGACAAAAGGCTTATCTTCGCTCACTGAAGCTAAAATAAAGGAGCAGCATGAAAGACTACACCCTGAAATACGGCAAGGGCAGCGTCACCTTCGCCCTTGATGAAGCACACGTTACAGAGCTTTACGGCACCCCCGTTCCAAAGATCGACGATATAAGGGCCGCTCTTTACGCGACGCTTAGTTCGCCGGTCAGTCACGAGCCTCTGGAATCCTGGGTAAATCCAGGGGATAAGGTGGCGCTCATAGTCAGCGACATGTCCCGCTTCTGGATGAGGCAGGATCTTGTGGTGCCCCACATAATCAGCTATCTGACCGATAAGTGCGATGTGAATCATAACAACATCACCATAATAATCGCCAACGGCACTCACCCGGGCGGCGACGAAAATGAACTGCGCACGCTGGTGACGGACGGCGTTTACGACAGGATCAGGGTAGTAAACCACGACTGTCAGGCAAAGGACCTTGTCTATATAGGCACCACCTCCCTCGGTACGGAGGTGCGCATAAACCCCATCGCTGCAAATGCAGACAAGGTGATAATGCTGGGCGCCTGCACCTACCATGTAATGGCTGGGTATGGCGGCGGCCGCAAGAGCATATTGCCCGGCATAAGCGGCCTCGAAACCATACGGCAGAACCATCTGCACTCACTGGACCTGCTCGCCCCCCGCTCTAATCCACTCATAGGCAACGGAGTGACCGACGGCAATCCCCTCAACGAGGACATGTGCCAGGCAGCGGCTATGGTAAAGAACCTTTTCGGCATAAACCTGGTCACGAACGCGGATATGCAGCTTGCCCATATAATCTCGGGCGATCCCATGAAGGCATGGCAGCTGGCATGCCATAGGGTGGACGAGATATACAGGGTGCCAATAGTCAAAAAGGCGGACGTTATAATCACCAGCTGCGGCGGCTATCCCAAGGATATGTCCCTTTATCAGGGTACAAAGATCATAGACAACGTGGAAAGCGGCCTGAACGCCGGCGGCACGCTGATAGTGCTGATGGAGGCCGTGGAGGGCGGAGGCCCCGCCCAGTATTTCGACTGGCTTAAGCCACTTAAAGAAGGCAGGCTTTATGAGGAGCTGAAGGCCGGCTTCACCATACCCGGCTATATATTCTTCATGAACTGCGAGCAGGCGGAAAAATACAGGATAATGCTGCTGACTACCGCCGACCCTTCATCGCTGGCCCCTATGGGCATAGAGGCATATACCGATATGGCCGCTCTGCTCGCTGCGGCAGATATAGCGGATAAGGACATATTGCTTATTCCCAACGGTTCCACCGTAGTACCCTACCCCAAGGCATAAGAGGATAAATAATATGAAAAGCTACATTGCAAAGCGCTTTCAGAACATCTCAGGCGGCCTTTCTCTGGATACGGAGGCATTGAGCCGCTATAGCGATGTGATAGACATGAGCATAGGCGATACCGATTTCATCACGGACAGCCGTATAATAGACGCCGCCTTTTCGGACGCCCGGCTGGGATACACCAAATATGGCGACCCCAAGGGGGATCCGGAGCTGATAGACGCTGTCATAAAGGCGTACAAAGAGGACTTTTCCATCGATATTTCCCGGGAAAACCTGTTTGTCACAGCCTCCAGCTGCATGGGCATGGGGCTCACCATGATGGCGCTGCTCGATCCCGGCGATGAAGTTATTGTGTTTTCGCCATATTTCACCATGTACCGCAGCCAGATAGAGCTATCAGGGGGCGTATGCGTAGAGGTGCCCACATATGGCTCGGAGGGTTATGCCATAGACGGGGACAGGCTCCGCGCCGCTATCACACCCAAGACCAAGGCCATCATATTCAATAACCCCTGCAATCCTACAGGGGCCGCCTACGGCATTGACACGCTGAAGCTATTGTACAGCATTGCAGAGGAGCGCGACCTCCTGATAGTGGCTGACGAGATATACACCCGCTACATGTTCAATAGCCCCTTCGTGCCTATCTGCTCCTTCCCCGGCGCCATGAAACGCACCGTCACGCTGAACAGCTTCTCAAAGAACTTCATGATGACGGGCTGGCGCATAGGATACATCATAGCGCCGCCCGATATAGTCAGCGCTGCCATGCATATAAATAACTCCCTCGTTTACACCGCGCCCGCCCCCTCTCAGCGCGCCGCCATAAAGGCGCTGGAGCTTCGGAAGGACATACAGGATAAGTACATCAGCCGGTATAAGGAGCGGGTATTCTACGCCTATGAGCGCATAAAGAACATAACCTATCTTTCCATGGGACAGCCCGGCGGAACCTTCTATGTCTTCCCCAATATTGAAAAGACAGGCCTCAGCTCCAAAGAGTTCTGCGGCGTTTTGTTCGAAAAGTGCCACATACTCGCCACCCCCGGCTCTTCCTTCGGCGCTTCGGGGGAAGGGCACATACGTCTCGTCTGCGCGTGCGGCCTGGATACCATAAAAGAGGTGTTCGACCGCATGGAAAAGCTGAAATTCTAATGGGCAACTTAAAAGGCCTCCCGGTGGGGAAGCCTTTTGCTTATTCTTCTTTTGGCATCTTTAATGTGAAGGTGCTGCCCTGCCTGGGCGCGCTTTGCAGGCTCATCTCCCCCCGGTGCAGCTTGGCGATCTCCCGCACCATGGAAAGTCCAAGGCCGTTGCTGCCCTGCCGGTTGTCGCTCCTTGAGGGCTCCGCCTGCCAGAAGCGGTCCCATACCTTTTTCTGGTTCTCCGGGGATATACCTATGCCGTCGTCCCGGACGAACAGATATATCTGCCCATCCTCCTCATAAAGGCCCACCTTGACATGCTTGCCGCCGAATTTGCAGGCGTTTGTTATGAGGTTTTCCACAAGGCGGCTCATCAGGGTTATATCCACATTTGAGCATATGCCTGGGTCTATGGCGCACTGAAAGTCCACCTCGGGATTAAGCTCCGCCTGCTCCTCGCATACCGCTTCAACTATGTCGCTTATGTCCGCATGCTCCAGCTTTACCTTCTGGGTACCCTGCTCCATTCGGGCAAAGCTAAGAAGCTGGGACACCATGGCATTCATGCGGCGTGCCTGCCGCTTGATTATGGCTATGGTATCCTGAAATTCCTCCGGCGTGGCGTCGTGCTCCTGGGCGTATTCGCACTGGGAGATTATCACCGCCGTGGGCGTCCTCAGCTCATGGGAAGCATCCGAGGTAAACTGCTTTTCCATATCAAAGCTTCGCTCCAGCCGTTCCAGCATCTTGTCGTAGCTTTGGGCGAGTATGTATGCCTCCATGGTGACGTTTCTCATATTCAGCCTTCGTGAAAGGTCCCGGCCCTCGGATATCTCGTCGGACATCTTGGTTATCTCGTCTATGGGCTTCAATGCCGCCCGGGTTATAAAGTAGCCGCCGATAGCGGAGGCTACTACTACGCCGGGCAGTACATAGGACGCTACCTTTGCCACGGTGCTGGCCACAGTCACGGTGGTTGTGGTAAGGGATACGCCCCGTATCCAGGCGTGCCTGCCGTTTTTGAAGGTAATGTAGCTGTCATAGATGTAATACTTCTTGCCGCCGCACTCGGCAGTGCGCAGTACTCCGTCCTCAAAGCCGGCGTTAGTGTAGAAGCCTTCGGGGTATTCCCCCGCCACCTTGTTGCAGTTCGCGTCATATATGAGGCAGTATACGCCGTTTACGTAATACTGGAAACCGCCTTTGGCCTGTATGGTGTCGTTTTCACACTTCAGGTCGTTGCTGTTGGCCTTGACTCCGGAAAGCACCCTGCGCTGCATGTCCTGCTCCATGGTGAGCCTGCTCACCGTCAGCATGAACACCATTACCAGTGCCGACACAATGACCATGAGCAGCGTAAACCAGAATATGATTATGAACTTTACGGATATGGCCTCCCAGAACTTCGGCCTGGTCTTGGGAGCCTGACTGCTGTTATTCTTTGCCATACGCTATTCTTCCTTTAATACATATCCTGAGCCCCGGACGGTATGTATGAGCTTCTTTTCAAAGGGCTCGTCTATCTTTCGGCGCAGGAATCTTATGTATACATTCACTACGTTTGAGCCGCCCTCGTAGTCCACGTCGTATATGTGATCCTCTATGGCCTCGCGGCTCAATACCTTGCCCTTGTTTATTATCATGTACTCCAATAAAGCGAATTCTTTTGGCGAAAGCTCTATCTCCCTATCCCCGCGGTAAACGGTCCGGGCGGCGCTGTCCACCTTGAGATCGGCAAGGGTATGGACGCTTGCGTAGCCCTGATCCTTGTTGCGGGTTATGACGCGTATGCGCGCAAGCAGCTCCTCAAAGGAGAATGGCTTGATCAGATAATCGTTGCCGCCTATGTCCAGCCCGTGAACTATATCCTCCACGGTATCCCTGGCAGTAAGGAACAGCACCGGGGTGCGATCCCCTTCGGCGCGTATCATCTTTACCACCTCAAAGCCGTTTATCTTTGGCAGCATTATGTCCATAAGCACTCCGTCGTAGCTGCCCACGCGGATATAGTCCAGCGCATCCTCGCCGTTCAGGCAGCTATCCACACTGTAGCCCGAAGCGCGCAGCTTATTGCATATAACGTTATTCAGGTCCTGTTCGTCTTCCACAACGAGTATGCGCACGGTATTTCTCCTTAAAAATAAAATAAATGCCCATATCCAATACTGGATATGGGCATTATATCATATGTTTAAAGTTTTTTTAAGCACTATGCCGCCTGAAAGCGGAAACGGAGTACCTCCATAGTCATTCTGTCCACAAAGCCCCAGTATCTGCGGCCGTTTGACAGGAATGCGAAGCTGTAACCCCTGCGACCCGCCATGCGGCCTTCTCTGGCCCTGTATACCTCTGCGGCGTGGTTCACTCCGGCGGCTTTCAGCAGCGCAGAAAGGCATTCCTTCATGCTGCCCTGCTTTGCCCTGTCGTGGCCCATCAGTTCATTCATTGCCTCGGCGGCTTCGCTTGCTTCCATCGCATTCTTTACCTTTTCAATAAGCTTAAGCATAATCTTGCGCTCCTTTCGCCTTTTATTATGCTCAGTTTATCCCAAAAAGATTAAACCTGCGTTAAAAACAAATATATTCCGCCGAAAGTTCATGATATGTACACAATAGACCAGCTATTTGCCCCGTTTTTCCCTGAAAAAGTCCCTTAGAAGCCGCTGACAGTCCTCTTCCAGCACACCGCCCATTGTTTTTGCCCTGCGCGGCAGCCGCCCGTCTGTAACGTCAGTCCGGGAGCCGCAGCTGCCCATCTCGGGATCCCATGCGCCGAATACTATCTCCTCTATGCGGCTGTTCAACGCCGCCCCGGCGCACATCGGGCACGGCTCCATTGTGACGTACAGCGCGCAGCCGGTGAGCCGCCTGTCCCCCGCCGCCTTTTCTGCCGCCTGTATTGCCAGAAGCTCCGCATGAGCGGTGGAATCGTTGAGCCGCTCAGTCATATTGTGTGCGGAGGCGATGATCTCGCCGTCCTTCACTATTACTACCCCCACCGGCGTTTCACCTTCGGCATATGCTTTTTCCGCCTCCGCGATGGCGCTTTTCATGTATATGGAGTCCATAGCCCCTCCTTTTAAGAATGCCGCTCCAAATGAGCGGCATTCTCTGTCAAATCCTACGCGACTACTATGTTCACTATGTTCTTAACGACTATGACCTTGCGGACGGTCTTGCCTTCCAGGAAGGGCACTACATCCTTGTGCGCCTTGGCCGCAGCCTCGACCTCCTCCTTAGGCATATCGATGGGCAGCTCTATACGGGCCCTTATCTTGCCGTTCACCTGTACGCCGTACTCTATGGTGTTCTTCACCAGCGCGCTCTCGTCCCACTTGGGCCAGGGGGTGCAGTACAGGGGCTGCTCATATCCCAGCCTCTGATTCAGCTCCTCTGTCATATGGGGCGCCACGGGGTTTAGCAGCGTGAGCAGTATATGGAATTCTTCCTTGGATACGCTGCCGCTGTTGTACAGCTCGTTCACCATGGTCATCATTGCGGCAATGGCGGTATTGTACTTCATGGCCTCGTAGTCCTCGGATACCTTCTTTATGGTACCGTGTACCAGCGCCTTCATCTCGGGACGTATGCCGTCAAAGCCGTTTACCATATCCTGCATACGCCATATCCTGTCAAGGAACCTGCGGCAGCCCCTTGCACCCTGTGTGCTCCATGGTATGGGCTGATCAAATGCGCCCATGAACATCTCATAGAGCCTGAAGGCATCTGCGCCCATCTCCTCCACTATATCGTCGGGATTGACCACGTTGCCCCGGGACTTGGACATCTTTTCGCCGTTCTCGCCCAGTA
>ERZ773192.3839-NODE-3839-length-10751-cov-3.891922_pt1 | contig 10751 bp, 8 predicted proteins | sample MGYA00581010_ERZ773192 | MGnify/ENA primary metagenome ERZ773192 (study PRJEB29015, sample SAMEA2737741) | human gut metagenome | biome: human gut; feature: human-associated habitat; material: faeces | place: China | collected 2012 ...
TGCTGCGAAAGCTGATATTCGCCGCGCGGCAGGGCCGGATGGCCCGCCGCCTCGTGGTAGAGGCTCTTTTCGATTTCCGATTGGAGATGCTCTGCCCGGAAGCCGACGCTGAAGGGCTTGCACTCCAGCACGAGGCCGCTGTCCATCAGCATCCCGAAGGTGTCGCGGGCCGAGTGGCCCACCGCGAACACCAGCGCCTCACAGGGGAACGCACCGTCCGTGGTCTGGATGCCGACGAGCTGGCCATCCCGCCGCTCGAAGCCGGTGAGGGCTGTGTTGAAGTGGACTTCGCCGCCCAGCGACTCGATCTCTTTTCGGATCGAAGTGATGACGCCCCGCAGCAGGTCGGTGCCGACATGGGGCTTCTGCTGCCAGGCAATTTCCTTTGGCGCGCCGTGCTCGAGGAACACTTCGGTCACGAAGCCGCAGAGCTCGTCGCCGATGCGGGTGGTGAGCTTACCGTCCGAGAAGGTTCCGGCGCCGCCCTCGCCGAACTGGATGTTGGCGTTTTCGTCCAGCTCACCGGTGGTGGAGAAATGCTCCACGGCCTTGACGCGCTCGTTCAGCGCCGGGCCGCGTTCCAGCACGATGGGCCGGTAGCCCTGACGGGCCAGCAGCAGCGCCGCAAAGAGGCCTGCCGGGCCGAGGCCGCAGACCACTGGCCGGTGCGTCAGCGGCAGAGTGCCGTTCTGCACCAAGAGATCAGTCTTGCCCCGGACGGTGACGCTGCGGGAAGCACCCGCACAGGCGGCCTCTTCCCCCTCCTCTTTCAGAGTCACGGCCACGGTGTACACCAGCTTGGGCTGGCCGTGGCGGGCGTCCACCGAGAGCCGGGCGATGCCCAGATGGCTCACCTTTCCCCGGGGGACGCGGGCGAGGCGGAGGGCTTTTTCGTAGGCCTGCGGCTCCCCGGCGGAGAGGGGCAGGCGAATATCATGGATCAGGATCATATACTCAGTTACTTTCTATCTTGCACTGCACCACATAGCTGCCCAGCGCAAAAATTTTGTCGTTGGCCGGCACATAGAGGCGGCAGGCGATGTTCTGCTGGCCGATGGCGACATAGAAGTCGTCGGCGTCGATCTCAATGACCACCTGTTCCGGATTCAGTGCTTCCAGCGAACCGGCCGGGCCGCAGAGGGTGACGTTCATCAGCCGCTCCGTCTCCACGGTCAGGGTGTAGGTGGAGGGCAGGTTGATGACCTGCACACAGCTGGCGGGCAGGTTCATGGTCTTGGTTTCCAGACGGGAGCTGTCGAAGCTGACCGTGATGCTGGAGATGTTGTCCAGCAGACGGATGCCGCTGGGCAGTTCGATGGGCATTTCGTACACCTTATCCAGTGCAAAGGTGGAAAGGTCGATGGTACCCACCGACAGGGTGGACAGACGGTCGATCTGGGACTCCGGGCCGGCCACATTGAGGGTCTTTTTGCTCAGGGAGTAGACCAGCACCGAGGGGTCAAAGTCGCGGGGCGCGTTGATAAAGCTGACTTCCACCGGCAGGGTGGCCAGCTTATACACCTGCAGCGTGACCTCGACGCTGTCCGTTTCCAGAGTAGTATACTCAAATTTCACCTCTCCGCCGCTGCGGGTGTAAAAACGCAGGCTGGTGTCCAGAGTGACGGGGCTGGTCAGCTCGCCGTTATAGGTCACCTCGGCAGTGCAGGTCTCCACCTTGCTCAGCTCGGTGCTGGGTCCGGAGAGAGTCACCGTCTCCTTCGAGATGTCGGTGCCGTAGAGGATATAGCCGTCTGCTATCTTCAGGTAATTCGTCGTCACCTGGATGGGCAGGGTCTTTTCTTCCACTATATCGAACACCACGTCCACGGTGTTGTCGCCGTCGATGGAGACGGACACACCGGTGAGCAGGGTGCTCTGGCTCCGCACCTGAAGGCGCAGGCTCTTTTCGCCGCTGTCGCGGACGCTGGACCAGTCGGGGTAGACGACAAAGTCGTTGGCCGACAGGCTGCCGATGGTGTAGCCGTCGCCGGAAAGCTTCAGGTTGACCGTTTTTTCCTCTGCATTGACGATGCTCAGGCCCCGGGAAGTGTAGGCAGCCGAATCATAGGTAAAGTCCACCGGAACATTATAGATGGTGGTGGTGGTGCCGGGCTGCACGACGATGGTGACAGCCATCCACGCGATGACTGCACCCAGCAAAGAAAGCAGGAGCCGGATGCGGCGGTCGTTCAGCAGATTGCGCTTGGGGGGTACGGCAGGCTTGCCGTTGTTCTGCTCAGTGCTCATTGCTGCTCATCCTCCTCCTTGTTGTTCACCCAGTTCAGCAGGCGCTTGCCCCGGGCCTTCCAGCCCTCGGCAGCGCTCTTCTCGCTGGCGGTCTCCTTGGGTATCATCTCATCCACCAGCCGGGTGTAAAGGGTCTGACGGTCAAAGTGGCGCATGAGTACACCGTTTTTCGCCATCGAGATGATGCCTGTCTCCTCGCTGACCACGATGGCGATGGCGTCGGAGTTCTCGGCGATGCCGAGGCAGGCGCGGTGGCGGGTACCCATGTCCTTGCCCAGGTCCAGGTTGTTGGAAAGGGGCAGCACACAGCCTGCGGCCTTGATGCGGCCATTCTCGATGATGGCTGCGCCGTCGTGGAGGGGGGTACCCTCGTAGAAGATGGTACCCAGCACCTCGAGGTTGACTGCGCTGTTCACGGGCGTGCCGGTGCGGACGATCTCAGAAAGGTTGGTGTTCCGTTCCAGCACGATGAGCGCGCCGGTCTTGGTCTCCGAAAAGCGCTCTGCCGCGTCGCAGATGGCGATGATGGCGCTGCGCCACGCGCCCTTGAGGCTGGTGTCGTTGTAGCGGTTTTTATTGAAGAAGCGATAGGCCCACTGGTCGGTCTGGCCCATCCGCTCCAGCGCACGCCGTATCTCGGGCTGGAACAGCACCACCAGCGTCAGCAGACCGACTTGCAGCAGCGAGTTGAGCAGCCAGGTGACGGTGCGCATATTCAGGATGTTTGCCACCAGATAGACCGCCATGACGATGAGTGCGCCCTTAGCCAGCTGGCCGGCGCGGGTGCGGTTGACGAAGCCCAGCAGCTGGTAGATGAGGAACGCGATGATGAGGATGTCCAGCAGGTCTACCAGCTTGAAGGTCTGGAAGTTTGCTACGATAGAGTTCAGAGTCATGGGTCACATTCTCCCGTTCACACTGCTTCGATGAGGGCGACGGCGTGGGCCGCGATGCCCAGCCCCTCGCCGGTAAAGCCCAGATGCTCCTCGGTGGTGGCTTTGACGCTCACGGCGTCCACCGGCATCCCGAAAGCCTCGGCCAGCTTTGCCCGCATGGCCGGGATGTGGGGGGCCAGCTTCGGGCGCTGGCAGAGGATGGTGGCGTCGATGTTCTCGATGCGCCAGCCGTGCTCGGTCATGATTTCTGCCACACGGCGGGCCAGCATGAGGCTGTCGGCACCGGCGTACTCTTCCGCCGTATCGGGGAAGTGCTGGCCGATGTCGCCCAGCGCCGCTGCGCCCAGCACGGCGTCCATGACCGCGTGGGCCAGCACGTCGGCGTCCGAGTGGCCCAGCAGACCCTTTTCATACGGCACTTCCACGCCGCCCAGGATGAGCTTGCGGCCCTCCACCAGACGGTGGACGTCGTAACCATGACCAATGCGCATTTTCTTTCCTCCGTTCTCTGCCCGGGGCAGGTCCTCCCGGGTGGTTATCTTGATGTTTGCGTAGTCGCCCTGTACCAGCTCCACCGGACGGCCCGTCAGCTCGAACAGGCTGCAGTCGTCGGTGACGAGGCGGGCGCTGGCCTCGTCCAGTTCATCCAGCGCCTCCAGATAGGCGGCCCGGTCGAAGCACTGGGGCGTCTGCACCGCATAAAGGGTGCTGCGGTCGGGGGTGTTCTCCACCATGCAGCCTTCCGGCACAGTCTTGCCGTTTCCGCCCTTCGCCTGCTTGATGGTGTCCTTCACCGGCACCGCCGGGGCCGCCGCGCCGCACTTGGCACCGCAGCGGGCAGCGGCCGCGATCGTATCGGCGATAACGCTCTGGCTCACGAAGGGCCGGGCCGCGTCGTGGACCGCCACCAGTTTGCCGTGGGCAGCAGCCACGCCGCTGCGGGCGCTCTCGGCGCGGGTCGAGCCGCCCTTCACCAGCCGCACCGGCTTTTTGCAGCGGGCAACGGCCCGCTGGGCATTCTCACTGGACGCGCCGGTCACGATCACCAGTTCGTCCACCTCCGGACACTCGTCAAAGGCCCGGACGCTCCGCTCCAGGACGGTCTCACCGCCCAGATCGAAACTCAGTTTATCAAATCCCATCCGGGTGGAAGAACCCGCCGCCACCAGGACTGCCGTTACACGATGTTCCAATTTCTTACACCTGCCCCATTTTATTCCTGCCCTGCGCCGCACTGCACAGAGCATATTATTATTCATTGAATATTATAGCGTATCCACCCACAAACTGCAACTGCCCGCGCCCATCAAAAATGCCCCCGTGCAGCACTTTTGGCGCTGTACGGGGGCATAAATTTTCTATGAAATTTCTGCGTTATGCGAGGATGGGCTCGATGGCAGCTGCCAGAGCATCCTTCTGAGCCTGAGCCTCGGCCAGGTCCTTGCCCAGAGTGGTGAAGTAGGTCTTGATCTTCGGCTCAGTGCCGGAGGGACGGACGACCACGGTAGCGCCGTTGTCCAGAGTGTAGATGAGGACGTTTGCGGCAGGCAGGCCGGTCTCTTCGGGCTTCTTGTAGTCGGTGACCTTGACCACCTTGTGGCCGGCCAGCTCGGTGAGAGGCTCGTCACGCAGCTTCTGCATGATGGAGGCCATCTTCTCCATGCCGGTCAGGCCGGGGAACTCGAAGCTGTCCACCTTGTTCAGGTAGCGGCCGTACTGAGCGTAGATCTCTTCCAGACGCTGCTTGATGGAGGAACCGATGCTGCGGTAGTAAGCGGCCATCTCGCAGATGAGCATGGAGCCGATGACGGCATCCTTGTCACGGACATAAGGACCGGCCAGATAGCCGTAGCTCTCCTCGAAGCCGAAGATGAAGCGGTCCACTTCACCGGCAGCTTCCAGATTTGCGATCTGGTCGCCGATCCACTTGAAGCCGGTCAGCACGCTGCGCATCTCCACGCCGTAGTGGGCGGCGATGGCATCGGCCAGCGGGGTGGAGACGATGGACTTGACGGCGACGGGGTTCTTGGGCATGGTACCCTTCTCGATGCGGCCAGCGCAGATGTAATCCAGCAGCAGAGCGCCCATCTCGTTGCCGGAGACCAGCTCATAGCTGCCGTCCGGACACTTCATGGCGATACCCACGCGGTCGGCGTCGGGGTCGGTGGCCAGCATCAGGTCGGCGCCGGTCTTGGTGGCGAGGTCGAGGCCCAGCTTCAGAGCCTCGAAGATCTCAGGGTTGGGGTAGGAGCAGGTGGTGAAGTAGCCGTTGGGGTACTCCTGCTCGGGCACGATGGTGATATCGGTGATGCCCATATCGTTCAGCACATGGGTCACAGGCACCAGACCGGAACCGTTCAGGGGGCTGTACACCAGCTTCAGACCGGCAGTCCGGCACAGGCCGGGGCGCACCTGACGGGCCTCGATGGCATCGTACAGGGCCTTCTTGCAGTCATCGCCCACAAAGCGGATCAGGCCCTGCTCCACGCCCTCGGCAAAGGAGATGTACTTTGCGCCGGTGAGCACATCGGTCTTCTGGATCTCGTCGTAGACGATGGCGGCGGCGTCATCGGTCATCTGGCAGCCGTCCGGGCCGTAGGCCTTGTAGCCGTTGTACTTGGCCGGGTTGTGGGAAGCAGTGACCATGATACCGGCGTTACAGTTGTAGTAACGGGTAGCAAAGCTCAGGGCAGGCACAGGCATCAGGGCATCATAGATGCGCACTTTGATGCCGTTGGCTGCCAGAACGCCTGCGGCGGTCTTGGCAAAGACATCACTCTTCAGGCGGCTGTCGTAGCTGATGGCCACGGTCTGGGTACCGCCCTGAGTCAGCACCCAGTTTGCCAGACCCTGCGTTGCCTGACGGACAACGTAGATGTTCATGCGGTTGGTACCGGCACCCAGCACGCCGCGCAGACCTGCGGTGCCAAACTTCAGCGCCACAGCAAAGCGATCCTTGATCTCATCGTCATTGCCTTCGACCTTTGCCAGCTCCGGCTTCAGGTCTGCATCCTCCAGATCCGCTGCCAGCCAGCGCTTATATTCATCCAGATACATCTTGTACACCTTACCTTTGTTTAAAATCTTTTTCCCCGGATCGAAATGGTTTGTATAAACCTACTTATACTATAAACTCTTGCTCCGCTTATGTCAATTGCGTAAAATGGCCGAAGTTTGTGCCCTTAAAACCGACAAATGCCACAAAAAACCGGTTCTTCTGCCATATTCATTGCGTTTTTTGATGTATCCAGCAGCTGGTAGGGCTGGTGTACATCCTCCAGCACCTCCAGCCACTGCTCCGGCCCCACGCCGTTTTCACACAGGTAGCGCAGCAGCCGCATCACCCGGCCAAAGCTGTCTGCCGGGGCAAGCACTGTGCTGCTGCGCACCTTGCCGCCCTGCTCCCGGCGCAGCTGTGCCAGCACCCCCTGTGGGGTGGTTGCGGCACAGTACACCAGCGTACAGGCGTGTTGCAGCCCCTCCAGCTCTGAATAAGTACGGATATAACGGCAGCATTCCCCATTTGTCATGATCTCTCGTTCTCCTTTCTGCTGCATTGACAACTTTCCTGTACTTTACTATAATGATTTTAAACAGAAAAAAATGTCGAAGCATGGCAAATATATCCATTATTTTCCACTTTTGGCATTTTTGACAAACCATGCACCATGCAGGGAGGGACACCATGTATTCTGTGACCAACAGCTTTGGCCTGAACGGGCTGCGCGGCTTTGCCGTTGCGGTGGAGGCCGATGTTTCCGGCGGGCTGCCCGCATTTTCCATCGTCGGCCTGCCGGACTCTGCCGTGCGGGAAAGCGCCGACCGGGTGCGCGCCGCCATCAAAAACCTTGGCTTCCGCTTCCCGGACCGGCGCATCACCATCAACCTTGCCCCCGCCGATGTGCGCAAGACCGGCCCGGTGTACGACCTGCCGCTGCTGTTGGCGCTGCTGACCGCCAGCGGGCAGCTGGAAGAGGTGCCCGCCGACACTGCCTTTCTGGGCGAGCTTGCACTGGACGGCAGTCTGCGTCCGGTGTCCGGCGTGCTGCCCATGGCGCTTGCCGCTGCCGAGCACGGTATCCGGGCGCTGTATGTCCCGGCAGAGAACGCTGCCGAGGCAGCTGAAGCCTGTGCCGACACCATGACTGTCTACCCTGCCAACACCGCCCGGGAGGTGGTGGAGGCGCTGAAGGGCATCCGCCCCCTCTCCCCTGCCGCCGCCATCCCCTTTGACCCGGAGGACGCATGGCAGCAGGTGCCGGATTTTGCGGACGTGATGGGGCAATCGCTGGCGCGGCGCGCCATGGTCATAGCGGCCGCAGGCGGGCACAACGTGCTTTTGACCGGCGCACCCGGCACCGGCAAATCCATGCTGGCAAAGCGCCTGCCGGGCATCCTGCCGCCCCTGACCCGGGAGGAAGCGGTGGAGACGACCAAGATCTACTCCATTGCCGGGCAGCTGCCGCAGGGACGCGGGCTGATCTCTGCCCGCCCCTTCCGCAGCCCGCACCACTCGGCCAGCGCTGCCGCCCTTGCCGGCGGCGGAGCGCAGTTCCGCCCGGGTGAGTGCAGTCTAGCCAACTGCGGCGTGCTGTTTTTGGACGAGCTGCCGGAGTTTTCCCGCGAGAGCTTAGAGGTGCTGCGCCAGCCGCTGGAGGACGGCCAGATCACCGTGAGCCGCGCCGCCGGAAGCGCCACCTACCCCAGCCACTTCCAGCTGGTAGCCGCCATGAACCCCTGCAAATGCGGCTACTACGGCCACCCCACCCGCGCCTGCACCTGCTCGCCCAGTGCGGTGCGGCAGTACCGCAGCCGGGTGTCCGGCCCGCTTTTGGACCGCATCGACCTGTGCGTGGAGATGGACCCCATCGCCTTTGACGAGCTGCACACCGCCGCGCCCTCCGAGAGCAGCGCCGAGCTGCGCAAACAGGTGCTGGCCGCCCGCGCTATTCAGGCCAAGCGCTACGCTGCGCCGGGCTTTAAAGGGGTGCACTGCAACGCCCAGCTGAACGCCGGGCAGGTGCGGCGCATCTGCCGCATGACCCCCGGTGCCGAGCAGCTGCTGCGCAGTTCCTACGATGCACTGGGACTTTCCGCCCGGGCGCACGACCGCATTTTGCGGGTAGCCCGCACTGTGGCCGACCTTGCCGGTAAGGCCCTGCTGGACGAGGATTCTCTGCTGGAGGCGCTGCAATACCGGGCGCAGGAGAAATTGGACGGATAAGGCAGTCTGCGCTCTAAAAATACAACGGAAAGAGGATGGAACACATGAAGCGCGCATACACCAACGGCATTCTTCTGGACGGCACCGAGCAGATGGAACCGGTACGGGGCAAGGTGCTGCTGACCGAAAACGATAAGATCACCGCCATTGCAGATGCGAGTGTAAGCCTTGACGGCTACGAGGTCATCGACCTGCACGGTGGGTATCTGTGCCCGGGGCTCATCAACCTGCACGTCCATCTGGCGGGCAACGGCAAACCCAGCGCAAAGCCCCGGGACAATGCAGCGCTGGTACGTAAGATCCTGAGCAACAGGCTGACCCGCGCCATCGCATACCGGCTGGTATGCAGCTATGCCAAGCTGGAACTGCTGGGCGGCGTAACCACCGTGCGCACCGTGGGCGGCATTGCGGACTTTGACACTCGCTGCCGGGACGACAGCGCCGCCGGAAAAGTGCTGGCACCCCGCATTCTGGCCGCCAACGAGGGCATCTCGGTACCGGGCGGGCACATGGCAGGCTCGGTAGCAGTAGCGGCACACAACAACGCCGAAGCGCTGGCGCAGCTGGAAAAGGCCAGCGCACAGAAGGTAGACCTTGTCAAGCTGATGATCACCGGCGGCGTGCTGGACGCCACCGAAAAGGGCACCCCCGGCGAGATGAAGATGCCGCCGGAGATGATCAAAGCCGTCTGCGATGCAGCCCACAAGCTGGGCTACACCGTTGCCGCCCATACCGAATCCCCTGCGGGCGTGAAGGCTGCGCTGGAAAACGGCGTGGATTCCATTGAGCACGGCGCAAAAATGGACGAGGAGACGGTGCGTCTGTACAAGGAGCGGGGCGCATTTCTGTGCACGACCATCTCCCCGGCGCTGCCCTATGCGCTGTTTGACACCGACGTTTCGGGCGCATCGGAAAAAGACCAGTACAACGGCAAGATCGTCTTTGACGGCGTGGTCGAGAGCGCCAAGACCGCGCTGGCAAACGGCATCCCGGTGGGCTTGGGCAACGATGTAGGCTGCCCCTACATTACCCAGTACGATTTCTGGCGGGAGTTGTGCTACTTCCACAAATACTGCGGTGTGAGCAACCGTTTTGCCCTCTACACGGCCACCCTGCGCAACGCGCAGCTGGCGGGCATCGGCGATGTGACCGGCTCTATCGCACCCGGCAAGAGCGCAGATTTTATCGTGACCCGTAAAAACCCGTTGGAGGATCTGCGGGCTTTGCAGCATCTGGAACTGGTGGTCTGCCGCGGCCGTGCCGTGAAAAAGCCCTCCCCCAAGCGCAAAAAAGAAGTGGACGCTCTGCTGGACCCGTATCTCATGTAAGCAACCTGCCCAACATATAAAAACGCGAGTGGCCAGAACGGTCGCTCGCGTTTTTGTTTGCTATCGGTGGTTGCATTTTCTCTTTTCCAGTGCCGCCCGGTGTGGTATACTTGAAACGTAGAGGCAAAAATGGAAAGGAGCAAAGTACAAATGAACATTCGTAAAGCCGAGGAAAAAGACATTCCCAGACTGCTTGCGCTGCTGGGGCAGGTGCTGCAAATTCATGCAGAGATACGCCCGGATATTTTTATTCCCGGCACCACAAAATACACTGTCTGCGAGTTAGCAGAGCTTTTGAAGCAGGAGGACAAGCCCATCTACGTTGCCGTGAACGAGGAGGATGTGTGCATGGGCTATGCCTTCTGTCAGCTGAAGAAGCAGCCTTTTTCCACCAATATGGTGCCCTTCAAGTCGCTGTTCATTGATGACCTTTGCGTCGACAAGCAGGCGCGCGGACAGCACATCGGGGAAAGCCTGTTTGAATATGTAAAGCAGCAGGCAAAAGCGCTGGGGTGCTATGAGGTAACCCTGAACGTCTGGGCGGGGAACACTTCGGCAGAGCACTTTTATGAAAAAATGGGCATGAAAATCAAGGAACGGCAGATGGAGTATATTCTGTAACTCGGCTTCCTGGTTTCAGGACAAATAATGCATTCTATATCCCCCGGCGGGCAGCTACAAAACGGCTGCCCGCTTTTTATCGCAATATAAAATCGCCGCATTGTGGTCAAAATTGTGGTCAAAGCCAAATGAGGCCAGCCTACAAACAAAAAAATCCAACAATTTCTAACGTGAAATCGTTGGATTCAAATGGTCCAGCAGAACTGGACAAATCCGAACTTGTCGATCACCGCATCGTCCTGAATCAGCTTCATGGTTTCCCGGACGACCAGATCTTCTAGCCATTCTTTCTGCACGGTCTTTTTGTTGCAGCCCTTGCGCCGTTTGACGTTGGCGCATTTATAATAATAGTAGGTGCGTCCGGTTGCACTGGTTCCGCTTTCGCCGAACATCAGCGCACCACACTTGCCGCAGAACAGCTTGGTGGTCAGCAGA
>ERZ773192.3840-NODE-3840-length-10746-cov-5.184922_pt1 | contig 10746 bp, 8 predicted proteins | sample MGYA00581010_ERZ773192 | MGnify/ENA primary metagenome ERZ773192 (study PRJEB29015, sample SAMEA2737741) | human gut metagenome | biome: human gut; feature: human-associated habitat; material: faeces | place: China | collected 2012 ...
GACCGCAGACTTCGTCTGTTTCCATTGCCCCCTTGTCGCCTCCGCAGAGGCGAAACCCCTGCAGCAATACTCCAGAAGTCTAAAAGAAAACAAGAGCCATCAAAAAGCGACTTTGCCCTCGCAAACATCCACAAATCTGGAGGTTTTATTTCACCATGAGCGGTATCACCATGCGTGACATTGGGCGGCAGCTGGGGGTCAGCGCCGTCACCGTGTCAAAGGCGCTCGCGGGAAAATCCGGCGTGAGTGAGGAAATGCGGCAGAAAATCATCCGCCGCGCATCCGAACTCGGCTATGTCAACCCCAACGCGCCGCAAACCACGCCCACATCCGGCTTGGATGTCGGCATCCTCATTCCGGAGAATTTTTTCTCCGTCGTGTCCTTTTATGCAACTTTCTACAAGCAGCTCGTGCAGGCGCTGACCGACGCGGGGCATTTCGGCATCATGGAGCTGGTCACGCATGACATGCAGACCGCGCTGACCCTGCCGAATCTCCTGCGTTCGCGCCACGTCGATGCGCTCATCTGTCTGGGGCAGCTAACCTCCCCGTATATGCAGCTGCTGACGCGGCAGGAAATGCCCGTCATCTGTCTGGACTTCCACGACCCTTTTGTCACCACTGACGCCATTGTCAGCGACAACGCTTTCGGCGCGGCGCAATTGACCTACTGGCTGATTGAGCAGGGGCATCGGGACATCGGCTTCGTCGGGGATATCAAGGCAACGTCCTCCATCATGGAACGCTACCTCGGTTTCCTTTCCGCAATGCTGATGAAGGATTTGCCCGTGCGCCCCGAATGCGTTTTTTCCGACCGCGACCCGGAAGGAAGCATGTTCCACACCTTCCAGCTGCCGGAGAAAATGCCGACTGCGTTCGTCGTGAACTGCGATATGTCCGCGCAGGCGCTGATTACCGACCTGCAAAGCCGCGGCTACCGCGTGCCGGAGGACATTTCCGTCGTGGGCTTTGATGATTTCTGCCCGACCGCTGGAAACACGCCGCCGCTGACAACCTTCCGTGTCAATTGCCCCGCGATGTGCCGCATGGCGGTCAAGCTGATTGGCGAGCGCTGCGCGGGCGACCGCAAAACCGTCGGGCGCGTGGTGATTGGCGGCGAATGCGTCTTCCGCGATTCCGCCGCGCCGGTGTCTGTCATTCACTAATCCCGGAGAGCAACTGCTTTCCGTATAAACAAACAAGTAAGAAAGAGGTACGAGAACATGGCTGTCAAGATGCTCAACGTCCCCTCCCTTCCCAACATTCCGTGGCAGGAGAAGCCGGCTGACTACAAGCTTTCCTCCCCCGTCTGGCGTTACAGCGAGAACCCCGTCATGGGGCGCAATCCCACGCCGGAAATTGCCCGCATCTTCAACTCCGCCGTTGTGCCGTGGGAGGATGGCTACATTGCCGTTCTGCGCGGCGAGCAGGTCAACGGCATCCCGTATGTCTACCTCGGACATTCCAAGGACGGCATTCGCTGGGACGTCGAGCGCGAAAAAGTGCCCTTTGTGGATGACAACGGCAACCCGAAAATGCCGCACTACGCCTATGACCCGCGTCTGGTGAAGGTGGATGACACCTACTACATCATTTGGTGCACCGACTTCTACGGTGCTGCCATCGGCATGGCGAAGACGAAGGACTTCAAAACCTTCACGCGCATCGAGAACCCCTTCATCCCCTTCAACCGCAACGCCGTCCTGTTCCCGCGCAAGGTGAACGGCAAGTTTAAGCTCCTGTCCCGCCCGTCCGACTCCGGCCACACACCCTTCGGTGATATTTTCATCTCCGAATCGCCCGACATGGAGTACTGGGGACACCATCGCCATGTGATGGGGCGCGGCAGCAACTGGTGGGAATCCGTCAAGATTGGCGGCGGCGCTGCCCCCATTGAAACGACCGAAGGCTGGCTGCTGTTCTATCACGGCGTCGCGACCACCTGCAACGGCTTCGTGTACTCCATGGGCGGCGCGATTCTGGACATCAACGAGCCGTCAAAGGTGCTGTACCGCTGCGAAAACCACCTGCTGACGCCGGAAGAACCCTACGAAACGACCGGCTTCGTGCCGAACGTCGTTTTCCCCTGCGCTACATTGCAGGACGGTGATACCGGCCGCATCGCCATCTACTACGGCGCGGCGGACACCAACGTCGGTCTGGCGTTCACCACGGTGGACGAGGTTGTCACCTACATCAAGGCGCACTCCAAGCTCCAATGGGGCGACGACATCGCGCAGGACGATTTCTGATTTTGCGGGGATGTACGAGTGCGTACATCCCTCTTTTTGTGCAGGAGGAGGCGCCAGAGGCGCTGCCTCTGGACTCCGGCAGGGCGCTGCCCTGCACCCGCAAGGGAGTTCCTCCCTTGACCCTTTCGCGCGATTCAGTTGGTGACACTTTCATACAATGCCCGCGTGTTTATTGGGGGAACCCAAGGGACGCTGCCCCCTGACCCTGCCGAAGGGTCTTCGACCCTCTCGACACCCTTCTCGCGATTGAGTTGGTGACTTCTGCATACAGTGTCCGCATGTTTATACAGGGGTTTCGCCTCCGCAGAGGCGATTTCCCCCCGCACCATGAAAAATCAAGCCACATAAAAAATTCCCCCTCGCCTGTATTAACACAGCACGAGGGGGAATATACATATTGATGCAATCACTTGTTGTCCACAATGATTTCCTTCAAATCATTCACCACGCTCGCCATCGACGGATCGTTCTTGATGGCGTTGGCAATCTGGTTGCAGCCATGCAGCACCGTCGTGTGGTCGCGGTTTCCGAACACCTGCCCAATCTGCGGCAGGGAGAGGTTCGTCAGGTCGCGCGTGATGTACATCGCGATTTGGCGCGGAACAGCAATTTCGCGGCGGCGCGTGGGGCGAATCAGGTCATCCACCGTGATGGAGTAGTAGTTCGCCACCGCCTGCATGATAACCTGCGCCGTCACTTCCTTGCGCACCTTCTTGGCGAAAATGTCGTGCAGCGCCTCTTCGCACAGCTGCACGGTAATCGGGCGATTCGTCAGCTGCGCATAGGCGACAAGGCGGGTCAGGCTGCCTTCCAGTTCACGGATGTTGGATTCGACGCGCGTCGCAATGGCCTCGTACACGTCCTCATCCATCGTGATGTTTTCCTGCCGTGCCTTTTCGCGCAGGATGGCGATTCGTGTTTCCACGTCCGGCTTCTTGATATCGCAGGTCAGCCCCCACGCAAAGCGGCTCTTCAGGCGATCCTCAAGGCGGGCAATTTCCTGCGGCGGACGGTCGGATGTGAGGATAATCTGCTTTCCGGCGGTATGCAGAGTGTTGAAGGTGTGGAAGAATTCTTCCTGTGTGGATTCTTTGCCGGCGATGAACTGAATATCGTCCACCATCAGCACATCAACGCTGCGGAAGCGGTTGCGGAACTGAATATTCCGCCCCTGCTGGATAGCGGAAATCAACTCGTTGGTGAAGGTTTCACCGGGGATATAGAGGATGCGTTTGCTGGGGTCATGCTCGCGGATGAAGTTGCCGACAGCGTGCATGAGGTGCGTTTTGCCAAGACCTACACCGCCGTAGATAAACAGCGGGTTGTAGGAATGAGCCGGGTCAGTGGCGACGGACAACGCGGCGGCATGGGCAAAACGGTTGCCGCTGCCGACGACGAACGTCTCGAAGGTGTACTTCGGGTTCAGGGCGACCGAGCTTTCCAGCACCGTCTCCTGCTCCTCCACCGCCTTCTGCTTCAGCTGCGGACGCGCCTCGATTTCCTCCTGCGTCAGGATTTCCACATCCATCTGATGGCCCGCCACCTGGCTGAGCGCACGGACAATCGTCGAATACCACTGGTTGGTAATCAGCAGCTTCAGATTGTCCATCACCACGCGAAGCACAAGCGTATCGCCGTCAAGCAGCGCCGGAACGAGGTTGTTGCTGCCCAGCAGAGAATTGTACACTACGGCGTTGACTTCCGCGCGAAGCACCTCGCGTGTCTTTGACCACAGCTCTTCCATGTCCATCAGGGGATTCCTCCGTATTCTTTGCGCGGACGCATTGTCCGACCGGCTTTTTTGTCCGCGTTGGGGACGCAAGGGGGGCGAAAAAGGCGCACGACCGACCTGCGGCCGTGAGCCTGTGATGCTTTTGCATTCATGTCCATTCGCATCCTTTTGTATCATACCACAGGTTCGCCAAAATCGCAAGCATTCCGATTCCGTCATTTTTGTGCATGACCAATGCCGTTTTGCAGCCCGGCGGAACAAAATCTTGTGGAAAGAAGTTATGTTCTCCACAAGTTCCTGTGGATAATTTCATTCGGCGGCGAGTTTTATGCTGAATCCTGCATATTTTTCTGGGAATTACCGCCCGAAAAAAAGTGCAAAAAAAGTTTGGAAACAAGGGATTTTGCCTTTGGATGTCGAAATGAAAAGGGTGGGGATTCTGCATCTCCCCCAAAGGAGGACAGGCTATGGCGATTGCAATTCCGCTTGACCGGGTGCAGCAGGTGCTGGCGATGCGAATCGGGACAGCGCTGGCGCATTCCGGGGTCGGAACACATGCGGCAGAACGGCTGCGGCACTACCGCGTGGGCGACGACCTTTCCGCCTTGTGCGAAGCGCTTCGCGACGGCTTGTTCCGCGATTTATACGCCATTCTCGGCCCGCAGATGCGCGTTTCCATGCCGGACGGACGAACCCGCCGTTTCCGCATGGAGGAGTTTCCCCTGCTGGCGGATGAGCTGCTTGCCGTCCTCTTTGAATCCCTTGGCACAACCGGAATGCCGAAGGACACGCTGATGGCGTTCGCCATGACCTCCGGCAGCCTGTGCGCTATGCGGACGCTGATGCAGTTTTACCCGCTGTCATCGGCGGAAAAAGCGCTGATGGAGCGAATCCTTCGGGAAAACGCGCCGCAGGCAGCCACTGCATCCCCCAATCAACCACTGTTTTAGGAAGGAATCATCATCACATGAAAACCAAAAAGCTGCTTGCAGCCCTTTTGACGCTGCTCATCTTCCTCTCCCCCGCCTTCGCGGCGGCGGAAACCGTCGTCACGTCGTTCTATCCCATCTACCTCTTCGCCCTCAACCTCACGCAGGGCATCGACGGCATCACCATCCGCAACCTCGCCGCGCCGAACACCGGCTGCCTGCATGATTATCAGCTTTCCACCGGCGATATGAAGGTGTTGAACAAGGCGGATGTATTCCTCATCAACGGCGCGGGCATGGAAAGCTACCTCACCCGCGTGATGGACACGTTTCCGGAGCTGCCCGTGGTGGATGCGTCCGCCGGCATCACGCTGCTGACCGAGGACGGCATGGACGAGCATGTGGACGACCATGACCATGACCACGAGGAGGAAGACGCCGACGACCACGGGCATCACCACGCGGGCGAAGCGAACGCCCATATCTGGCTTGATGCGCAGAACGCCATCCAGATGGTGGACAATCTGGCAGACGGGCTTATCAGCGCCATGCCGCAGTACGAAGCGCGGATTGAGCAAAACCGCGCGGATTATGTGTCGCGCTTGACGGCGCTGGATGCAGAGCTGAAAGAGACGCTTGCAGCCGTGCCGAACAAGAACATCGTCACCTTCCACGAGGCATTCCCGTATTTTGCGCGGGCGTATGGCTTGACAGTCGCCGCCGTCGTCAACCACGAGCCGGGCGACGCGCTGTCCCCCGCGCAATTGGCGGAGCTGGTGCGCACTATCCGTGAGCTGAACAATCCGCCGCTGTTCACCGAGCCGCAGTACGATGATATGGCAGCGCAGACGATTTCCCGCGAGACGGGCGCGCCGATTTACACGCTTGACCCCGTTGTGACCGGCCCGGAAACCGACGTGCCGCTGACTTACTATGAGGATCGGATGCGCGAGAACATGCAGACGCTCTTGGTCGCGCTGACCCCTGCGGAAGGAGAATAACCATGCACTTTCTGATTGTGAACGATGACGGCATCAACAGCCCGTTTCTGCCGATTCTGACGCAGGCGGTCAAGCGTGCCGGGCATCGGGTGACGGTCTGCGTGCCAGCGACGCAGCAGAGCGCAAAGGCACATGCATTCAGCATCGAGCAGCCGATTCTGGCGGAGAAGCGCGAAGTGCCCGATGCGGATGAAGCATGGGCAATTTTCGGTACGCCGGTGGACAGCTGCCGCATCGGAGCAATGAACCTTGCGCCGGACGCGGACGCCGTCATCAGCGGCATCAATTTGGGCTACAACGTCGGCATGTCGGTGTATGTGTCCGGAACCGTCGGCGCGGCGCGGGAAGCGACATTCCTGCACAAGCCGGGCATTGCCGTATCCGCCGAGAAGCAGACGCCGCACGACACGCTGGCGTACCTGTCCGACTGGGCAGTGGAGATGGCGGAGAAGCTGGTCACGCGCGGCGCGCCGGAACTGACGGTGTGCAACCTGAACGCGCCGCCGATTCCCCGTGCGGAGCTGAAAAGTCAGGTGCTGTGCCCGCTGAACCGCGCCGGCTACCGCGACAGCTACGAGCAGCGCATCAGTCCGCGCAAGCAGACGTACTTCTGGCTCTCCCCAATGAAGCAGGATCCGCCGCTGCCGGGCAGTGACCAGGCGTACCTCGATGCTGGGCATCCGACGTGCACGTTCCTGACGATTGATGGGCAGTCGCAGGAAGAATTTGCGGACTGGCTGAAATAATATCATGACAATTGAAACCCCATACAGGGCATTTGCGCACCCTGTATGGGGTTTTAATTGGTTCTTCACGGAATCTTTGGGGAAGAGCAACTTGGGGGCGCGTCTGCGGACGCGCAAAGTTAGGGGCAGGGACGCTGCGCTGCCTGCCTGCACCTTTGTTGGCGGCTTCCTTGGAATTGGTCGGACGCGGAACAGTTGGAGCGTTGCCCCAACCCCCACAAGGGACGCTATCCCTTGACCCTGCAAGGGGCAGACGAAAAGGGACGAAGTCCCCCACTTGACCCCTCCGCGCGATTGGGTTGGTCACACTTTCATGCTCTTTCCGCGTGCAGCTTTTGAGGGCTTCGCCTAAGCCCTTGTTTGCTTCCCCAACTTTCCGTGAAGAACCCAAAAACGCGGTCAGACAGCTTGTTTCGCCATCTGACCGCAGGATGCCCTATTTTGCGGATAATCCGCTTACCAAGTGATATCCTCGCCCGTCAGCGCCTTCCACGCCTTGCGGATATCCTTCTGATGGCGCACGCCGTTCTTCGTGTCCCCATTCCGAATGGTTTCCTCCATCGTGCGCGGGAAATGGACGCACAAATGCCCGTCGAAGTCGTTATCCTTGATGCTGCCGGAGAGGTGGGGCATACAGTGCATGGAGGCCAGCACCCAAGTGCCGCTGGGCAGCAGGACATACACCGGCTTCTCGTCCCACGAGAACTTGCCGCCCCACGCCGCCTTCATAATCGCGGTATCCTGCGCCGTCAGCGGCTCAGAGTCCGCATGACGACCCAAGGAGTAGAAGCGCAGGCGGAAGGAGGAACCGCTGCTCGGCTCATAGACCAGCACCGTCTGCCCGCTCTTGATGGTCGGCTTGATTTCCGTGTACCACATCTGCAGCTTAATCTGGCTCTTTGCCGGGCCATTGCCGAAGGACGCGCCGCTGTTGCCCGTGCCGCCGTTTTTATTCTCGTCCGGCAGGGCAGTGTCGCCGGTCACGCAGTCGCCCGTGTACAGCTTCGTCTGCGTGTTCACGCCCGCGATGCCGTCCGGGGCAAGCCCGTTGCGCTTCTGGAATGCCAGCACCGCCGCGCGGGTCGTCTCGTCATAAGTGCCGTTGATGGTCACGGTATAGCGCAGGTTGCTCAGCGCCTGCTGGAGGCGCAGCACCGCGTCGCCCGTCGCGCCGACTTTCAGGTTGGTGTACACCGTCGGCGTGGTGGAATCGACCTGCTTGCCCTCCGCCGTAATCGCGTTGACGGAGTAGAGGATGGTGTACGTCGCCGTATCGCCGTTGCCGGAGCCAGTCAAGCCGTTGCGCAGCTGGAACGCGCGCATGGCGGCGACGGTGTTCGCGCCGTACTTGCCGTCCACCTTGTCCGTCAGGTAGCCCAAATCCTTCAAGCGCTGCTGGACGCTCTTCACGTCGTCGCCCGTGCAGCCGGAATAGAGCAGGCGGGTCGGACGCGTCACGCCCGTGGTCGGGGTGGACGTCGGTGTGCTGATGGCAGAAAGCGCATCCGAAGAATACAGCTTCTTGTAGGTGCGCTTGCCCGCCACGCCATCCGCGCTCAAATTGTTGCGCAGCTGGAACGACGCAACCGCCGCCATCGTGCCCGTGCCGTAGTTGCCATCCACCGTGCCCGTGTAGTAGCCCAGCGCCTTCAAGCGGCTCTGCACGCTCTTCACGTCGTCGCCGGACGAACCTTCGCGGAGGGTGCGCGTGGGCACGATGCCAAAGGACTGCGTGGGGGTCGGCGTGGGCGTGGCAGCCGACGGATCAGCCGCAACCGCATTGCTCGAATAGAGGATTTTGACCGTGTTCGCGCCGACTTTGCCGTCCGCCGTCAAGCCGTTGCGCGCTTGGAACGCCTGAACCGCCGCCACCGTCGCCGCGCCGTAGATGCCATCCAGCGCGCCGGAGTAGTAGCCGAACTTGTCCAGTCGGCTCTGCACGCTCTTCACGTCGTCGCCGGACATACCGGGGCGCAGAATGCGCGTGGGTGCGCTTTCATCCACCGGCTTGGGAGAGGGCGTGACGGAGCTGCCCGCGTCAATCGCGGTGCTGCTGTACAGCGCCTTGACCGTGTCCTCGCCGCAGATGCCGTCGGACGTAAGCCCGTTGCGCGTCTGGAAGCGGCGAATCGCGCTTTCCGTCGCCGTGCCGTACACGCCGTCCGCCTTGCCCGTCAGGTAGCCCAGCGCAATCAGCTTCTTCTGCACGCTCTTCACGTCGTCGCCCTTCATGCCCAGCGTCAGCTTGCGCTCGCCCACACCGTCGGGCTGCGACGTTTCCTTCGCGCCGATCGCGCCTTCGGAGAAGAGGCGCTTGCGGGTGTTTGTGCCCAGCACGCCGTCAGCGGACAAGCCGTTCTTCTTCTGGAAGGCAAGAACCGCCGCCTTCGTCGCCGCGCCGTACTGCCCGTCGGAGATGCCGGTCAGGTAGCCCAGCGCCGCCAGACGGTCCTGCGTGTACAGCACATCCTGCCCGCCCATGCCCTCGCGGAGCGTGCGGGTCGGGACGCCGTAGGCGATGTTGTCCAAATCCGCGGTGGGCTTGGGCGTAATCATCGGCTGGGTGACGTTTCCATTGCTGTCGAAGTAGCTTTCCAGCTTGACGAGCGTGTTCTTGCCCGCCTTGCCATCCACCGTCAGCCCGGTCGCCTTCTGGAACGCCATGACCGCCTCGAACGTGGACTGTCCGAACACGCCGTCCACCTTGGAGATGGTGAAGCCCAAGTCCTTCAGCGCCTGCTGAAGCACCCGCACGCGCGAGCCGCTGGACGTGTACTGCAATTTGCTGTAATCGCCCTTAAACAGCCCCGTCGCGGTCGAAGAGGAGGACGACGAATTGCCGTCAATGTCAATGCCCGTCTGCTTTTCCAGCAGAGCAATCGTCGCGGAACCGGCGATACCGTCCACCGTCAGGCTGTTCGCCTGCTGGAACGCGGTCACCGCCGCCTTCGTGCCGCTGCCGAAGCTGCCATCCACCGTGCCGGAGTAGTAGCCCAATTGCGTCAAGGCTTGCTGCAAGCGGCGCACATTGTCGCTCTTGTCGTTCTTCTGCAGCTTCAAGGCTGCCGCGCTGCTTGTGATGACCAGCGTCAGCATCAGCACCAGCGCCAGCACACGCACGATGCTCTTTTTCATAGCATTCCCCTCCAAATAATCCGGGAAGCTCTGATGAAATGAGGTAGTCAGATGGCGGAAAAGACATTCGCCAGATGGCTGCCGAATGAATCAGAGATTCCCACAGGTACTGTGGCTATTGTATCAGAAAATCACGCAATTGTAAAGAACTATTACGCATTTGTTACAAGTTGAACTTCTCCAGCAATTCCATCGGGTGGGCGATCAGCACCTTCGCGCCATTGTCCAGCAGCTCCTGCGCCGTGCGGAAGCCCCACAGCACGCCCACTGGGTTCATGCCCGCGCTGCACGCACAGGTCATATCCACCTTCGTGTCGCCCAGATAGAGGAAATCCGCCGGGGCAATGCCGAGCTGCTCCGCCACCAGCAGCGCGCCCGCTTTGTCCGGCTTCACCGGCACGCCCTCCACCTGCCCGCGCACGACGCTGAACGGTACATCCGGGAAGAAGTGGCTGATGACGTTCTTCGTATCCGCGTCGGGCTTATTGGAGAGCACCGCCAGCTTCAAGCCGCGCTCCGCCAAGGCGTGCAGCAGCTCCGGAATGCCGTCGTAGGGCTGCGTTTTCACCTGCGTATGCTTCTCGTAGTACGCCTGATACTCCGCCTGCACCGCGTCCGCCAAGTCCTGCCGGTCGCGAACCGCCCGCTGCGCCAGAATCTTCGCGCCGTTGCCGACGAGGTAGCAGTATTCCTTCGTCTCCCAGCCGGGCAGACCGTGCAGGTGCAAGGCACGGTTCATCGCCGTGGCAATGTCGTCAATCGTGTTCGTCAGCGTACCGTCCAAATCAAACAAAACCGCCTGAATCATCAAAAAAATCTCCTTTATGGGATGAATGGATTTCGCGCCGTGCTGCCATGCTATCGTGTGTTTCTAAATTCGCCCGGCAGCATTTTCAGCATCTTTTCTTGCACTTCCGCGTCTTCAAACCTCGATTTACCGCCAGTAAACCT
>ERZ773192.3852-NODE-3852-length-10729-cov-2.930766_pt1 | contig 10729 bp, 8 predicted proteins | sample MGYA00581010_ERZ773192 | MGnify/ENA primary metagenome ERZ773192 (study PRJEB29015, sample SAMEA2737741) | human gut metagenome | biome: human gut; feature: human-associated habitat; material: faeces | place: China | collected 2012 ...
TTTTGACGACATTTTCTACACGTCCTGCATATATATTTCCCATAACACCGGCGGGGCTTAAAATATCAAGCCCCACACAAATATTATTGTCATACTCAGCAGATACAAGCCTGCCGTCAATATGTGTAATAATATATTTTGCACTCATTATCTGTTAGCAAGTTCCTTTACTATATCTTCCCATGTAACACCTTTTAAAACCATAAGAACCATCACATGATAAAGGAAATCAGAAATTTCGTATTTGATTTCCTCAGGGTCAGGATTTTTGGCGGCAATAATAACTTCTGTTGCCTCTTCACCACATTTTTTAAGAATTTTATTCTATTATCCTTAATAGCATTTACGATTTCTTCTGTATCATCTGTAGAACAATCATCCACAATTATTAGTTCCCAATTATTATAGGTTTGATTCAATACTGAATTTATAGTTTCTTTTATAAATTTTCCAGTATTATATGAAGGCATTATAATTGATACTAAATCTTCTTTCATTTCTTCCTCTTAATGAATTTTCAATTTTTCTTTATATTCTTTTTCTGTTATTTTATTTGTTCTTAACAAATAATCACACAAATCTTCTGCTGTGTCCATACCATCTGTATTTATATCATCTCTTTTTAAAACTTTCAATACAGTTTTAAAAATTATTTTCACATCTCCTACAAATGTTATATTTTTTATGTACTGCAAATCATATTCTAATTTTTCTTCCCAATTTATGTTGTTTCTTCCATTAATTTGAGCAAGTCCTGTTAAACCTTGTCTAACAGTATGTCTTTTTCTCTGTTCGTCTGTCATAAACAACATATCTCTTATTAGCAATGGTCTCGGTCCTACTATGCTCATGTCTCCTTTTAGTATGTTCACAAGCTCTGGTAATTCATCTAAACTTGTGCTTCTTAGCACTTTACCGAACTTAGTTAATCTTTCTGAGTCTGGAAGCAGGTTACCGTTTTCATCTTTTTTATCTGTCATTGTTCTAAATTTGTATAGTGTAAATATTCTTTCGTCCTTTCCTGGACGTTGTTGTTTGAATATTATTGGGCTTCCTAGTTTTATTCTAACCAGTATTGCTACTACTAGCAACACTGGAGATAAAACTATTAGTGCTATTAAGCTTAATATAAAATCTAATATTCTTTTTATATATTTTGCGTACATAACATTTCCTTTTCTATTATTTCCATAAGTCTATTATGGTTTTAATAACTCTGTTTTGTTCTTCTTCTGTCATTTTTGTATCAGATGGCAAACATACTCCTCTTGTAAATAAGTCTTCTGATACCGCTTTGTCTGCAACTTTTATGAAATCGCATTTTGCAAATACTGGTTGCATGTGCATTGGTTTCCATACTGGTCTTGATTCTATGTTTTCTTTTTCTAATGCTTCCATTATGTCTAGTGGTTTTACTTTTGAATTTGCTTTTAATGTTATTACAGATAACCAGTGGTTTGGTACTGTGTCTACTGGTGTTGGTTGCATTTCTATATCTGGTATTTGTTTGAATGCTTCTTTGTATCTGTTATATATGTCTGTTTTTTGTTTTATTCTTAAATCTATAACTTTTAATTGTCCTCTTCCAATTCCGGCTACTATATTGCTCATTCTGTAGTTATATCCTATTTCTTTATGCTCGTAATGGCGTGCTTTTTCTCTTGCTTGTGTTGACCAAAATCTTACTTTTGCAATTTTTTCTCCGTCTTCTGAAACTAACATTCCGCCACCACTTGTGGTTATTATTTTATTTCCGTTGAATGAATAAATTCCGTATTTTCCAAATGTTCCTGTTTCTTTTCCTTTATATGTTGAGCCTAAGCTTTCTGCTGCATCTTCTACTAATGGTACTCCATGTTTATCGCAAATTGCTTTTATTTCTTCTATTTTTGCTGGTGTTCCATATAAATGAACTACTATTACAGCCTTTGGATGTGGATATTTTTCAAATGCTTTTTCTAATGCCTTAGGATCCATGTTCCATGTTTCTGGTTCACTGTCTATGAATACTGGTGTTGCATTTTGATATGTTATTGGGTTTGCTGTTGCAGAGAATGTTAAGCTTGAGCAAAATACTATGTCTCCTTCTTTTACGTCTAGTGCTTTAAAAGCCATATGTATTGCTGCAGTTCCTGCTGATAATGCAGCTGCATATTTTGTTCCAACATAACTTGCAAGTTCTTCTTCAAACTTGTTTACATTTTCTCCAAGTGGAGCAATCCAGTTTGTATCAAATGCCTCTTTTACGTATTCTTGTTCATATCCTTCATCAGACATATGTGGTGAAGCTAAATAAATTTTCTTATTCATAACAAATTCCTTCTTTCATCCATAATTCTAAGCTTCTTTTGGCATTAACTCATGTTCTTGCATTTGTCTTGCTTCTATTTTTTTAAGCTCTTGTTTGTAGTTTATTATCTTTTTATTTTTTTCTTCTGCCTCAACAAATGTTGGTACAGCCTTTTTTACTACCTTCTTAATTTCTTCCATTGTATGGTTTTCTGTTTGTACAAATTCTCTTAACATTTCAACTCTTTTATTTACTTCTTCTGCCGGAATATCAAGTGGCTCTGCAACAAAGATTTTGTTGTGTTTTGTGTGTTCCAAGCCTTCTTCGGACATCAGTAATTCTTCGTATAATTTTTCACCCGGACGCAGTCCTGTTATTTCTATTGGAATGTCTATGTCTGGTTGAAGTCCTGATAATTTTATTAAGCTTACTGCTAAGTCATATATTTTTACAGGCTCTCCCATATCTAGTACAAATATTTCTCCACCTTTTGCATAAGTCATGGCTTGTAATACAAGCCCAACCGCTTCTGGTATTGTCATAAAAAATCTTGTTATGTCTTTGTGTGTAACTGTAACTGGTCCGCCTTCTTTTATTTGTTTCTTAAATAATGGAACAACAGAACCATTGCTTCCTAAAACGTTTCCAAATCTAACTGCTGCATATTCTGTTTTGCTAGTTTTATTTTTTGCTTGAATTACCATTTCACACATTCTCTTACTTGCACCCATTATATTTGTAGGGTTTACGGCCTTATCTGTCGATATTAAAATAAATCTCTTTGTTCCAAATTTATCTGCACAATCTGCTACATTTTGTGTTCCTAAAACATTGTTTTTTATTGCTTCTAATGGGCTAACTTCCATTAATGGAACGTGTTTATGTGCTGCTGCATGGAATACTAAATATGGTCTGTATTTTGAGAAAACATCTTCTAATTTTTTCTTATCTCTTACACTTCCAATTATTCCTTTTATATTTAAGTTTGGATATTTTGCTCTTAATTCTAGTTCAATATTATACAAGTTATTTTCATAAATATCAAATATTATAAGCAATTCTGGATTAAAAGTTGCAATTTGTCTGCATAGCTCAGAACCAATTGAACCTCCTCCACCAGTTACTAGTATAGCATGTCCTTTTATTAGGCTTTCTATATTATTGTTATCAAGCTTAATTGGATCTCTTCCTAGTAAATCTTCTATTTCAACTTCTTTTAAACTGTCTAATACATTTTTATTTTTGATAATATCTTCTGTAGATGGTAATATTCTAATTTTTGCGTTTGTTTCTTGGCAAATATGCAATAACTCTTTTTTATTCTCTGGTGAAATATTTGTAATTGAGAAAAATATTTCTTGAACATTATATTTTTTGCATACTTCTTGAATTTTATCCCTATTTCCTAAGATTTTAACACCAGAAATTGAGCAATTCCATTTTGCTGGATTATCATCAATTAGTCCAACTATATAATATGTATTTTTTAAACCTTCTCTAATAGCTTTAATAATATCTCTTGAAGATCTGCCAGCACCTATTATAAGTAATCTTTTTGCAATTACTGGTTCATCATTCTTTTTTTCTGCTGGCAAAGTTTCATTTAGCAACATTCTTATAACAACTCTACAAGAAACAGTTCCAACGGCTATTAGTACACACGACAAAATGCACTCTTTTGTTGTAAACGTATCTATTTTAAATATGTTTTTTATTATGTAGGTGGTTATGCAAGAAATTGCACATACGAATATGTAAATTAAATAATCTCTTCCATTTTCGTATCTTGTAATGCTTCTGTATAAATTAAATACTCTAAAAAAGATTTGGTATATTACAATAGATAATGCAATAGTAATTCCAATTTGTTTCCATTCTTCTACTTTAAAATAAAATGTGTTTGATAATAAAAATTTAGAAAATATACAAGCTAATGCAATTATTAAAATATCTATAATTGCTAGTATTATCTTATTTCTTTCAAATTTGATTTTTTTCATTTTCAACATCCTCTTAATTTTCTATTCTCCACACCCTGTTTTGTTTATTATTTTCTCACTTATTTCTTTTACCTTTTCGCTTGGTGTGTAATCATCATCGTCGAATAATTCCTTATGTAGTTCTTTTACACTACTTTCAAGTGTTACTGGTACTCCATACCAAACTCCATTTATAATTTTACCTTCAACTGTTGGAGGCCAGCCTTTACTTTCAGTTATTTTGTATGATGCAACTGTTGGTATTAAAGAAACTATTTCATTTGCATCTATATTTGTATATATTCTTGGTAATACCTTATCTGCTATAGCATTTAGTTCTGACACACTCATTTGCTTTACTTTTTCTAAACATGCAGTCATAACATTTCTCATTCTTTCTGTTCTCTTATAGTCCGTATCAATTTTTCTTATTCTAGAATATGCAAGAGCTTGGTCTCCATTTAACATATATGTTCCTGCTTCATTAATGCCAGAAATTTGAGTTGCCTCTGCATCTGTTACTGTTATAGTTACTCCTCCAAGATCATTAACAATTTCTTTTACTGCTTCAAAATTTACTGTTACAAATTCTGTTATATCCAAATCTAAATTTGTATTTAGAGTACTTAAAGCAAGAGTTGGTCCACCATATGAATATGCATGAGTTACTTTGTCTAAGCTTCTCCCAGTCAATTCTAAATATGTATCTCTATATACTGATACAAGTCTAACTTCTTTTGTTTTGTTGTTTATACTTGCAATTACTATACAATCGCTTCTATTTCCTAGACTGTATGAATCTTGTCTACTATCAATTCCAAGAATAGCAATATTTCTATAGTCAGCAAGCTCCTCTTCAACCCCTGTAGTTATTTCTATTTCGTTTTTATCTACCTCAACTTGTTGTATTTTAGATACTTTATTCTGTACAAACCAGTACCCATAACCAACTGCAGCACCTATAAGTAAAATTATTATTATTAAAGCTATCAATATTCCTTTAACTACCTTGTTGCCTTTTTTTGTTTTTTTTTCTTCTTTGTTATCTATATCACTCATATATTTCTTCTTTCTTTCGTCATTTTCTATTTTTTTAGTTCTTTTTTCGACCTTCAAGTTATATTATACATATGCATTTGCATTTTTTCAACCCTTTTTTTACATTTGACAATAATTAACATAAATAGCCTTTACTCGGTAACTAGAAATTACTTTTTCAATTGTCCTAATGAACATAAAAAAAGTGAAACACTTTTATTGCTTTTGGCAATTTGTTTCACGTTTTTGTTTTTCTCTTTAACAATAATGTAAGCTTTTTTATTTTCTTATATATTTTTGATTTTTTGCATTTGGTCTATCTGGTATAGTCATTTTCAATTTTTCACTAATTAATAATGGTTTCATATACTTTAAATAAAAATTTCTTCTATCCTTTAATCCCAGATACGACATTATTTCTCTAGTTGTTTTTGGTTCTTTGCAAAATTCTAACATTTTATCTTGGTGGGTATCTTTATAATTACATTAGTGTCCATAGCATAAATGCTATGTAAGTCATTATTAAAAGGAGAAAACTTATATATTTAATGATTTTCTCCTTTATTTTAAATAAATTCTGTTATAATATGTATTTCCTTAATTTTTCTGTCATTTTATCAGATTGTTAAAATTATTGTGAATTATTCTTCCATTATTGTTGCTTCGCTGTCTTCTATGATTTTTCTATATGCACATACTTCAATGTTTTCATATCTTGGTACATCTTCATTTACATAGTCTATTATTGCATATAATCCTAACACAACGTGTATCATTTCATCATTTTGCTTTTTATATATTCCATAAACATCCCCTGGAATATCTTCATTTACTGTAATTTTTCTATCCGCTTCTGCCGAGAATTTATCTCTAGTGTTGTCTTCTGTTAGAATATATGTTGTTTTGTTTACATCTTCATTTCCAAGTTTGTAAGTTTCGTCTTTTATTTTATATTCTAAATCTTTTATAACTAAATCTCCCTCAACAGTAGTTTGTGCAATTCTTATTTTGTCTTCTTTTCTATCTTTAGAATTTATTCCTGTGTTTTCTATAAAGCTGTCTAATTTATCTTTATTCCAAACTTTGTTGTATGTAATTCCTACACATCTGTCTTCGATTGCCTGTTCTAAAGTATAATCTTGAGGAAGTTCTGATAAATTTCTGTAACCATATTTGTCTGTCGAGCTTCCTTTGCCTGTATTATTTTCTCCATCTGTTAAATTATTTGAAGCTGAATTTATCGAATTTGGTGAACTGTTCTTCTCATTTTGTTTTGATGTTTTTACTTGTTGCTTTACTGTAAATAGTATTCCTCCTGTTATAATAACTAAAATCGTGATTGCTAGTACTAATTTCTTTTTCATCGCAAAATCTCCTTTTTTATAATATTTTCAGCATATTTACTGTTTCTATTATTTAGACGTTTTGTTCTTTCTATTTTGTTGGTGTTTTATGCAAATTATTGCAAATATTACCGTTAGCACTAAAAATATGCTTGATAAAGATAGTAATATATTACTTGTTCCATTATATGTTTTTTCGTTATTGGCCGTGATTTCTACAATATTCACTTTGGCATTTTCTGATGTTTGCGAATTTTCACCTTTTTCAACATTCACTTTAGCATTTTCTAATGTTAGCGAATTTTTATTTTCTGTTATATTTTTATAATCCTCTGATGTTTGAAAGTTGCTATTTTCCTGTGCTTGTGAGTTTGATTTTAAATTATTGTTTGTAGCTGGTACTTCTATTTCATTTTTATTATTTTTCATGCAACCGATATAGAGTGCTAATGTTGCAAATAACATGCTAATATTTCCAAGTAGTAGTTGCAAACTATTTAATGCTTTGTAATATCTCCACTGAACTGTTCCAATTGGTTCATTCAAAATTTTTGCTATTTCTTTAAATGAAAACTCGCCAAGTATTTTTAGTGATACAACTTCTTTTTCTTTAACCGATAACCCACTTATCAATTTATTATATTTTTCTGTATCTACAATATTTTGAAGTTCATCACATTCTTTTCCAGTGTCTATATTGTATGCTTCCTCTAATGAAATATTCGTTCTTTCTTTTCTTAGGAATGTAAGTGCTTCATTCTTTGTAACGGCATATAGCCAAGTTGCTTCTTTTGAGGTTGGCAATTTGTCTTTTGGCAGGCTATATATTTTAGCAAATACATTTTGTGTTACATCTTCACTTGATTCTTTATTTTTTAATATTGAAAAGGAAATTTTATACACAAGTTGATTATAATTTTTATACAATAGTTCAAATTGTGAATTGTCTCCTTCTCGTAATTTTGAAAAAATATTGTGTAATTCAATTTTATTAATCATAATTTTTTCCTATCAAATTTATTTGTATATTAATTATATTATTAAACCACACTTTTGCAAGTATTTTTCTTGCTTTTATCACATTTTTGCAAGCATTTTTATTATTTTTATAACACTTTTGTAAAAAAGAAGACTTATAAGTCTTGCTTAATGCAATTCTTATTAGCCTTCTTTTATTTATTATTTGTTGTAACTTATTGAAATTGTTGTGCCTTTTGCCACATTACTTATGTCTACATAGTATCCATCTGTATTATTTCCTTTTACATATCCTGCTGTTTGTGCTTGTGCAAAATTGTATGAATGGCTTCCTATTGTTAGTGTAAATTCTTTTGATGTGTCTATTCCTTCTAAGTTAACTCTTCTAGCATCAGATTCTTCTACTGTAATGTCTCTTGTTTCTGTTGATGTACTGTTGTCATTTATTATGGTGTTAAATATACTTTGTAAGTCACTTGTTGTCATAGAACCTACATAAGATTGATCTGCATAGCTGTATTTTCCAGCACTACCATCTGCAATAATTTTATCATAAAGCTTACCTTTTACATTTCTCCATGTAAAATATCCGCCTTCAGTTCCCTCATTATTGCATTTGTTTACATTTTCACTAGTTGGATTTAGTATTGTTTCTGATAATGTTCCACTCATGTTTAATCCTATTGTGTAGAATTTAGACTTTGTTCCTGTTGTTCCATAATAGTGTGATGTAATTTGTTGTTTGTAATAGTTTGCAGTTCTTATTGTATAATAAGCTTCATTTTCTGTTGTTTCAGAACCATTACCATATTTTTTGCCAGAAAGTGTTGTATAACTTTCATTATAATATGTTGGATCTCCATCTGATAATAGTATCATAACTGGTGTACGTGTTATTTCTTTTTGTTTTCCATTTACTGTTGTCGTAAATTTAGTATTTGCTGATGTTAATATACCTGCTCCTTCTTTTATTCCAGCTTGTGTATATGTTCCACCATAAACATTTAATGTTTGATTTTTCTTTTCATTTACATTTGTTGTTATTGTATCATATGTTTCGTTATTGCCTCTAAGCACACCTTCTTGTAATGTTAAATATTTCCCTGTAGTTTTTGGAGTATATTTTCCAAGTGGTAATAATGTTGTTGCATTATTAGCATTTGCTAAACTGCTATTATAAGTACTACTATATGCTACTACTCCTATCCTACTTTCTGGATTTTCATTCATTATAGTAGAAATTGCGGTATTTACAGAGTCAACCATTGTTTTGTCTTTATCATTATCATTCATACTTCCAGAAATATCTAGTACAAATACTACATCTAATGGTGTTTTTACCGATGTTTGTGATGTTGTAGTTGTTGTTATTTCTACTGTTCCTTGTATATCTTGATTAAATGTGTTTGTAATATTATATCCATTATATGAAGTTGTGTAATTTCTTACATTTTCTTCTTCAATTGTATATCTATTTAATTGTACATTTCCATTACTATCTAATACATATTTACCATTTTCATCAGTTTTGTATTTTGGTAATTCTGTAAATTCATATTTTGTATTTCCATTCGCTAATTTTATTGTACTTGCTTTGGTTCCGTTTTTTATTAAATTAATTGTTATTTCAGGGTGAACTAGAGTTGTTCCTTCTGGGTCAACCCATGTTTTTTCTCCACTTATAGAAATTAGCTCTTGGTCTATTGTGTTAACAAAGTCTACTCCGTTTGCTGCTTTTTCAGATGTGTATCCATTTAGTTCAACTTCTTCAACAGTATACTCATTTAATTCAATATTACCATTAACATCTAATACAAAATTTCCATTTGCATCTGTTTTGTATTTTGGTAATCCTGTAAATTCGTATGTTGTATTTCCATTTGCTATTGTTGTTGTTTTATATTGTTCTCCATTTTTCAATAGATTAATTGTTACTGTTGGATGTGTTGTTCCTACTGGAGTAACCCATGTTTTGTTTCCACTAACAATTACTGTGTTATCTTGCTCTATTGTATTTGTAAAGTTATTTTCATTTTGTTCAGATTTATAACCTTCTACAGTATCTTCTGAAACAGTATATTTATATTCGTGTCCATCTGTTAAATCATATCTATCCAAATTTTCAAATGAATATGATGTTGTTCCATTTGTTAATTCTACGGAATTTACTTTTTCGCCATCTCTTAATAAATTGATTGTAATTGTTGGCACTATTTTTCCTGCTGGTATTACCCATGTTTTGCTTCCACGTACAGAAACTTGTTCTTGTTTTATTGTGTTTATAAAGTCAACTCCATTTTCTGCTTTTTCAGATGTATAATTTGATAATTTAGTTTCTTCAACACTATAATTGTATACACTTCCGTCTGGTGCATATGTTTCTAAATCTTTAAATTCATAGCTTGTTTTTCCACTTTCAAGTTTTATTGTTTTGTACTCTTCACCATTTCTATATAGTGTAATTTCAATATTTGGATAAATTGTTCCAGCTGGTGCAATCCATGTTTTTGTACCACTTATTGTTTTATATTTTTGTTCTATTGTATTTGTAATAGTAGATTTTTTGTCATCACTATAACTTGTTGTATATCCCTCAACTTTTTCTTCTGAAACTGTATATTCATATTCGTGACCATTTATTAAATCATATCTATCTAAGTTTTCAAATGAATATGATGTTGTTCCATTTACTAATTCTTTTGAATCTACTTTTTCTCCATCTCTTAGCAAATTGATTGTAATTGTTGGGAATTTTGTTCCTGTAGGTGCTACCCATTTTTTCTCACCATTTATTGAAACTTTTTCTTGGTTGATTGTATTTGTAATGTTTTCATTGTACTCTCCAGCATAAGATGTTGTATAACCACTTACATTTTCTTCTTCAACCTTGTAATTGTAAATATGTCCGTCTGTTGCATATTTATCTAGGTCTTTAAACTCATAGTTTGTTGTTCCATTTGCTAATGTTACTGAATTAACTTTTTCATTGTCTCTTAATAAATTAACTGTTATTTCTTTGTGTTCAGTTCCTTGTGGGTCTATCCAGGTTTTTGTTCCGTTTATAGATAACTTCTCTTGGTTAATTGTGTTTGTTATTTGTT
>ERZ773192.3865-NODE-3865-length-10698-cov-2.599079_pt1 | contig 10698 bp, 8 predicted proteins | sample MGYA00581010_ERZ773192 | MGnify/ENA primary metagenome ERZ773192 (study PRJEB29015, sample SAMEA2737741) | human gut metagenome | biome: human gut; feature: human-associated habitat; material: faeces | place: China | collected 2012 ...
CCTGTACGGCGGTATTCGAACCAGGCCTGATAATCACAGAAGAAAGCGGCCAGGTGTTTTTGAAGTAGTATCCGTTCGAGTGTCCCGTCGTATGTGGCTTGGGGGTTGTCGAAATAGTCTCCGGGGACTACCCCTCCCCATTGTTCGATTATCGCTTCTACGGCTTTCCGGTAGTGGGGGGCTGCCTGGTCTGTGATCAGTCCCCGCCAGGCCATTTCAGCTTTGATGAATTCAACTTCGGCATAAGTCATAAAAAGCACTTTCATCGGTGCCGTACCTAATGTTGCATTAATATTGGAAGCATTGTAATCGAATCGTTCGGTGGCAGCAAATCCGCTCGGATAACCTTTATAACCGATCTTCTCCTGGCTACCGTCGTTTTTGGTGGCTTCATCCATAAAAATAGGAAGACGCGGATCGTTCAACTCCACCAGTGTATTTACAAAAAAGGAAGCCATCGCTTTATTGGAACGAAAATCTTCGAGCCGGCTAATGGGTGAGTCGTACGGCGAGATACCGGATATCGGCAATAAAGCTCCGTCTGCATTGTTTTCAAATACCGGATACTTTACCGGATTTCCGATCATCTCCGCTAATTTGGCCAGACTGTTCATCTCCGAACGTTTCGAAAGCCTCAGTAAACTTCGCATGTGCAGCGAATTGGCGAATTTTCTCCATTTCCTGACATCCCCGTCGTATAATAAATCGGTAGAAGATAAACTTTCGGATTCATCGAAAAGTGAATTTGCCGTTTCCAGATCACTTAATACCTGTTCGTAGACTTTTTGCTGGGTATCGAACTTCGGAGTTAAGATTCCTTCGTCTCCCCGGCAAGCTTCAGTCATCGGAACATCTCCGAAGCAGTCGGTCAGATTGGCATATCCCCAGGCTCTCAAGGTCAAGGCTACCGCCTGATAATTTTTACTTTCTGCACCGACGGCCAATTCATACATTTCTTTGATATTGGTCAGCTGGAGATAATAAGTATTCCAGGTAGAATTTCCGGCATTCTGTAAATCCGCATAACGATGTACTCCGCCGGTAGTACTGGTGGTGACCATAAACTGCATCAAATGATGGGTAAAACTATGGGCCCGGTTATAATTGAAATTGGCTAAATCGTAAAGGGTGGGCGTCATCAGAGTCGAAGGGTCGATTTTTTCCAGTCGGTTGGGATCGGTATTGATCTCGTCGAAGTTTTGGGTACAAGCAGTCCATCCGGTTGCCAATAGCAATAGGCCTATTATTTTTTTTCGTAACATAAATCTATTTTTAAAATATTAACGAACGATGATCAGAATTTCAGTGTCAGATTAAAGCCCATGGTTCGGGTAGAAGGTAATTGTCCCATTTCCGAACCCGGAACGATGGTACCGTTATTCAGGGTTGCGACTTCCGGATCGTATACCGGGAAATCTTTTGTCCACATGGCCAGATTACGCCCGTACAAGGCGAGGGTCAGGCGTTCGATACCGATCTTATTCAACCCCGCCGAGGGAATCGTATATTCGATACGGGCTTCCCGGAGCTTCAGGAAAGAAGCGTCGAAAGAGTTGGTCTCTACATTGGCACGCCTCCAATAATCGGCGTAGTATTTGGATACAGAGATCGGTACATTGTTGGGTACATACTGCCCCCGTTCATCCAGCATCACACCTTCACCGACGACTTCAAAATTGGGGTTTCCCCGGTATTTCAGGGTATGTTTCAATGTTCCGTGTTCGGTCATTTTATGGTGAGTCTGGGAATAAACGATACCTCCCCATTGACCGTCGAACAATATGCTTACCCGGAAATTTTTGTAAGAAAACTCGTTCGAGAAACCGGCTTTCCAGGCGGGATAGGCATTCCCTACATATTCGAATTCGGTTGTCCGGGCCGTGATCCCGTCTTTCCAAACAACTTGTCCGTCAGGGGCCCGTTTTAGTTTATAACCGTAAATATCACCGATAGAACCACCTACTTTTGCAATCAGGGCACAATTAGTACCTCCTGTATAAGCAATGGTCTGTCCATCGGTCAAACCGGCTGCCAGGGACAATACCTTGTTGTAATTTTTCGCCCAGGTAAAAGTTGAATTCCAGGTGAAATTTTTTGTTTTTACCGGGGTTCCGTCCAGTTGTAGTTCGATACCGCGGTTACGCACTTTCCCGGAGTTCATCGTTGCTTTGGTATAACCGGTCGTTTGATCCATCGGTACGTCGAGAATCTGATTCCGGGTGATATTGTTATAAAAAGCCAGATCCAGTCCGAAACGCTGCTTGAACATCCGCCAATCCAGTCCGACCTCTATGCTATTGGAGATTTCGGGTTTGAATCTGGCATTGTAAAGCGTGGAAGATACGGAAGCCGATCCCGGAAAGGCAGAGGTATTATAATATTTGGCTGTTTTATAGGGGGCGGTATCATTTCCTACCTGTGCCCAGGAAGCTCTCAACTTGGCAAACGATATTTGTTCGGGTAGGCGGAGTAGGTCTGAAAGTAAAACTCGTACTCACAGAAGGATAGAAAAAAGAGTTGTTGCCGGAGGGGAGTGTACTCGACCAGTCGTTCCGTCCGGTTACATCCAGAAAGATCTTATTGGCATAAGATAAGGTGGCTGTGCCGTACACACTATTTACCCGTTTGTTTCTTTCCGTAAAGGTGGTGATCGGGGCAGCGACTCCGTTACTCAGTTTATAAACTCCCGGAGTGATCAGGTCTTTTACGTAAGCCTGTTGCATTTTGTATTTATTGTCCATCCGGTTGGCTCCTACCGATACACTCAGATTGAAACTGTTGCTCAATTGGTTCCGGTAGGTAAGTAGAACGTCCGTATTGTTTTCGTAGCTGAATACATCTTGTTGCTGGTAATATCCTTTGGGGAAATTCTTCAGACCATAAGGACGGATCATTTCGCGGGTATCGAAACTCAGGTCGATACCGGAACGGATCATCAATTCCCATTTCGGTGAAAATTCATAGATGATCGAACCGGTTGCGACAACACCGTGTTTTTCCATCGGATTCAGACATTCGTAGGCGATAACGTAAGGATTGTCCAACCAGGGACTGAACGGACGCAATATTTCCCGTCCTTCTTTCCCTTTCACCCAGCGTTGTTGGTACCAGCGTACATCGACGCTCGGATTGGTCAGGATCATAAAATAAGGGATAGAGGAGTTGTTATATCCCGTTGCCGGCAGATTATCGCTTTGCCGTTTGACATAATTGACCTTGGCGGAAACTCTTAACTTATCGGTTACCTGGTTTTGGAAGGAGCCCGATACGGCGATCCGGTTAAAACCCGTGTTCGGCATGATCCACTCATTTTTGGTATAAGTAAGCGATAGGCGAACGGCACTTTTTTCCGACGAACCGTCGATCGCAATACTGTTGACGAGTGTATAACCTGTTTGCCAGAATGCTTTACGATGATTTCTCTTCACCCATGGGGTACGGACCGTACCCATCTGTTGAGTTTCGGGGTCGTATTGATAATAGAGCGAACCGTCCAGTTTAGGCCCGAACGAAAGAGCTACATTGCCTGAAGCGGCTCCGTCTTCAGAATCTCCGTAAGAGTAATACAGTTTGCCCGAAGCATTGGTCTTTAAATCACCTTGACCGTATTCTTCCTGGAATTCAGGCCAGTGTAATACCCGGTCGAAACTGGAGTTGGAATTAAAAGTCACTCCCAGGTATTTTTTCTTTTTATTCACGCCTGATTTCGTCGTCACGAGCATCACTCCATTGGCTGCCCGGCTTCCGTATAAAGCAGCTGCGGTAGCTCCTTTCAGCACCTGGATACTGGCGATGTCATCCGGATTGATATCGGCTATGCCATTCCCGTAATCTACCGGTACGTCACCACCACCTCCGGCTCCGTAGGAGTTCGAGCCATCACCTGTCATCTGACTGTTTAAAGGCACTCCGTCCAATACGATCAAGGCATTGTTGCCGTCGATATTCAGAGAAGCATCCCCGCGTAAAGTAATCCGGGCGGAGGAGATCGGACCGGAAGAAGTCGACAGGATATTTGCTCCGGCTACTTTTCCGACCAATGCAGAAGCCCAGTTGGTCGGTGTCGCATCGGACATCATCTTTTCAGTAACGGTTTGGGTGGAATAGCCCAGGCCTTTTTCTTCTCTCTTAATCCCTAAAGCTGTGACTACTACGCCTTCCAGTTCTTGCCGTTCTTCTTCCAGGGTAACATCGATCACTGTTTTGCCGTTCCATTTCAATTCCTGTGTTTTAAAGCCTAAAAAGCTGAAAACGAGCACTGCATCTTTATCTGCTTGCCCCATAGATAAAGAATAAGTCCCGTCATTTTGTGTTACCACTCCCAGCGTTGTTCCTTTTATCAGGACGGCCACCCCGGGCATCGGACTTCCCTGTACATCTTTAACGGTGCCCGATAACACCATATCTTGCCCGAAACCTAACTTACAGGTAAGACATAAGACCCATAAAGTCGTAAAAATTCGTTTTGTCATACTGATTTTACACCTACTTTTCATAGTAATTTTAATTATTTTTTACAGGTGTAAAAGTATATTCAAGAAAAAACGGAATCATTACAAAAAAGTGAAGATTCCGTTAACCCGTCACGACTCAACTATTTTTTATCCTCTCATTGATCAGATCGCGGTATTCCCAGTAAGCTTGTTCCAATAACGGCATTTTTTCAGCGAAGAAAGCATATATTTTATCCCAGTCCGCGGGATGGTATAGATTGACATCTTTCAATTCGAAATAAATCACACTTAACGGGCGTTCGCCCATGCCGAGGTAATCTTCGTCCCAATGCAGATCCTCCCCGCAATCCGCTGCCATGAGTTTCCGGTAAGACTGAAAGCATTCGTAGATTTCGTATCTTCTCAAATCGTTTTTATGGTCGATTTGGAACAATACCAGAGCTTTTTGTTCATCGGCATAAAATTTGAGTTGGGTAGACTTGATTTTAACTCCTGTCAACACCCATTTCCGGTAAATCTTATGTTTGGAACAATAGCGTTTAAATCCGTTCCAAAAATTGATTTTAAGCTCTTTTGCTTCCTCCTTCGACCACATAATCGTTGAAAATTGAATATAAAAAAATGAAAATAATTATCTTTGCAAAGATAGAATTAATTGGGCGAAAGTTTATAATGTCTATGCCTTAGTTTAATTGCTTATGTTAGAACTAAAATACGATTATCACAGTATAGAGGCCGGATGTGACGAAGCCGGGAGGGGATGTCTGGCAGGTCCTGTTTTTGCTGCTGCCGTAATCCTGCCGGATAATTTTTCCAACGAATTGCTCAATGACTCTAAGCAGCTTTCGGAAAAACAACGGGCCGGGCTCCGTCCGGTCATCGAACGGGAAGCTTTGGCTTGGGCTGTGGCTAGTGTCGATAATCACGAAATCGACAAGATCAATATTCTGAATGCTTCTATTCTGGCGATGCACCGGGCTTTAGACCAATTGAAAGTACGCCCCGGACACATCATTGTCGACGGTAACCGTTTTAAAAAATACAGAGATATTCCTCACCTTTGTATTGTTAAAGGTGACGGTAAATATATGTCCATAGCAGCGTGCTTGCAAAAACTCACCGGGACGAATATATGGAAAACCTTCATGCTCTTTTTCCCGTTTACAATTGGAAAAAAAACAAGGGGTATCCGACACAGGAACACCGGAAAGGAATCGAACAGGCTGGAGTTACGGAATTTCATCGTATCAGTTTTACTTTATTGGACCCACAGTTAAAAATTCAATTTTAAAATAAGAACCTATGCATTTAAACTTGCTCCCTTCTTTTGTATTTAGTTTATTGCTTTTAGCCTTTACCTTTTAAACTTTTACTTTTTATATGGCTTTCATCAATTCGATATTAAGTATTTTCACCCAGAAACGGTTGGCACAGATTGACTTTTTCAAAGCCAATCCGATAAAAGTACAACGGGATACGTTACAGGAATTATTAACTCTGGCAGCAAACACCGAATATGGTCGGAAATATCACTTCAACACTATTTTGACTGCCGAACAATACCGGGAGCGTTTACCGATCGTCCATTATGAAGACATCCGGGATCTGGTCCTGCGGACTATGGAAGGGCAGAATAATTTGCTTTGGCCCGAAGAGATCAAATGGTTCGCCAAATCGTCGGGGACTACCGATGCCAAAAGTAAGTTCATCCCGGTAAGTCCTTCTGTACTTGAAAATTGTCATTTCAGAGGGGGAAAAGATGTCATCGCTATTTTTAACAGGCTCTATCCGGAAGCACAGGTATTTAGTGGAAAGACTCTGGCTTTGGGGGGGAGTAGCGAGGTTTCTAAAAGTAATAGCCATTGCCAGTACGGTGATTTGTCGGCCATTATGATTTCTAATACCCCTTTTTGGGCCAATATGATGAAAACCCCCGATTCATCTATCATGCTGATGAGCAATTGGGAGGAGAAAATCGAGAAGATATGTGAGACGACGATCAAAGAAGATGTCCGTTGCCTGGCAGGAGTTCCTTCCTGGTTTTTGACGGTCATTCATAAAATTTTGGAAAAAACAGGAAAAAATAACCTGCATGAAGTGTGGCCTAACCTGGAGTTGTTTATTCATGGTGGGATTAGTTTTATTCCTTACCGGGAACAATACAAACGTCTTCTGCCTGATCCTAAGATGAAGTATCTGGAAACCTACAACGCTTCGGAAGGTTTCTTCGGTTTACAGGATGATCCGGAAGATGCTTCTATGTTGCTGATGTTGGACTATGGGGTTTACTATGAATTTCTTCCTATGAGTGAGCTCGGTAAAACCAAACCCCGGACTTTATTATTGGAAGAAGTGGAAACCGGGGTCAATTATGCGCTTATCATTACGACCAATGGAGGGTTATGGCGTTATATGATCGGAGATACCATTCAATTTACTTCGGTTAAACCGTATAAGTTCAGGATTACCGGTCGCACAAAATTGTTTATCAATGCTTTTGGAGAGGAACTGATCATCGATAATGCAACAGAAGCGCTCAAACGGGCATGTGCAGAGACCGGCGCAGATGTTTACGAATTTACTGCGGCTCCTGTCTTTATGGAAGAAGGGAAAAAAGGCGCTCACGAATGGTTGATCGAGTTCAATACACCTCCTGCCGATCCGGAGTATTTTGCCGGTATCCTGGATCAGGAACTTCAAAAATTAAATTCCGATTATGAAGCCAAACGGTTGTTATCTCTGGAGCGTTTACGCCTGCATATCGCCCGTCCCGGACTTTTCAACGACTGGCTTAAAGAGAAAGGCAAACTGGGAGGACAACACAAAGTACCCAGATTAAGCAATACACGCGAATATATAGAAGCAATGCTATTGCTGCTGGACCGGAAATAAAATTCGGACAGGGACAGGGCCTCCGGAGGGGCTTATAGATTGTAGGCCTGCAGCTTTTAAAGCCGGACCGGTAGCTTTGTTGTGAAAATTGGAGGGGAAGTGATAGCTTCCCCAAACTGTATCCGGCGGCTTTGTGCCGGTCAGACAACGGTTTTTCCAGACCATCCCCTGTGCTGTTTTCCGGCTGTTTTATTGTTGAATGAGTTATACCGGAGGCTGTGGGAGTATACCGGTTTCATGGCCGGAAGGTTTATTTATCGGGGAGGAGTACCACTTTTTGCCGGGGAAAAATATGTCCGAAACGGTCGGTGACTTCGATCTCGATTTCCCGGGCTTTTTCAGATGGAGTAGCTTCAAAATAAAAGAAAGATTCCTGGGGTTGGGTATATTTCTCGGTCTTCAATCGGCCGACATATTCCAGATAATCGGGATCATAGCCGTTAAAACGTTGCATTGCCCCTTTAGCGGCTCCGTCTTCATACCATTTCACCTGCCATTTTTTATCCCAGTTCCAGACCTTGGCAATGACGCTGTTCGGTTTTTCTTTCACAGTTCCCCGGGGAAATACTTTAAATTGCCAGTTGCGCTCATGGCCTACGGATTTATAAAACCATTCTATTTCCGAGCCTGTAATTTCGAAAACATCATAACCGTTAGGGGTACCGTCACGATTTTCATCGGCTGTCCACCAGGTTCCGCAGATGGCTCCTATATTGTGTTCGATAATACCGGGTTTGATTTCATGGTTGGAATTCAGGTGGGTATGCCCTGAGATCAGACTGACTGGGTGGTTTTTCAAAATACCGAACAATTCTTCTCCGCCGGGGATGATACCCCGGTCAGCATAATAAAAAGGGGAATGGGTGGCGATGAGGATTGGAGCATTTTCCGGAAGGTACTTTAAAAGTTGGCCTACCCATTGAATTTGTTCCTCCGTCAGGGCTTCGGTATATTTTTTATTTCCCTCGTAGAGGATGTTGTCGAGTACAATGCAATAGACTTTTCCTAATTGAAAAGCGTAATAAGCCGGACCGAAATATTTTTCGTAGGTGTGGGCAGAAGCTTTGTCCGACAAGATTTCCTTATCATGGTCGTGATTACCGATAACGGGATAAAAAGGTATCTTTAGTCGGGCCATTTCTTTTTTGTAGACCGGGAAGTGTTCGAAATGATCCCAGACGATATCTCCCAGACTGATTCCGGTGACCGGTGTAGCCGGGGGATAACTTGCAATCATCTCTTGCAGGTCGGGAATACTTTGGGTCTGGAAACGCTGGAACTGTTCATCCGTTTTGGTTTGTACGTCCGCGATGGCTAGCAGGATATGATGACTCCTTTTTCCTGTCTCGGTCAGCTGGAAGATATAATCTTCTTTTTCCGGATCCAAAGGCAGATAAAATTCAGGAGTTCCCGATCGGTAATCGGCCACATATCCATCCGGGGTCAGGAGGTAAACGAAACGGGCTTCCTGGTCGGTGTCGAGTAGGAAATTCCCTTTTGTGTCTGTCTGGGTGAAATTTATTCCGTCGGTGATGACGACATGGGATAATCCTTTATTTCCTGCTTTTACCTGTCCACGGATAGGCATACAGAAAGCAGCATGACTGAGAATCAGAAATGCTGCCGATAAACAAATTGTCAGGTTCATGATTTATTCTTTGATTAAGATAGAATTGAAAACAGTTAATATTTCTTCAGGAGATTTGGCCTTTTTCAGGGCTTTTTCGAGCTCTCCGGTTTCTTCCTCATAGTAAGCGACAAAGGCTGCATCCAGGCATTTCGACAGTTCTGCCGTAGCTGTTTGTTCGTTGATTTCCTGCCGGCGGACTGCTTTTTTGAAATAACTGTCCAGCTTCATAACCGAGTTATAAATCGCGGGTTTATAGATTTCCATCGTGTTATCGGTGAATCCTACCGTTGCTGTATGCCGGCGGACATATACTTTCTGAGTAGCATACAGTTTGCGGGCAATCCGGTCCCCGAGGAAGTGCTGGGGATATTCTTTCAGGTCTGCATGATTCAGGTCGATCCCATAATTGGTGAATACAAATTGAGGAGTTTTCGCCGGTATAGGAGTACTGGTTGAAGCTGTAGTCGTTCCATGTGTCTTGTTATCGGCCAGAGCCATCCGTTGAGCTTTTACCGAGAACCCTAATGCGATAAGTGCTAAAAATAAAATTGTAATTTTCATATTCTTTTTTTATTCAATGTGATTTTCCTTATTTTTCAATGCAAAGTAAGAACAGAGAAATTACAGCCTGGTGAATAAATTATTTCGATTCGGTTAAATTTGGGGTACCGTAGGTTTGGATAAGAAAGTTAGTTACATGTTTGTTTTTTCCCTTCGGTTTCCTATTTTTGTTTCGGAAACATGGACTTTTTTTCCCGACATATTATTATTATATTTGTTCAGGTATTTTCAGTAATTCTATGACAGAGGAAGCGATGTTATTCCGGCGGGTGCAGGAGGGATGTTGGGAGGCTTTCGATGTGCTGTTTCATACTTATGCGGAACAGCTGTTTTTTTATGCGATGGGGTTTGTGAATAACCGGGAGGAAGCCAGGGATATTGTGCAGAGAACGTTTATTACTTTGTGGGAACAGCGGGGGAAGATTCAGTGTACGGGGGCTATTTATCCTTATTTGTTACGTTTGGTGAAAAATGCTTGTCTTAATTATCAGGTGCATGAGAAAGTGAAGGAACGTTATTTGTTGGAAAAACGAATGACGGAGGAGGAAGGGGAAGAAGTGCCGGCAGATGAGGAGGAGGAGTTTGAGGTGCAATATGCCCGTTTGCGGAAAGTGGTGGATGGTTTGCCGGAGAAATGCAGGGAAATTTTTATTTTGGGATGCGTAGATGGGTTGAGTTATAAAGAAGTGTCGGAGAAAATGGGAGTGTCGGTGAATACGGTGAAGACACAGATTAAGTTGGCGTACAGGAAGTTGAAATTAGAATTAGGAGGGCAAAATTTTGTGTGGGAGTGGACTGCTGGGGGAGTATTGTTTATATTGATGCAAAAATAATTTTCAAAAAAAGTATTTTTCTTTTCACCCTGATCGGCTATCTTCTTGTTTAGAAGATAGGAAAAGATAGTTAAAGCCTTTATAAAAAATAGACTTATGGTAGAACAAGAGGAAAAGAGATGGTTGCGTGCTTTGTTGGAGGGTGAGGTTGAGCCGGGAAGTGAGGAGTGGGAGCAAGTCTGTACGGATTCTGCTTTTACGCGGGTGAGGGAGAAGGTCGGTGCTGTTGCCAGACTGGATTTTACACAGCAGGAAGATGAGGTGGAGGGGATGTGGAGAGTGTTGGTGGACCGGAGGAAGAAGGGGTTGGAGCGGCGGGCCCGGGGGC
>ERZ773192.3872-NODE-3872-length-10689-cov-2.599304_pt1 | contig 10689 bp, 9 predicted proteins | sample MGYA00581010_ERZ773192 | MGnify/ENA primary metagenome ERZ773192 (study PRJEB29015, sample SAMEA2737741) | human gut metagenome | biome: human gut; feature: human-associated habitat; material: faeces | place: China | collected 2012 ...
AGATCACCAGATTCCGCCGCGGCGAGGGGCTTCTTTGCATCGGCTATAACCATGTACCCATCGCGTTCTACGCGACACAGAAAGAATATGACGCGATCACAACGTCCCCAACAGATTTGTTAAAGAGAAAGGAACAAGAAGTATGAACGAAGAACGATTTGCAGCAGAAACAAAAAAGATTCAATCCGTCATTACCAAAGCCTCACAGAAAGCCAGCGCGCTGTCCGTGCTTTCTGATGGCGGCAAAATGAGCCCAGAAAAATTGCAGCTCACGCTGGAGGAAACCGCGTATCTGCTGGATCTCGTGCACAACAGCGAGAAGCCGGTCTGTCTGACCGGAGCCATGCGATCGGCGGCGGAGATCAGCCCGGACGGACCGGTGAACCTGTTGTGCGCCGTGCGCACGGCGGCGAGTTCCGAAGCCCGGGGCAAGGGCGTGCTTGTAGTCATGAACGAGGAAATCCACGCCGCACGCGAGGTCGTGAAATCCCACTCCGCGAATACGGAAACTTTCGTTTCGCCGTTCTGGGGGCCGCTCGGCTATGTGGACCCCGACCGCGTGGTCTTCCGCCGCAATACGCTCGGCAGGCAATCCATCCGTCCGCCGGAGCTGGTGGAGGACGTACACTTGATCAAGTTGGCGAGCGGCTCGGATTCGCTGCTGATCGATTTTCTGGTGGAGCGGAACGTCAGAGGGCTCGTGCTTGAGGCTTTCGGCCGGGGCAACGTGCCGCCCGCCGCATTGCCGGGCATCCGCCGTGCCGTGGAGAAAGGGATTCCGGTGGTCATCACCACCCGGACCATAGCCGGGCGCGTGCTCGATGTGTACGGCTACGAGGGCGGGGCCAAAACCGTGCTGGAGGCCGGAGGGATTCTCGGCGGCGAGACCAGCGGGCCCAAGGCCCGGCTCAAGCTTATGCTGGCCCTTGGCGTGGCGTCGGGTCGTGACGAGCTGGCGGTCTTTTTCGATACGCCGTGATCGATTTCATGAAAAAGACAAACGGGTAAGCTAAAGATGGCGCGGGCGATTCCGCGTCATCTTTTTTTGCGGCACGGATCGGGAAGAAAACAGGGCGCAACGGTCCGGAATCGCTGACCCGTGGGCCCCCGGGGTGGAAAAAAGCCCCGCATTTTTCCGGGACCCCCCGGGATTGTGGGCTTTTTCATTGTTGCGTCTCTTGCTACACTACCCCCGTCCCGACGAAAAACGGGACCCTGGAGAACCCCGTAACTTGCCGTGCCGTACATCGGCAGGATGCCGAGGAGCCTTTTTATGAGCTACCCGAGAGCCCTGACGAGGGCCGTTCTGTGTATGTTGTTGTCTTTGATGCTGTTGGCCTGTGAGGAAGGGGGCAAGGGTGCCCCGGGTTCCTCCGGTCCGCGCGAAGTCGTGATAATCAAACTGGAGCCCCGGCGGGAAGTCTACACGACGGCCCTTGCCGGGCGCATCGCGTCGTTTCAGGTGGCGGAAGTCAGGCCGCAGGTCGGCGGCATCCTTCAGCAGCGTCTGTTTACCGAGGGCGCCGACGTGAAGGCGGGGCAGGCCCTGTATCAGATCGATCCCGCCACGTATGAGGCCGCCTTGGACAGCGCGCAGGCCGCGCTCATGAAGGCCGAAGCCAACGTCACCCCGGCGCGGCTGAAGGCGGAGCGTTTCCGTGAGCTGCTGGCGATCAAGGCGGTGAGCAAGCAGGAGTATGACGACGCGCAGGCCGCGTTCAAGCAGGCCGAGGCGGACGTGGCGGTGAACCGCGCCGCCGTGAAGACCGCCCGCATCAATCTGGAATACACCAAAGTCCGTTCCCCCATTTCAGGGCGCATCGGCAAGTCGGCGTTCACGCCCGGCGCGCTGGTGACCGCCAATCAGGCGCAGGCGCTGACCTCCGTGCGCCAGCTTGATCCGGTGTATGTGGATATCACCCAGTCCAGTCAGGATTTGCTGCGGCTGCGCGCTCAATTCACCAATGGGGAATTGCGTTCCGCCGCCGAGGAGGCGCCTGTCCGCCTGAAACTCGAAAACGGTGCCATGTATCCGCATGAGGGCCGCTTGCAGTTCACGGACGTCAGCGTGGACGAAAGCACCGGCATGGTGTCCCTGCGCGCCCTGTTCCCCAATCCCGAACATATTTTGTTGCCCGGCATGTACGTGCGCGCGGTCATCGCCGAGGGCGTGGACGAAAACGCCTTGCTGGTCCCGCAGCGGGCGCTGCGGCGCGATCCGAAGGGGCAGGCTTCCGTGCTCCTTGTGGACGGCGGCGGCAAGGTGGACGTCCGGCTTGTCGACGTGGGCCGTACCGTGGGCGATTCGTGGCAGGTGCTTTCCGGCTTGAAGCCCGGAGACCGCGTCATTGTTGAAGGCGGGCAGAACGTCCGTCCCGGCATGAGCGTGAAGATCAGGGGCGAAGGATAGCGGGGAAGTCGGAGGGGGCCGGGAAAGGGCTGGTTGTCCTATTCGTGGGCCTCTGGGGTTCTGGAGGGCCGGCTGGGACTTGACTCCCGTTCCGCATATCTCCCCGCCGCCAACGGTTTTTGAACAATCAATAACAGTCTGGTGATACGGGGAACCTCCCGTCGGCAGGCGTTTCCCGGTGGTTTCCCTTAACGGCCTTTTTTCGGCCAGCAGAGGATGAAAGCTTCCCTTGAGGAAAAGAGAAGGCCACCAGAAGGCTTTTGAGAGCGCCTATCCTCTTTTTTGAAAAAGTCCCGTATGCAACCATATAACTTCATAGAGAACTTATGGCACGTTTTTTTATAGACCGCCCGGTGTTCGCGTGGGTTATCGCCATCCTGATCATGATGGCTGGGGGGATTTCGATATTCCGCCTGCCCGTGGAGCAGTATCCGCGCATCGCGCCTCCGGTGGTCACCATCACGGCTAAATATTCCGGGGCCTCGGCTCAGACGCTTGAGGACACGGTCGCGCAGGTCATCGAACAAAAACTGAACGGCATCGACGGCCTGCTGTATATCAACTCCACCAGCGACGCCGCCGGGCAGGTCTCCATCCGGCTCACCTTCGATCCCGATACCAATCCCGACGTGGCGCAGATGCAGGTGCAGAACAAGCTCCAGCTCGCCACTTCGTCCCTGCCGGAAGAAGTGACGCGGCAGGGCATCACCGTAACCAAGGTGGCGGACAGCTTCCTTCAGATGTACGCGTTCGTGTCGTCCGACGATTCCATGAGCGCGGCGGACCTGTGCGATTTTGTGGGCTCCACCATCCTTGACCCCCTGAGCCGTGTGGACGGCGTGGGCGAAGTCTCCCTGTTCGGCGCGCCCTATGCCATGCGAATCTGGCTCAACCCCTCGAAGCTCCTCTCATACAGCCTGACGCCGTCCGACGTGATCAATGCGGTGAAGGCCCAGAACAAACAGGTTTCGCTCGGGGAAGTCGGCGGCAAGCCCATCCGGGACGGGCAGCAGATGAACGTCACCATCAAGGCGCAGAAACAGCTCACGTCCGTTCCGGAATTCGAGCGCATCCTGCTGCGCGTCAATCCCGATGGCTCCGCCGTACGCCTCCGGGACGTGGCCCGTGTGGAACTGGGGCAGGAAAGTTACACATCGTCGGCCCGCTACAACGGCAAGCCCGCGGCGGGCGTGGGCATCAAGCTGGCTTCGGACGCCAACGCTCTGAACACGTCAAATGCGGTGGCGGCCTTCATTGAGGACATGCGCCCCTATTTCCCGCACGGCGTGGAAGTGGTGTCGCCCTACGATACCGTTCCGTTCATCAAGATTTCCATCATCGAGGTGGTCAAGACCCTGCTTGAGGCCATCGTGCTGGTGTTCGCGGTCATCTACCTGTTCCTCCAGAACTTCCGGGCCACAATTATCCCATCGTTGGCGGTTCCCGTGGTTCTGCTCGGCACGTTCGGCGTCATGGCGGCGTTCGGGTTCAGCATCAATACGCTGACGATGTTCGGCATGGTGCTGGCAATCGGCCTGCTTGTGGACGATGCCATCGTCGTGGTCGAAAACGTGGCCCGCGTCATGGAAGAGGACGGGCTGCCTCCGCGCGAGGCCACCATCAAGACGATGGGCCAGATCACCGGCGCGCTCATCGGCGTGGCGGCGGTGCTGTCCGCCGTGTTCGTGCCGATGGCCTTTTTCGGCGGCACCGTCGGCGCCATCTACCGCCAGTTCTCGCTGACCATCGTGTCGGCCATGATCCTTTCCGTCGTCGTGGCGGTGGTGCTGACGCCCGTATTGTGCTCCACCTTTCTGAAGCCCGGCCACATGGCCTCGCAGCACGGCTTCTTCGGCTGGTTCAACCGGAGTTTCGACCGGGCGACCACGGCCTACAGGGGGGCCGTCGGCAGGATCATCAAGGTCGGCGGCAGGATGATGGTCATATATTTGGCCATGCTCGTGTGCGCGGGCTGGATCTTGTGGCGTATGCCCACGTCGTTTCTGCCCAACGAGGATCAGGGCATCCTGACCGTGGAAATCCAGCTCGGCCCGGGATCGACGGAAACGGAAACCCTGAAGATCGTGGAACAGGTGGAGCGCCATTTCCTTGAGAATGAAAAGGAAAACGTGCATGGCATGATGCTGACCCTTGGGCGCGCATCGGGCGGCAAGGGGCAAAGCACCGCGCGCGGGAACATCCGCCTCCGCGACTGGAGCGAGCGCAAAGATCCTGAGCGGCGCGCGCAGGCCATCATCGACCGGGCGAATCAGGCTTTTTCCTCAATCATCAATGCCCGTGTATTCGTCTCCGCGCCCCCGGCGATCCGCTCGCTCGGCAACGCCACCGGCTTTGACTTCGAGTTGCAGGATCAGGCGGGGCTTGGGCATGAAGCCCTCATCGCGGCGCGGGATCAGCTGATGGAGCTGGCGCGGCGCAGCCCCCTGCTGCGGAACGTCCGAACTTTCGGGCAGGACGACAGCCCGCAGCTGGAAGTTGACATCGATCAGGAAAAGGCCGGGGCGTTCGGCTTGCCCCTCGACGCCATCAACACGGATCTTTCGGCGGCGTGGGGCGGGAAGTACGTCAATGACTTCGTGGACCGCAGCCGCGTCAAAAAGGTGTATGTGCAGGCCGATGCGCCGTTCCGCATGAAGCCCGAAGATTTCAACAGATGGTACTTCCGCAACGACAAGGGCGAGATGGTGCCGTTCACGTCCATCGGCGAGGCCCGCTGGACGTACGGCCCCATGCAGCTTGAGCGCTACAACGGCGTGTCCGCCGTGCGGATACAGGGCCGCGCCGCCGCCGGGATGAGTTCGGGTACGGCCATGCTGGAGATGGAACGGTTGATGGGGGAACTTCCCGAAGGCATCGGATACCAGTGGACCGGGATGTCCTTTCAGGAGCGCCTTTCCGGTTCGCAGGCGCCGTTCCTCTATGCCTTGTCCATCTTGGTGGTGTTCCTCTGCCTCGCCGCGCTGTACGAGAGCTGGAGCATTCCGCTGTCGGTCATTTTGGTCGTGCCCCTCGGCGTGCTGGGTGCCTTGGTCGCGACCAGCGCGCGCGGGCTGTCCAACGATGTGTATTTCCAGATCGGCCTGTTGGCGACCATCGGGCTCGCGGCGAAGAACGCCATTCTGATCGTGGAGTTCGCGCGGGAGTTGTTCCAGCAGGGCGCGAGCCTCGCGGACGCCGCGATGGAAGCGGCCCGGTTGCGCTTGCGGCCCATCCTCATGACTTCTTTGGCCTTCCTCATCGGCGTATTGCCGCTGGCGATAAGTACCGGGGCGGGTTCGGGAAGCCAGAATGCCATCGGGACCGGCGTCATGGGCGGCACGTTCGCGGCAACGGTTCTTGGGATTTTCTTTGTCCCGGTCTTTTTCGTCTTGGTCTTCCGCCTGTTCAACCGGAAGGCTCGGGAGGGCCGGGGAACCGCCGTTCCGAAGGAAAAGCGTTAGAAAATCCGTCCGGCTTGACTTTGGCGCAACAGGAGGTAGTGTAAAGACAATCCTGTATTGTCCAACTCGTTACGCTGGAGGCGTCTCATGGAACTGAAGAAGATCCTTTGCGCAGTCGACCTGAAGGACAGCGTCAACCCTGCCGTGGAATATGCGAAGATGCTCTCGGAACTTTCGGGGGCTTCGATCTCGGCTATTTATGTCGTCTCGTCGCGTTCGGCTTATGAGAACCTGCAAGTCCCCGTGGAGGACATCGCCAAGGGGATGCGAAGCATCTGGTCCCGTGCCCGGGGGGATATGGATGCTTTCGTGGAGAAGCAGTTCCCCGGCATGGACGTCAACGGGCTCATCTATGAAGGGCGCCCCGCCGAGAAGATTGTGGAGATCGCCAAGGAACTCGGCGTCGACATGATCGTCATGGGAACCCACGCCCGCGAAGGGTTGGATCGGCTGTTCTTCGGCTCCGTGGCCAATGAGGTGGTGAAGTCCGCCAAGTGCCCCGTGATGACCATCCGGCCCTCCAAGAAGCCCGAGTAGGCACTTCAAAAGGCATTGTCATCAAGAGAGGATCTGGGAAGGTCCTCTCTTTTTCTTTCCGGCGGGTACGAGGGCATGGAACGGGGCAGCGAAGGCGGCGGGAGCGCCTGCATGGGCATGAAGCCGTTTCCGTGAGCGGATTGGGTGCTATGGCTTTGCGTATGGTGCGCATGTGTCTTGGAGACGATGTTTCCGAGCCCAGATTGGCTCATGGATTCTTATACAATTCAAAGTGAAACAAATATAGGACGAAAATCATCGATTCTCTGTTGTTACTTTTCTTTGTATTGTGTTACTCATGGTTTTACGGCGTGAGGCGTGCCCTTTTGGCTGCCGTCGGCCCGACACAAGGAGATTCGGTTATGTGGAAAACGTTTCTGATGAGTTGCATCATGATGCTGTCCGTTTCCGGCGTTGCGCTTGCGCACTTCGGCATGGTCATCCCTTCTGCGGGCACGGTGACGGACAAGAAGGACGCCGACGTCACGCTGGACCTGTCCTTTACCCATCCTATGGAAATGCAGGGTATGCCGCTGGCCAAGCCGAAAGCGGTGCAGGTCATTGCCAATGGCAAGACTGAAGACCTGAAACCCAGCCTCAAAGCCAAAAAAATCGTGGATCACGACGGCTGGACCGCGCAGTATGCGATCAAGCGGCCCGGCGTCTATCAGTTCGTCATGGAGCCGCAGCCGTACTGGGAGCCCGCCGAGGATTGCTACATCGTCCATTACACCAAGGCGTATGTGGCGGCGTTCGGCGAAGAGGAAGGCTGGGATGAGCCCGCCGGGCTCAAGACGGAAATCGTTCCCCTGACCCGTCCCTTCGGCAATTATGCTGGCAATGTGTTTCAGGGGCAGGTGCTGCTGAACGGCAAGCCCGTGCCCGGCGCCGATGTGGAAGTCGAGCTGTACAACAAGGATAAGAAGTACGAAGCGCCCAACGAGTATATGGTGACGCAGGTCGTGAAGGCCGACGCCAACGGCGTCTTCACCTATGCCGTGCCTTTTGCGGGCTGGTGGGGCTTCGCCGCGCTGAATACCGCCGATGAGAAGCTTGATCACGACGGCACGCCCAAGAATGTCGAGCTTGGAGCCGTGCTGTGGGCCGAGTTCGTCGACCCGGTGAAGAAGTAAAAAAAGACAAGCGGGAGGGTGCCGCAGTGGGGGTGGTGAACGCCTACCGGCATGCTCTCCGATTCACCCTGCCTGCAGGGATTGCGCAGAGGGGAGGAACAGGCGTTCCGCTGCTTCGAGAACTCGGGAAAGCCTGGAACAGGGATTCGTAAAGACGAGCGTTTTTGAAGAGGGAAGGCCGGGCTCTGCGCTGGCTGGTTTGGGGAAGGGAGGGTGAAACTTTTTCCGGAAAGTTTTCGTCTCCTTTCCCCAAATTCCTTCCTCGGTAAAACAAATCGAAGGTGAACCATGCATATTTCGGAAGGGGTGCTTTCCCCGGCGGTCCTTGGGGCAGGAGCCGTGCTGGCGGCGGCCGGTATTGTCATTGGGCTGCGGAAACTGGACTACGACAGGCTGATGACGGTGGCGATTCTGGCCGCGGCCTTTTTTGTGGGCTCACTCATCCATGTGCCCATAGGCCCGAGCAGCGTGCACCTCATCCTGAACGGGCTCCTCGGGATGCTGCTCGGCTGGGCGGCGTTCCCGTCCATTTTTGTGGCGCTCATGCTTCAGGCGATCCTGTTCCAGTACGGCGGCATCACCGTACTTGGCGTGAATACCTTCAATATGGCTTTTCCGGCGGTCGTCTGCTACTACGCGTTCCGCCCCATGCTGTTGAAATCCGCACGTCAGCGGATTGTCGGCGCATTCTGCTGCGGGGCTCTCTCCGTCGCCGGGGCCGGGCTGCTGACGGCGCTGTCGCTGAGTTTCAGCGCTGAAGGCTTTCTCCGTACCGCACAGATCTTGTTTCTGGCGCACATCCCCGTCATGATCGTGGAAGGCGTGATCACCGCGCTGGCGGTTTCGTTCATTGCCAAGGTCCGCCCGGAAATCCTGCAATTTTCCAAGGAATAGCGATATGCGTATGTTTCGCCTTTGGTGCATGGCGTTGTGCCTCGTATTCGCCGGAGCCTCGTTCGCTTCGGCGCACCGCGTGAATATCTTCGCCTTTGTGGATGGGGATGCCGTACAGGTCGAGTGTGGGTTCAACAGAAGCCAGAAGGTCAAGCAGGGGACCGTGGAGGTCTTTGACGCAACGACCGGCGCGCGGCTGTTGCAGGGAACCACCGATGATAACGGGGTGTTCCGGTTCCCGGTGACGGCGGAGCTCCGCGAGGCCGGGCACGATCTCAACATCCGGATCATCGCCGGGGAAGGGCACCAGAACGACTGGACCGTGGCCGCCGACGAGCTGGCTTCTTCGGGAACCCCGAAGGCCGTCGCTGTTGCCACTGTGGAAGTCCCGGCTACCCCGGCCTCCCTTGTCGCCGGACAGGCCGCGCCTTCTGCCGCCGCTCCGGTTGCGGCGGTTTCCGGCGGCGCGACGCCCGCCGAGATTGAGCGCATCGTCGACGCCGCACTGGACGCCAAACTGTCCCCCATCAAACGTATGCTTGCGGAACAGACGGAAGCCGGTCCGAACCTCCGGGACATCATCGGGGGCATCGGCTGGATTTTCGGGCTGATCGGCGTTGCGGCGTATTTCAGGTGCCGGCCCTGATGTTTGACGAACCTTTTGCCCACGGGCGCTCTTTGGTGCACGCCGTCGACCCCAGATTCCGTCTGGTGGCGGCGTTCGTGTGCGCCGTGTGCCTGGCCGTGGTGCGGACTCCCGAGGCGGCATGGTTCGGGTTCGGCATGGCCGCGCTGCTCCTTGCCCTCAGCAGGCCGCCGATGCGGCCCGTGCTCCGGCGGCTGGCCGTGGTCAATGTGTTCATTGCGTTCCTTTGGCTGACGGTCCCCCTGACCTCGGGCGGAGACGTTATCGCCGCGTGGGGGCCGCTGGAGGTCAGTCGCGCGGGGGTGCTGCTGACCCTGCTCGTGACCATCAAGTCCAATGCCATCGTCATGACGTTCCTCGCGCTGGTGGCGACGATGGATTCCCCGACCATCGGCTATGCGCTGGAGCGGCTGCGCTTCCCGTCCAAGCTGGTTTTCCTGTTTCTGTTCACGTACCGTTATCTGCATGTGATCGCCGATGAATGGCACAAGCTGCACGGCGCGGCGCGGCTGCGCGGGTTCGCGCCCAAGACCAACATGCATACGTACCGTACCTTCGGCAACATGCTCGGCATGGTCTTTGTGCACAGCTTCGACCGTTCCGTGCGGGTCTACGAAGCCATGATCCTGCGCGGCTTTTCCGGGCGTTTTCAGTCCGTGGCCGTTTTCCGGGCCACATCCCGCGATGCCGTGTTCGCCGTGGCGGCGTTCGCGTGCATGGTTTGCCTCGTGGCCTTTGATCTGTATCTGGAGTTTCCCCATGGCTGAGCCCATTTTCGCGCTGGAGCATATTTCGTTCACATATCCCGGAGGACGGCAGGTCTTCCGGGATATGGATTTTGCCCTGTACCCTGACCGGAAGATCGGCTTGTACGGTCCGAACGGAAGCGGCAAGACTACTCTCATCAAGCTGGCGGCAGGTCTGCTCACGCCGACCTCCGGCGAGCTGACTGTGGGAGGACTCCGCCCCGGCGTTATCACAAAGGGCGCCGTTTCATATCTGCCCGAGCGCACATATCTCAACCCTTCGCTCACCGTAGACGATACGATAGCGCTTTTCTGCGATTTCTACAAGGATTTCGACCGCGCCCGCGCATATGACCTTTTTTCAAAGCTCGGCATAGTTACGAGCAGAAAAATAAAAACGCTCTCGAAGGGCACACGCGAAAAAGTTCAGCTCGTGCTCGTCATGAGCCGCCGCGCAAGGCTCTATCTGCTCGATGAACCGATAGCGGGTGTCGACCCCGCGGCGCGCGAGTTCATCCTCAATACGATAATCACAAATTATGACCCGAGCGCAACAATCATCTTATCCACGCATCTCATCACCGATATCGAACAGGTGCTCGACGAATTTGTATTCATCAGGAACGGTCAGGTTGCCATGCACGATACCGTAGACGGCGCAAGAGAAAAGCACGGCGAAACGGTAGATGCGCTTTTCAGGGAGGTGTTCAAATGTTAGGCAAGCTTTTAAAGCATGAATTCAGAGCGACGAGACGCTCTGTCGGCATGGTTATCCTCGGTTCGCTTCTCGCTTCGGCTGTCGGCTTCGGTCTGCTTATTCTCTGCTGGCATCCGAACTTTCTGCCCGCGCTTCACGGCGATG
>ERZ773192.3878-NODE-3878-length-10676-cov-3.353262_pt1 | contig 10676 bp, 8 predicted proteins | sample MGYA00581010_ERZ773192 | MGnify/ENA primary metagenome ERZ773192 (study PRJEB29015, sample SAMEA2737741) | human gut metagenome | biome: human gut; feature: human-associated habitat; material: faeces | place: China | collected 2012 ...
CTCGGCCGTCGACCTGCTGGCCGGTATCCCGTCGGTCGTTTACGGTCTGGTGGGCATGATGATTCTGGTGCCCGCCATCCGCGAAACCTTTGACCTTCCGGCCGGCGACAGCCTGCTGGCCGCCATCATCGTGCTGGCTGTCATGATACTGCCGTCTATTATCTCGGTGTCTGAAACGGCGCTGCGCGCCGTGCCGCGCGAGTACGAAGAAGCCAGCCTTGCGCTGGGCGCCACCGAGCTTGAAACCTACTTTCGCATCTCTGCACCGGCTGCCAAAAGCGGCGTCGCAGCCGCCGTCGTGCTTGGCGTCGGCCGCGCCATCGGCGAAGCCATGGCCATTCTGATGGTGGCCGGCAACGTGGCCAACATGCCGTCGCTCTTTTCCAGCGTGCGCTTTTTGACAACTGCCATTGCCAGTGAAATGGGCTATGCCTCGGTCGGCAGCCTGCAGCGCAACGCCCTGTACTCGATCGGCCTGGTACTCTTTTTGTTCATTTTGTGCATCAATGTGCTGTTAAACCTTTTCCTCAAACGGAGCAAGGAGAAATAAACAATGGAAAGAACCGCCGTGCGCACCGCCGCCAGAGGCCGCAGCGCCGCCAAAAGCCTTTCGCCCCGCCGCCGGGCCTTTGAAGTGTTGATGCGCCTGTTTTTGTATCTTTCAGCCGGGCTGACCGTCGCCCTGCTGCTCTTTATCATCGGCACCATTCTGGTCTACGGCGCCCCCGGGCTCAGCTGGGAGTTTCTGTCCACGCAGGAAAGCGTCATCAATGACACAAACGGTATTCTTCCTGCCATTCAAAACACTTTGTATGTTATCATCGTCACCCTGGTGCTCGTACTGCCCCTTGGCGTCGGCGCGGCCATTTACCTGACCGAATACGCGCGCAGCCGCCGTCTGGTCGCGGCCATCGAATATGCCACCGAGACGCTGGCCGGTATTCCGTCCATTCTGTACGCGCTTGTGGGCATGCTGGTCTTTTGCCAGATCATGGGGCTGGGCAAAACGCTGCTCGCCGGCGGGCTGACGCTGGTCATTATGACCCTGCCCACCATCATCCGCACCACGCAGGAAAGCCTGCGCACCGTGCCGCAGGGCTATCGCGAGGGCGCGCTCGGCCTGGGCGCGGGCAAGTGGCACATGATCCGCACCATTGTGCTGCCCGGGTCGGTTGACGGCATTGTCACCGGCTGTATCCTGGCTGTCGGCCGCATTGTCGGCGAGTCGGCCGTTTTGATGTTCACCGCCGGCATGAGCATGACGCTGCAGGACTTTTTTGCAAACGGCGGCATGATTCACAGCTCGGGCGCGACCCTGACCGTCGCCCTGTATGTTTACGCCAAGGAACGCGCCGATTTCAAGCTGGCCTTTTCGGTGGCCGTCGTGCTGTTGTGCATTACGTTTTGCATCAATCTGGCCGCCAAACTGGTCGGCAAACGTCTGAAGAAGAAATAAGAGGGTGATAAATCAATGAGCACCATTATCAAGGCCAAGGATCTGAACCTGTATTATGGCGAGAACCATGCTTTGAAAAACATCTGTCTTGATCTGCCCGAACATGAAATCACCGCCCTGATCGGGCCGTCGGGCTGCGGCAAGTCGACCTTTCTGCGCACCATCAACCGCATGAACGACCTGATCGCCGGCGTGCGCATTGAAGGCCAGCTGCTTTACCGCGGCGACGACATCTATGCGCCCGGCCAGAGCGTCACCGACCTGCGCCGGCGTGTGGGCATGGTCTTTCAAAAGGCCAACCCCTTTCCCATGTCCATTTACGACAACATTGCTTACGGTCCCCGCACCCACGGCATCCGCAGCCGCGCCAAGCTGGACGAGATCGTCGAAAGCTCGCTGCGCGGCGCCGCTTTGTGGGACGAGGTCTCTGACCGGCTCAAAAAAAGCGCGCTCGGCCTGTCCGGCGGCCAGCAGCAGCGCCTGTGCATTGCCCGCGCCCTGGCCGTCAAGCCCGAAGTCCTGCTGATGGATGAGCCCACCAGCGCTCTGGACCCCGGCTCCACCATGAAGGTGGAGGAGCTGATGAGCGAGCTGAAAAAGAACTACACCGTGGTCATCGTCACCCATAACATGCAGCAGGCAGCCCGTATCAGCGACCGCACCGCCTTCTTCCTGCTGGGCGAGCTGGTGGAAGCCGGCCCAACGGCGCAGATCTTCAGCACCCCGCAGGATAAGCGCACCGAGGATTACATTTCGGGCCGGTTCGGCTAAGGAGAAAAACGCAATGAGCAACCGTACACAATACGAAAACGACCTTGCCGCCCTGAAAACGGCCCTGGCCGAGATGGGTCAGAGCGCTGCCGATGCCGTGGAAGCTGCAATGGAAGCCCTCTGCACCGCCGATGCCGGGGCTGCCGCCGCCGTGGTGCAGGGCGATGGCCGCATCAACAACATGGAGCGGGACATTGAGCACCGCTGCATGACCCTGCTGCTCCGCCAGCAGCCGGTGGCGGGCGATCTGCGCCGCATTTCCACCGCCATGAAGGTGGTCACGGATGTGGAGCGCATCGGCGACCATGCCTCCGATATCGCGGAGATCATCCCTCATCTGGTCATTGTCCGCAAGGAGGGCGACCCTGCTGTGAGCCAGGCCATCAGGATGGGCCAGAAGGCACACAAGATGATCCTGGATGCCCTGAATGCCCTGACCTCTGAGGACGAGCAGGCCGCCCTCAGGGTCATTGCCGCCGACGATGAGGTGGACTATGATTTCAACGCCATCAAGCATACGCTGGCGCAGGAGATCGCCGCCGACCCCGGCAAGGTGGATGCCGCCCTGGATCTGCTCATGGTCATCAAGTACCTGGAGCGCATCGGCGACCACGCCGTGAACCTGGCCGAGTGGGTGGAGTTCGTCCGCAGCGGGCGTTATCATAACGAAAATATGTTCTGATCTTTTGTTTCCGTAAAAATTTGAGCTATTTGCAATTATTTCTGTGCCCCGCCCGTATTATAGGCAGAAAGGCTTCCCCAGAAAGCCTGATGAACTGGCTGCGGCGGGTGTCCGGCATCCCCCTGTCCCCGCCCGCCGCTGCCGCAACGGAGGGTTTTACGCTATGGTACAGACCAAGAATTTCCCGCTGGAAACGCGCGGCGAGGCGGTCAGCCGCGAAGCGCTGGTCCAGGCGGCATTACAGGAGATCACCCAGAATTACCGCGAAGCAAGCCTTTCCAATGTGGCCCGCAGCTACGGCGTTTCGCTGGCGTATGTCAGCGAGTGCGTCCGGGCCCAGACCGGAAAGACCTATAAGGAGCTGCTGCAGAAGCACCGGATGGAGACCGCCGCCCGTCTGCTGCGCCGCAGCGACCTGAACATCCAGCAGATCATCACCCAGGTGGGCTACGAGAACACCAGCTACTTCTACCGCCTGTTCCATGAGCGGTATGGCCAGAGCCCCCGGGAGTACCGCCGGGCACGCAGCCAGCGCACATAAGCGCATCCGTGAACGACCCTCTCCGCCTTTGCAGCAGGCTTTGACGGAGAGGGCCGTTTTGTGTTATATTAAAGCAGAACGATCAGGGCGGGCAGCGGCCTGCCGGAAGAGAGGTTGGATGAAGATGTTTCGTGGAGCAAGACGTGCAGATCTGGATGCGATCCTGAAAATTTATGCCCGCGCCCGGCAGGCGATGGCGGATTCCGGCAACCCCACCCAGTGGGGAGATCATTTTCCGCCGCAGGAGCTGCTGGAAGAGGACATTGATTCCAACCGGCTGTTCCTCTACCTTGTCAACGGAGAGCTGGAGGGCGTGTTTGCCTTCATCCTTGGCCCGGACCCCACCTATGCCCGGATCGAGGATGGCAAGTGGCTGAACGATACCCTGCCCTACGGCACCATCCACCGGCTGGCTTCGGCGGGCAGGCACCCCGGCGTTGCCGCTGCTGTGATCACCTGGTGTCTGGAACACTGCGAGAGCCTGCGGGCCGACACCCACGCCGACAACAAGATCATGCAGCACCTGCTGGAAGAAAACGGCTTTACCAGGTGCGGCATCATCCATGTGGAGGATGGCACGCCCCGCATTGCCTACCAGAAAATGTCCCTTACCCTGCCTTTGCGCCGGGATTGAACCGCAAAAATGCGCCGCCCCACCGGAAACGATGGAGCGGCGCTGTTTTTATATCGGTTTGTCAAGAGCTCTCCCTTTGGGAGAGCTGTCGAGCAAAGCGAGACTGAGAGGGTGAGCCCGCTTTCAGGAAATCGGATCTGTCATCTGACTTTCAAGCGTGGGTTCGACCACCGCATCCTCTTCCGGCGTGGGCTGGAAATACTTCTCGTACAGCTCCATGCCGATGCGGTAGCCCTGCCACACGATGACCGCTGTGCCTGCACCGGCCACGCCGATGATGGCGGCAGTGCCCAGAATGCTGGGCTCACTCTCGATGGTGGCATCCCGGTACTGGGCCTCCACGGTCACGGTGCTGCCCTTGGCCACGGTGCCTGCCGGGATGGTAAAGCTCTCCTCGTTGTAGGCGACCGCCGGGTTGCCCAGCAGGCTGGCTTCATCCATGGCCCACAGGTCGAACACCATGCCCTCGGGCACGGCGCTCTGGTTCAGCGTCACCTTGACCTCGGCATCCACCGGCACGCTGGCGCTGGTCATGGCTTCGCCGCCGTTGTAGGTGAACGTGCCGCCCTTCACCGTCAGGGTGTAGGTGGAGGCTTCGGGTTCGGGTTTGGGTTCGGGCTTCGGGTCGGGAACAACGATTTTGGTCGAGTTCAACTCCACATCGCTGTCGGGCATCTCAAAGCATACCACTTTTTTGTTGGTTTCACCGTTCAGGTAGTAGCTGCGGAATGCATCGCCGATTTTTTGACCGTTGATATTCGTAATATCTACATTGGATTCTACGGTGAGGACGGTGCCTGCATAGGAATACAGATCCCATGCGGAGCCCTGAACCAAATCATGGGTGGTCTCATTGTAAACAAGAGGAAGTGTATCGTTTACTTTCACGATAGCTCCATCTTTTACGGTAACGGAGCGATAATTTCCACTCAGCACGGTTCCTTGGGTGAAAATGCTGTCTTTTCCGTTGAATGCACCGCCGGTTATCTCGCCGTTGTTATAATACAGACCGGCTGCAAATGTGCCGCCTTTGATTTTAGGGGTCATGCTCGAAGTGCTGCTGGGCAAAGCATTTGCTGCCAGAGTGTTGAAAACACCGTCCTCGATGATGCTGCCCTCATTGAGGATGCCGCATTTCACTGCATCCAACTGGCCGGTTTTATTGACGGGGTCGGTAAATCGGAAGTTGTAGGTTTTTCCGCCGGTCAGATACAGTGTGCCGATGCCCTCAAATGATTTCTGGATGTGCCAACCGTCACCATAGTAGGTATAATATCCTCCATCTGGCTCAAAAGGAGCATTGTCTATAACTGGTGTGCCATTGCTGGCCATGATAAGGGGCAAACCATGGGAAGCCTGGTTCAGTATGATATCCGCTTCCGGATTAAAAGCACTCACAGAATTAAGAGATTTTATATTGATGCACACGGTGTTTTTGTTGGAAGAATCCGGATATACGCTTTCCAATAAAATGCGGTTGATATCAAGGATGGGGTTACTGGCGGTAATGGTATTGGCCCCTGTCGGAACTACATAAAGTTTGTTGCCCCAGTCGTCGGACGCAAGACCATTGACTGCTGTGATAGAACCGGTTCCGTTCAGGGTGACTGTTTTGAATGTGCCTGCACCTTCAACGGTGGGCTCGTTTTTGAACGCGCCGCCGGTCAGCTTGGCACCGGATTCAACCACCAAATGGACATTCGGGTTCAGGGGGCCCAGTGCGTTTCTCCCACCGGAAAAATCATAACTGCCGCTTTCCAGCGTCAGCTTTTTATTGCTCGCCTCAAACTTCCAGCCGTTGCCGCTGTAATCCCGGGTGCCGCCCTTGGTGCCAACGGGATAGCCGTTTTCATCGATCACCAGCCGGGTCAGCATGCTCAGGGTAACGGTGGCCGCATTGGCGGGTGGTGCGGTGAAAGTGACAGAAAAATAACCCGTACCATCATCGTAATATCTTGCACTTGGTGCCCAATCTTCTAACAAACAATGTGTGTCGTTTGTGTCTCCGAATGTAACATCAATAGGAAATAATATTGCTTGACTGTTTTTAAGAGAAATATAGATGGTGATGCTGGTATTATGGTTGGAATTGGGAATGACATAACCGCTGTTGCCGAAATAACTGATTTCTATATCGAAACTCTCATAGCTACCATTCTGCTGGGAATTCACTTTCAAGGTATAGCCGTCAGCGACTTGGCCATCCTCTGGTTTTTTATGAAAAATGCCGCCCTTTATGGTGCCATTGTTGGTAACGGTAGATTTAAACGTGCCGCCGGTAATTGTACCATAATTTATAACGGGCATTGAGTAAACGCCACTCGTTATAGTGCCATCATTGGTAATACTGGAACCAGGATTCTCGGCGTTCCAAAATTTACCATTTACAATTGTTGCGTTTTTCCTTATGATGGCAGAACATAAAATACTCTTTGGATCCAGACGGATGTTTCCGAACTCTTTCAAATCATAGGTAGTAGGAGTTGAGGGATTGAGAGTAAGCGTTTGCGTAGAAGCGTCATAGCTCCAGCCATCACCGGAACAACTTATAGTATAGGTGCCATTACTATCCCTAGAACCTTCGGGATACCCGTTAACAATTTTTAATTGGCCGCCTTCCTCCGCCCACGCTGTGATTGCCGACACAGGCAGGAGCGTTACCGCCATGCACAGCGCCACCAGAAGGCTGATAAGTCGTTTCTTCATAGGAGGTCCCTCACTTTCTTTGGGCCGGAAGTGGAGCTCCGGCAAAAATGGATGCTCTCACTTCCTTAAATACACGCCGCGCGAAATCCTTTCACCCTTTTTCAAAAAAATTTGAAAAAAAAAAAAAGAAAAACCAGAATGCTGAGGTGGCGGCATCTCCTGACGATTGTGACCGAGCGCTCCCGGATACTTCTGATGAAGTATGCGGGGGCGCTTTTTCGTGGAACTGGGGGCTTGTGGAGCGGGGGCAATCGTTCTATAATACAAGCTGTGAAATGGATCACAAAAGGGGTGGAACGTATGGACAAAAAACTGAACGAGGCCGTGGCGGCGCTGCGGCCCCAGATGGTGGCGGCGCTCCAGCGGCTGGTGCGCAGGCGCAGTGTGGAGGCTGACCCGCTGCCGGGCAAGCCCTTTGGCGAGGAGGTGGATGCCTGCTTTGCCGAGGCGCTGGCCCTCTGCCATGAGCTGGGCTTTGAGACCACCGACATGGATCGGTACATCGGCTGGTGCGAGATCGGCACCGGGGACGAGATGGTGGCGGTGCTGGGGCATCTGGACGTGGTGCCCGAGGGCGAGGGCTGGCATCACCCGCCCTACGCCGCCGAGATCGAGGGCGGCAGGCTGTATGGCCGGGGTGCCATTGACGACAAAGGCCCGGTGGTGGCCAGCCTGTTCGCGCTGAAGGCCATCCGGGATCTGGGCATTCCGCTCAACCGCCGTGTCCGGCTGCTGTTCGGCCTGAACGAGGAGACCAACGACCGGGACGTGCTGTACTACAAGGCCCACGGCGGGGAGATCCCGGTGCTGGGCTTCACCCCGGACGGCGAGTATCCGCTCATCAACGGCGAAAAGGGCATCCTGAACGAGAGCTATGCCGTGCAGCTGCACCAGACCGGGGCCTGGCAGCTGAACAGGGTGCAGGGCGGCGTGGCCGGCAATGTGGTGCCGGACTACGCCTGCGCTGTGCTGACTGCCCCGGCGGGGGCCGCCCTGCCGGATGCGGAGCACATCACCGTGACAGCCATCCCCGGCGGTTATCAGGTGGAAGCGGTGGGCGTTTCGGCCCACGGCAGCCACCCGGAGCAGGGCGAAAACGCCATCGGGCGGCTGATGTGCTACCTTGACCGGCTGCCGCTGGAGGGGGATGCAAAACAGGCCGTGCACTTTCTGGCTGAAAAGCTGGGCACCGACCCCTACGGCGAGCGTCTGCTGGGCCACCGGCTGGAGGATGCGCTCTCCGGCCCCATGAGCTGCAACTGGGGGCTGATCGAGGGCGACGCGCAGCATCTGTGGGTCAAGCTGAACTACCGCTATCCCGTGACCATGGAACGGGCGGACTGCCAGCCCGCTGTGCAGGCCGCCTTTGAGGCCGCAGGCTGGGCGCTGGATGGGCAGGTGCACAAGGAAAAGCTCTACTACCCTGCCGAGACCCCGCTGGTCAGCGCCCTGCTGGAGGTTTACCGGGATGCCACCGGCGACAATGCCCCGCCCAAGTGCATCGGCGGCGGCACCTACGCCAAGATGCTGCCCAATGTGGTGGCTTTTGGCCCCCTGTTCGCGGGCGACCCGGTCACAGAGCATCAGCCCGATGAATGCATCGATCTGGAACGTCTGGTGCAGAACGCCCAGATCATTGCAAACGCCATTGTCAAGCTGGCAAACCTGCCGCTGGAATAAGAAGGAGGACGGGACTATGAAGATCACGCAGGTGCGGCTGGGCCGCATTTCCACCCCACTGCGGGTGCCGTTCAAAACAGCACTGCGCACTGTGAACAGCGTTGAGGATGTTATCGTGGAGCTCCACACCGATACCGGTGCGGTGGGCTACGGCGAAGCACCCCCGACCGGTGTTATCACCGGCGACACCACCGGGGCCATCCTTGGTGCCATTCAGGATCATATCGCCCCTGCCCTGCTGGGCCGTGACCTCGATGAGTTCGAGGATCTGACCGCCGCCGTGCAGAAGGCGCTTGTCCACAACACCAGCGCCAAGGCCGCTGTGGACATGGCCCTGTGGGATCTGCTGGGCCAGAAGTACAGCGCCCCTGTCTACCGGATGCTGGGCGGTGCCCGCAGGAACATCGTGACCGATATCACCATCAGTGTCAATCCGCCGGAGGAGATGGCCCGGGATGCCCGCACCGCTGTCCAGCGCGGCTACGACTGCCTGAAGGTCAAGGTAGGCATTGACCCGGAACTGGATGTGGCCCGCCTTGCCGCAGTGCGGCAGGCCGTGGGCCGGGACATCAAGCTCCGCATCGATGCCAATCAGGCCTGGAACGCCAAGCAGGCGGTCCGCATCCTGAACCAGATGCAGGAGAAGGGGCTGGACATTGAGTTCGTGGAGCAGCCCGTGCCCGCCGCAGACCTTGAGGGAATGCAGTATGTCACCCGCCATGCCGATGTGCCCGTACTGGCCGACGAGAGCGTGTTCAGCCCGGCAGATGCCCTGCGGATCATGCAGACCGGCGCGGCCGACCTTGTGAACATCAAGCTGATGAAGTGCGGCGGCATCACCAATGCCCTGCGCATTGCCGCCGCCGCTGAGGTGTATGGCGTGGAGTGCATGATCGGCTGTATGCTGGAAGCAAAGATCTCGGTCAACGCCGCCGTGGAGCTGGCCTGTGCCAAGAAGATCATCACCAAGATCGACCTCGACGGCCCGGTGCTCTGCAGCGAGGACCACATCCTCGGCGGTGCCGTGTTTGACGAAAAGAACATCACCGTCTCCGACGCGCCCGGTATGGGCATTCAGGGTTTTGTGCCCGGCAAGGTGTCCTATCTCGACTAAAACAGGAACAGACCGCATCCCGAAACACACGGGGTGCGGTCTCTTTTTGTAAAATTGTATTTTATACGCGGACAGTGAAAAAAGCTCGTGTCTGTATATGTTGAAATGAAAAACAAAAAAAGCGGGTAAAATCTTTGACTTTTTGGCCTGCGAGGCGTATAATCGTACTTGTTCCGTGTAGAGGAATGGGAAAACTGTACGCTATAGGCGCACAATCTGGATAGGGGAGTAGAAAAGTTATGAAAACGTTGAAAGCGGTTGCGGCAAGGTACAACGCCACCAGCCTGATCCTGCGCATCGTCATCGGCCTTGCGGTCGGTGCGGTGCTGGCACTGGCGGTGCCCGGTGCGGGCTGGGTGGAAGAGTTCGGCAGCCTGTTCGTGGGTGCCCTGAAGGGCATTGCCCCGGTGCTGGTGTTCGTTATCGTGGCCAGTGCGCTGGCGCAGGGCACGTCCAGGCTGGACCGGCGCTTTGGCACGGTCATCTGGCTGTACATGCTCACCACCTTCCTGGCCGCCGCCATTGCGGTGGTGACCAGCTTCCTGTTCCCTCAGACCGTCGTTCTGGCTGAGGCGGCAGAATCCGAGGTGGTGCCCCAGGGTCTGGGCGAGGTGATGAACACCCTGCTCACCAACTTTGTGGCAAACCCCGTCAGTGCCCTGCTGAACGGCAATTACATCGGCATCCTGTTCTGGGCCTGCCTGTTCGGTCTGGCCATGAAGAAGTACGGCGCAGACAGCACCAAGCTGTTCCTGGCGAACACGGCGGATGCAGTCTCCCAGATCGTCCGCTGGATCATCAATCTGGCACCCTTCGGCATCATGGGCCTTGTGTACACCAACGTGTCCAGCAACGGTCTGTCCATCTTTACCCAGTACGGCAGGCTGCTGCTCCTGCTGGTGGGCACCATGCTCTTTATGGCACTGGTCGTCTCGCCCTTTATCATCTTTGTGTATCTGCACTGCAACCCGTATCCGCTGGTGTTCCGCTGCCTGAAGGAGTCCGGCCTGACCGCTTTCTTCACCCGCAGCTCTGCGGCCAACATCCCCGTCAACATGGCCCTGTGCGAGAAGCTGGGCCTCGATAAGGATA
>ERZ773192.3886-NODE-3886-length-10655-cov-6.431792_pt1 | contig 10655 bp, 9 predicted proteins | sample MGYA00581010_ERZ773192 | MGnify/ENA primary metagenome ERZ773192 (study PRJEB29015, sample SAMEA2737741) | human gut metagenome | biome: human gut; feature: human-associated habitat; material: faeces | place: China | collected 2012 ...
CCCCGCCACTATTGTCCCATGTCTGTCCAGCCGCTGCCTGTTTTGACGGTTACCCTTATACTACACCAATCGTATTGTTCTCAGCATTCTATGCAGAAAGTAGTACCGCTTTGAAAATATCTTTTCAGCAAAAAGCCACCTTAAACTTGTCGTTTAAGGTGGCTTTTTTGGACTGTGTTGACAAAAAAGATGTGTCGCTTTAGTTACAGCTTTTATGATATCTTTACTTTTGATTTATTATATTGCTATTCCTGTAATTTGTCCAATAAATCTGAAAAAATAAAGAAAGTGAAAGACACCAATAATGTTTTACTACGGTTATAGAACTTGTAAGTAGCCTCATATGAAACCTATACAACATATTTACATTCACTAAGTATGTTTACTAAATCTATGAACCACTCACTTCCTATGCCTGTGCTTAATCCTAATTTCATAGTACTATCTGAAGAAAAAAATATATCCAAATGATGCTCAGGATGCATTGCCCCGTTTGCATGCTCCCTATCGTGATCGTAACGAATATATCCGGGTTCAAATAGCATTAGGTGCTTTACAAGTTCACAAACAGCGTCTAAATTTACGTTCTCCCACTCGTTTTCCATAATCACTTGTAAAATCTTCTCACTAATATTTTCTAATGTTCCATTAAAGATGTCTTCTTGTTCTAATATTGCTAACAGCAATGAACTCGTAATGCTGTCAAATTCAAGATAGTCCTTGAATCTAATGGAAAAGGAACTATCTTCTGAATTCTTGCCTATATAAAATGGAAATCGGAACGAGAATATCTTGTCCTTGACGCAAAAGAACAGTCGGCTCATTTTATCAACATACAAGATGAGTTTTTTATTTAATGCAATTGTAGTTGTATCTACGCTTCGGTGAAGAACCAAAAATTTTATGGTGTGTGCTAACAGCTTTAATAAATCGTCTTTTCTACGAATTGGCAGCATTGCCTTTTGATATAATAAATTAGATAGTTCAAGCTCGATTTTTTTCATGTTTCTTCTCCGCTGTTATAAGTAAGCAGAAATCATCTTATTAGTACGATCTTGAATTTCAGCTTCAGTCATCGAACCTTCTTCACCTATAATTTCTAGCATTGAATCCACAATTCGCTGTTTATTCTTAGCACTTAACTCAGGATGCGCGACAAAAGTCTCTTCAATTACTTCCTTAAGCGGACGTTGCTCCTGTGCAACTGCAATACTAACCTTTTGATTTTGCTGACTCTTTTCTGCCTCGGGAGGTTCCCTTAAAATCATAATGCCGCTATCGCTTATAGATTTTGCTGCTATCGTATATTTTTTAATAAATTCAGCATTGGCATCCATATTGTTAACAAGAAAATATGATGTTATAAAAGATCGGGTTAACATCATATAAATAGTATTTCGTGAAAAGACATTATCCGTTATTTGACCGCGCACAAGACCAATTACAAACGGAAATTCCAAGCCTTTAATATTATTCCGATTGCTAATGAAGACAGCATCAGATGTACTATCTTTAGTTTCATATCCCTTAATAGCTTTCCATGAATATTTTTCGTATATTCTTACTGCGAGGGAGTCTGCGAGCGCATAATTAGCCTTGCTTCCCTCCAAAAAGACAACTGCAATGTCCCCTGGGTGAACCGTTGGATGATCATGCCGAATAGAATCAATAATGCTGAGTATAGCCTCTTCTAGTTCTTCGCTATCGCTGCTTATAACTTCTATACTATTAAGACTTGATGTATCTAAATCTTCAAATCGTCTTAATGGAACTCGCGATAGAATAAAATTGGAATTTTCACGTTTTATTTTGTAGCCACATGAAGACCACTCTTTGTCATCAAGCCAACGTATAACAGGAGTTTCATAAAGTCCCATTCCCACTGCATGTGCAAACATTAATGTTTTGGGATCCGTGCGATAGCATTTGTTTAGGAGATAATCGCTCTGAACTGATTGATTAATCGTTCTGTCGTAAATATCTTGGAATATATCCCCTGCCACATAAACGGTATGTTTAGTTACTAACTCACATAACTTAAAAAAGCTTTGAGGGAAATCTTGACTTTCATCAATTAGCACATAATCAAAACAGGGTTCAATCCCCCCTTTTGCTTGTAATTCTTCAATTGCGAGTTTACAGACTGCATCAAATTGCCATTGGTAAGAATATGAATGAAACTCTAATTTGTAGTTTGAACAAATATAACTGTAGACCCCAGTATTTGGTTGCCCCCTAGATCCCCAACTAGGCATAACCCAAAGACGCTCATCCCACTTAATTTGCTCTTCGACTTTCAGAAAGTTGAAGAAGTTAGGGATGCGAATTTTCATACTTTTTGCAAGAATCTTATTATAACAAGTGAAAGCTATTTTTGAGGATTTATTCTTTGTATATAGGTCTTTCAACTTGTGCAATAGCAACTCAGTTTTTCCTGTACCAGCTAAGCCTTGAATGGTTATTCTTTTTTGAGCAGATGGTTGAGAATATATAAACCTACTTTGGTCGCCATCGAACAGAATAATTTTCTTTTTAACTTGATCTAATATAGTTGATGGGTTTTCGCCACCAATTCGACCAATATCATTTATACTGCCAATGAGTAACGATAACAAAAAATCTGCATGACGTTGCTGAGATGGACTATTTAGATTAGATTTCTTCAAAATATCATTAACGCAGGAGATATCAGAAACCTGCATATATGTGGTAAGAGTACTTTTCCAGGCCCTCGGACGTCCTAATTGTTCACGATATTCAAATTTTTCTGACAAATACCCCAAGTCTTCTATAAAATCTTCGCAAAATTCATCAAATAAATCCTGATCATCACCTAAATTGACAAAACATATTTTCCGTTTTGGCATCAAGACAACGACGGCATCGTCAAACTCGTACTGAGATGATGCATCTATTCCCAATGGAGCATTAATCACATAAGTTTGAATTGAGTTTTTCTCAGAAAATTGCGAAAGCAATTCGATTAAGTTAGAGTTGCTTTCATTTCTCTCAATATTGCAGAAGAAAAGGCTGTGATCCATATTGTTAACCTCACTAATTGTTATAGTAATGATGCTATAAGAATATAATACGTAAAGAAAGCTTCTATATTACGTATATCTTATCAATTTCCTATGCTAACGATTTTAAAAGTGCTTGATTAGCAGCGTCTACTATGTAAAGCACGATATACGCTTATCATTTCAAAGCTATACTGGGAATAAGCCACTGTTTTAGAAAGAAACTATAATCGCTAATTTTTGCGTAATCCCTCTAACATGAATTATATTTTACCATTACCTTAAAAATATAGCAAACCTTTATTCTAAAAAAGATTGCGAAGAAGTCTGCTGAAATTGTCACATGTATAACTGATTGTAATGGCTAATTGGATAGCCAACTAACTGTGAGTTCCCGGTACAGATATTTTTGTTTCAGTATTACTATACCTTGGAAATACTATCGTGCTAAGAAATAAAACACCCGCATCCAATTTGTAAGTTTCATTAACTTACACGAAATGGGGACTGTACATCGTGCTCGTTTCAATATTCCTTTAGTGATTCGGTATTTACACAGAAGGATCCATAGCCTAACCGAGATTGTAATCAACTTGAAATTTGAGATCGTAATCAGTTGCCTGATTCCTCGCTTGCAGAAAGACTCAATTTCCACTGATTTTATGGAAGTGACCTTGTTCCAGATGCAGAAAATGGAGCAGATAGTCAGTGAGAAAGTAAGGCGGAAGCGGCCAAAACAAATGTGGTTTTTAGCTGTGATAAAAATTGACGCAGGGGCTTTTCAGTGCAGTACACAATATTTTCGCCTTGTTTGTTTTCCATCGTTGCTAATCTCGTACATCACATTAGCACCGAAGTCTTGCAAGTTTCCTCGCCTCATTTTCCGTGATATCCTAACCTAATAATAAAGGAGGATATTACTATGAAATACTCAAACAAAGAAAAGCTATCCATTGTTGCACGCTGTCAGCAAGGGGAAAGCGTCGCCGCTCTTTCCAATGAGCTTGCTATCTCACGCAGTACCTTATATCGGTGGCTCAAATCTTTTCCTACGGACAGTGCTGGAAAGCCGTTGAAGTTTTCCTATCAAGAATACACATTGCTCCAACGTAAAGTTGAAAAATTGCAAAATGTCATCACGATTCTGAAGTCCGCCGATTGCTTGGTATCTGCGCCATTAAAGGAACGGCTGTACGCGCTGGAACCGTTTTATGGGAAATATGAGGTCCACACAATATGCGAAGCACTGGATGTCGACCGTGGTACATTTTACAACCATATGATACGCAACAAACGTGAAAATGCCTGGTTTGAGAAACGCCGACAAGAGTATTGCCAACTGATCCGCGATGTGTTCGATGAATATCAGCAGGTGCTGGGCGCGGAGAAAATTCAAACGATCCTTGTCCAGAGAGGTCATCAAGTCAGTAAGGAGTATGTTTCACGGCTCATGAGTGAAATGGGACTGCGCAGCGTTCGGATGACAGCAAAGAAGGAATATCTGAAGCTGCGTGAGCCGGAGAGAAAGAAAAATCTCCTGCAGCAGCAATTTACTGCTGACCAGCCAAATCAGAGGTGGGTCAGCGATGTTAGTTGCTTTAGACTCAGAGATCACTATCTCTATGTCTGCGTGATCATTGATCTTTTCTCACGCAAAGTGATCGCATATAAGATTTCAAAGAAGAACAGTACCCAACTCATTACGGCCGCGTTTAAGATGGCTTATGAGGAACGAAATCCCCCAGCCGGACTTATTTTTCATAGTGATCGCGGCGCGCAATATACATCTCATCGGTTCCAGAAACTCTTGCATGAGCACAATGTAACGCAGTCTTTTTCACGCCCGGGTGAGCCACATGACAATGCGGTAGCAGAGTCGTTTTTCGCATCACTGAAAAAAGAAGAGCTCTACCGAAGAAATATTACTTCCGATAGAGCATTTCAAGCCAGCGTCGCTTCCTATATTGAGTTTTATAATACCAAAAGGCCGCATCGAACATTGAAAAATCTGACACCATGCCAGATGGAAGAAAACTTCAACAAAAACGCCAAATGAGACATCTGTGTTCGAATCGCCTGGCTTTTTCATTTTCTACCTCGATTTGAAGAGGTTTGAATTTGAGCGTCCCATATTGGCTTTGGTGTGATAATCTCAAAAAACGCTGACATGCCAAGGCTTTCGAGATACAAAACGACCCTACCCGATCCGCAAGTCTCATCAACTTGTTCGGATTGGATAGGGGCGTTCATTTCCTTCTTCCAATTAGTTTCACCCGGATTGTATTCAGTCTAGAAATTTCTTCAGTAGTTAAATCTGATTCTAGTGTTTTTGAGTTGACGAAAGCAACAATTTGATTAAGATTCACATTATTACTAAACATCGTTTTTACACGTTCAATATCACAAGGTTTAATTTGACGATATGGAACTGAGATAGTTCTAAATTCGTTAGGGGTGAGTTCTGATACTCCACCTGCGTAATATCTACCAACAAATTCGCATTGAGCAAGTGTTAGTGAATTATAAAAGCAAAACACTAAACTTTCGGGGTCTATGCCCTCATGCAGTCGAAGATTATACGCAATGTCTGTGGTATATATTTCGGCAGGATTAGTAGAAATTCGCGGGCATAAATCATATCTTTTGAAGAATATTACTCGGCCACTTTTAACGATTGGAACCCCATACCAAGGTTTGCGTTTAGAACATTTGTAACTTTTCTGAATTTCCACACCGTTTCTTTTTGTGGAGGCAACTATAGACAAATAGTTTTTTAAGGAAACTGGTAACTCGTCTGGTTTTGTTCCTACCAGATCTAAAAGATATACTTTTTTTCCCGCTGATGCTAATTCGGAAATGAGAGCATGATTTACCTCAAATTTGTTTTTTGCCATTATCCCCTTAGATATAATGGGTTTTACATACTGAGCACATTCATATTGATCGACTTCTTCTTTTGTCAAAATAAATTTATTATTTGCGCCAGTCACAATCCCGGGAGCACTATCTGAAAGTTTTGCAATAGTAGTATATTGGTTTGTAATTCGATTTAATAAATCAATTTCTTCATCAGAAAGAACTGCATTAGACCATTTTTTCAAAGGTTTATTTCGTTCAATTCTAGATTCTAGAATTGGTGTTTTAGAATCTAACTTTGCATATTGACGATACGAAATATAGGGAAGCCCTTGATTTTCATTAGTGAGGTATACCAAGCAAGCCTCTTGCTCTATTTCAGGAAACATACGCTCTTCAAAAGAAAGAATATGTATAGTGTTAAATTTCTTTTCAAGAAATCCTCTAAGCTTTTCGGCATACTGTACTTGCAAAAACTCTGTGGGAAGCACAAAAAATACCGTACCGGTTTTTGATAAAAGTTGAGTGGCCACTATTACAAACGCAACCCAAGCATTTTGAATTAAGCTCTCAGGTAAGTTTAAACTTTGACATAAAGAACGAGCAGCCTCCAAGAACTTCTTGTCCATGTTTTTTATGTTGATGTATGGTGGGTTTCCTACAACAAGGTCAAACTTCGCTTTACAAGTGGAAGAATATTCCAGAAAGTCAGCGGCAATCATTGTTACTTTAGGAGAAAGAATTCGTTCATTGATGGCCTGTACTTTCTCTTGGTATAACTCCACTCCTACAATATTGTCTACAGAATTGGATTTGGAAAAAAGTCGAATGAACCTTCCATCTCCAGCGCTGGGCTCTAAAATTGATTTTATAGGCTTATGTTGCTGTTGTAGGTAATTGTATATAAAGTGAACAGTTTTTTGGGGGGTATAATAAGATCCCGACAATTTTTCATCCATAGTTTTCCTGATAACTTTAAGGTGTTATATTAAAGTTTTATTCCTTTTCATTATTAGAGCACCAAGGCATTGCTCCAGTTTTTCTGCAACAGTGGGAGTGCTTGTGCGCTGTGTAGAAATAAAATTCTTTATTTCCAGTAACAAATAGTCTAGGCGACGAAATTCACTGCCCAATAAAAGTTTCTGGTAAAAATCTACGACTACTTGATCTTCAGCATAATCCGGTCGGATACATATGTAGTAATCTTCGTTCCTATCAAAAACCTGTGCAATAGATCCATCATCGGGATTCAGAGTCCCTTGGTGATCTTCATCAATCATCAATTTCCCTTTGCCACGGTTGCAAGAGTAACAAGCGAGTACAAGGTTGCTCACTTTACCGGCTTCACTTCGACCTGCTGTATCTTTTGAAAAAGCATCTTCACAAATAAAATGGTCAACTTCAAATAGCCGTATATCAGAGATTCCAATCCAAGCACCACAATAAGCGCATTTGCAGTTATATATTTCAGAAAATGGCTTAAAATAGACATCTTGTTTATCGTGAACAAAGTTATACATTATTTTTGCGCGCTTGTGATCTTGCTGGATTTTGCGCTCTAAAGCACATTTTTTAAGCGCAACATCAACTAAAACCGGACAATTTGTTGTGTTCCTATAATCTTTATTTGTGTCCGTAAGCATCTTTAATCTCCCTAAAACTGCAAATCAGATTATCAATATCACTTTTCGACAAAGCATCATAAGAATCATCGCCTTGTAACGAATTTAACACTTTATCAATAAGAAGCTTTTCCACATCTTTGCTCTGAATCAGATCATCTGCCAAATCCTCAAAGTCTAGAACCTCTTTAATAGCCCTGTCTAAACACGGAGCTAATTTTTCCTGATAGTATTGAGTGGCATCCTCTCCATGCCGGCCAGAAAACTTGCGGATTACATTTTCGCCAGCCAGTGTTTCATCTTGGGTAATAATTATGACTTCTACATATGGCAAAATCTTTCTAAGAATAATTTTAAATTGCTTACCAGAAAATCGACCAGTGCCAATAGTGCGTTCTTCAAATAAATGATTGTCGATCAAAATCACATTTGCAGCTTTAACAGTAACATTTTGGAGTAATGCTTCATAACCTTCATCCCCACAAAAACGGACCTCTTTATAGACTTTTTCAATTTGTGCGATATCAGGTTGTTGAAACGGTGTGGCGCAATACTCCTTGTTCATGTATTGAGACAAAATTTCATCACTATTATCATCGATATATACGATGTTAATCTTTTTGTCCGGCATTTATAATTTCTCTCCTAACTCAAAGTTGAAGTGGAAACCATTATGGCCATCGATGCTAATCACATCCCCTCCGGCCATGCGAATTGTATTATGCACAATCCACATACCGAGACCGTGACCATTTTCTCTGGAAGATTCATGAACTTCAAGTATACGCATTGGATCATTAATATACTTTGGAGGCAAACCAACACCAGAATCTTCATAGGCGATTTTTAACAAGCCACCGACTTTATGGATGGATATATTAATTACAATTTGACTTGAAGCTTTATTCTGCTGCCATGAATTTAGAATCAAATTATCAAAAATCGCTGTAAAAATGTCCTCTGATGTTTCAAAGTAAACCGATTCATCAACATTTAGGTTGATCAACAAAGAGGCGTAGTCTCGCATCCAATTAGCCTTAATGTTCTCCATAATACTGTTAACAGAAAGGCTTCTAGGTGAAAACTTTTTCTTCTCAATTTCATCGAGCATTGTGTCCATAAAGGCAACGATTTTTTGATTGATCGCCTTGTTGTGGCTTAAAAGTTGAGGCACATTTTTATAACTATATTCTGTATATTCTTGCGAACACAAGTCTTCCCAAAAACCGTATTCCTTTAACGCCTCTACAATATATTGGTAGTTTACACTAACACTATTTCTGTCATTTTTTAACTCGTGAGCAATAGACGATGCTTTTAGCCCTGTGGTTGCCAAAACATTTAAAATTCTGACATCGTACCGGTATTTCTTTTCGGTGGATTCTTTCTCGTCCTGAAAGCTCTTCGATTCTGCTTTCACCGCAGAAATTTCTTGGGCCAACGCTTTAGTCTCATTAGATGTTAAATGGATTTCTTTATTTCGTCCCCTAAGGATTTGTTCAATCATGGGCGTAGTAGGAGATGGCTTAGGAGCATTCTTTTTGTCAATTGAGCGGATAATTGCTTGCCTGTATCGTTCAAAGGCAGCAATACCAATGGTGATTATTTTTACAAACAGCTTAAAATACTCATTTTCCTCCAACCCTTGTCTGTTAGCTAAATCTCGAAGCTGATAATTTTCTTTTTTATCAATTTCGACTTTGCCAGAAAGTTGGTTTGCACGAACCCGCCATGCTCCTGTAGGATGTGTTGCAGCGGCAGGAGATTTTCGAGAACGCTGGTTAAGACCCAACCAATCTTTTTCTCCATCAAATGAAGCTATACTAAATGCGTTTCTATATAAAACGACTCCCTCATCATATCTATCGGAGAGAGCAGAATAGTTATAGCAAAATCTTTCAACATCCTGTTTTGTAGGTGTTTTTAAAGAAAAATACAGTTCGGCCGAAAAATTTCCCAATTCTTTTAACATTGAATACAATTCGCCATCTGAAGAATCTATTTCTGTATTCCCAGCAAGTTCATCTAAAATAGATATAGCACTTGAAAAATGCTGCAAGTCAGTCGAAGGGCAATAATTTTTAGCAATATTAGAAAACTCATCACTTTCTATTGTATAATGAAGTTTCATTTCTGAAGCATTATAAAATAGTGCGATTAGGGTCACAAAGTTTTCTCCTAATTGCGGTCTTTTAAAAATATAAGAAACCTTTTTTCCGTAATCAGGGAAAACTTTTATGTTCATCCGGTTATCATTGCAGGTAATGGACAGATAATCAATTAAATTCCTGATTGATTTTTCAGTCCAACGATCCCGCAAAGCAGAGATTTCAATCCGTGTCCCTGTCGGCAAATTTTCTTCATTGAGGAAGTCATCTAAAATGCTTTCAGACCAGTCGGTAGTCCATTTTACTGGAACTTCACCTTTCTTTACACTATAAACAGCAACTGACTCTCCAAGTCGAGCTAACGCAAACCGACCTACACCTTTAGACCCAGCCAATACACGTCCATCATTTTCTCCAACGTCAAAGAGGCTATAGCCCTTGTCGCTCTTTCCGACATGCATCCAGTTTTCATAAATTGTGCTTTTGCTCATGCCAATGCCGTCGTCAACAATGACTATGCTATGATCGGAAAAAGTGATGCTGACGGTACTTGCTTGTGCATCGTAAGCATTTTTTACAAGTTCAAGTATCGCAGATTCTTTATTGGTAAAGTTCTGGACACCCAAGAGTTCAGCTATTGTGCTATCTTCCACAATATATTTAAGTCGTTCCATAAAGAATCGCTCCATTTCTTACACTTCCTTTTATTATATCATATAAGAAAATAATCAGCAATAATGACCGAGAAAATTGGCGAACAATTGTGACGATTTGGGTATGTTTTTAGTTTAGTATTCAGTTCCTTCCATATAATATGTCAAACTCATTACTCATACGTCCGCAATTATTTTGTTCATATTTGCGAATACTATGTTCATTATTTCAGCCGTATGATTTGCTCATACAGCATCACAAATTTCTTTTCCACCACCATGTTTTCATGGTAGTGCCCGAAGAACCAGTATTTGAACTGGCATCGCTCTCGAACCTCATCGAGAAAGTCTGTTAGGGCATCCCGTTGGAACAACCCGCCGCTGAATGTGTCCTGA
>ERZ773192.3887-NODE-3887-length-10655-cov-3.083208_pt1 | contig 10655 bp, 5 predicted proteins | sample MGYA00581010_ERZ773192 | MGnify/ENA primary metagenome ERZ773192 (study PRJEB29015, sample SAMEA2737741) | human gut metagenome | biome: human gut; feature: human-associated habitat; material: faeces | place: China | collected 2012 ...
GTCATCCAGCAGACCATCGGCCAGAAGCTGCCGGAGGGCTTCCAGAGAGCAGAGTTTTTGCTGGAGCACGGTTTTGTCGATAAGATCGTGGACCGTGAAAACCAGCGCGATGTGCTGGCAGACATTCTGCGGATGCACAAAAAGACCGGGATGACCGTTCATCCACAGGAAGGGCAGAAAAAAGAAGCCGACTCTGTGGAAAACTATCTGGAAAAACAGAAAAAGAGTGGAAAAAATGCCTGGGATACGGTGCAGCTTTCCAGAAGCGCAGCCCGTCCGGTGGCAATGGATTACATTCACGCGCTGTTTGATGATTTTATGGAATTTCACGGAGACCGGTATTTTGGGGATGACGGAGCCATCATTGGCGGAATTGCAACCTTTCGTGGCATGCCGGTAACGGTTATCGGGCAGCAGAAAGGACGTACTACCAAAGAAAATATTATAAGAAACTTTGGCATGCCATCTCCGGAAGGATACCGCAAGGCTTTACGTCTGATGAAACAGGCGGAAAAATTCCACAGACCGGTCATCTGTTTTGTGGATACCTCCGGTGCATTTTGCGGCGAGGAGGCAGAGGAACGCGGACAGGGACAGGCGATTGCCGATAACCTCATGCAGATGATGGGACTGGAAACGCCGATTATCACGATTGTCATTGGGGAAGGCGGCAGCGGCGGTGCCTTGGGGCTTTCCGTTGCGAATAAGCTGTATATGCTTGAAAATGCGGTCTTTTCCGTTATTTCCCCTGAGGGCTGTGCAAGTATCCTCTGGGAGGATGCCAAGCTTGCGCCCGATGCGGCAGAATGTCTGCATATTACGGCGGAGGATATGAAGGAATTCGGCGTAGCAGAAGAAATTATTCCTGAGGACTTTGTGCATTTCGGAAGAATGTGCGATGAAATGAAGGAAAAACTCATCCTTGATTTAAAGGGATGGTCGAAAAAAACAGGAAAAGAGCTTTCCGAAGAAAGATATCAGCGGTTCCGCAAGCTGGGACGCTGGGCGGAATAAAAAAAGAGCCTTTCCAAGAGGTCAGAGATGACTTCCTGCAAGGGCTTTTTTATTTTTCGTCAGTATTCTTTTTGCTGCATTCGGGGCAGAGTCCCGTAAATTCCAGAGAATGTCCCGTAATCCGAAATCCCGTTTTCTGCTGCAGGGTTTCCTCTAATTCACTGAGCGGGCAGGTATCCACAGGGATGACCTTGCCGCAAAGGTCGCAGACCAGACGATGCGAATGGTCTTTTTTTGCTAAGGCGTAATATGCTTTGCCGTCCTGTCTGACAGAGCGGATGAGAATTTCCTTTTCCGTTAAGGTGTTCAGCGTGCGGTAAACGGTGGAGGTATTCATGGGAAGGATAGGCTCTGCCAATTCATGCAGTTCCTCTGCTGTCATGGGGCGTGCCTGCTTTTGCAGCAAAAACAGCAATAGCTGTCGCTTTTTTGTGGATTTCAAAGCTGCATTTTTCAGAATATTCTGTTCCATTTCTGTCCCTCCTTTGCCTAGGTTTGTTCTTATGATAGTATACCCGAAGGGGTTTGTCAATGCAGGGGCAGAAGGGGGGAACCTCTTGTTAGCCTGCCGCTCTAAAAAGAAGGCTTATGGGAAGCAGGCGGTTTTCTGCGCTTTATTTACGATAAATCGTATTTCGCAGAGGAAGCATTTCCTCATACCATTCGTTGGTTTCTCGGTTATAAAATTTTGTATCGGAATTAACGGCATAAGGGATACCTGCGTTATCCAGAGCGTTGCAAACAAACGTGGCAAATGTCACCTGCTCGGCAACGGTATAATGATTACCATCGTTGTAATCCCCTGCCATCCATGCACCAACCCATGTGGGGATGCCTGTTTTTCTTTGCCATGCAAGAGCAGTGTCGATTTTGTCTTGAATCAACTTTTTTTCTGCAGGAGAGCCTGTAGTCCAGAGCTTTTTTTCATTTGTTTTGCTGGGGCCTGCGGCGTAGAAGTGCCATTCTGCCATAAGATAGCCGTTGTGGTCAGTGGGTATCTTTAGCTCTGAGAGATATGCAGGGTCAGAACGTAATCTGGGCGAAATGATGATGATTCGTTCCGGATTGCTTTCTCTGATTTTTGTTGTAACTTGCTCATAAAGCTCGTTCAGCTTTTCGGGCTTCTGATTGAGTGCATCCGTTGCTTCAATCAGCAGGTCAAAGCTCAGCGTAAAAGGATAATTTTGATACCGCTGTGCAACAGTGTCCCACCATTCGACAACCTTTTTCATATTTTTATTGTTAGGATTATTTTTAAAGGAATCCGCCTGATAAGCGATAATAGGAATGATGCCGTTAGAAAGACAGTCGGAAATTTGTCTGTCCAACCCTTGCAGAAGCGCATCGCTTATATCCTCTGAAACACGAATACGGACATGAGAAATACCGGCAGCAGCAAAATCTTCAACAGCCTTGGTGTTATAATATTGCTGACCTCCTTTTGTTTTAGACCAATCGACATCCATACCCTTACCAAGCATCTTTTGGTATGCAAGAGGGGAAATAGGCGCATTTTCCTTTTTTGTAGAGATGGAAATTTGCTGTGACATACTGTTCCAATCAACATCGAATTGTAATGCATTCCCCAAATCACGCAGTTTAAAATAAGTATTTCCGTAAAGGTTATACGTTTCAAAAGAAACCTTTTTTTGATCAATATAAACATCATAAGCATTGGGAAGGGCATCTACTCGTTCATCGGAAAAGGAGCCCTTGGTAGGTGCGGATATTGCGGTATCCTTCACATTTGAAAAGATTTGAATACTGCGAATTTGCTCGTTCCAATTTACAGAAAACGGAGCGGATGAAGCCTTCATAACGTACGCAATATCTCTCAATTTGAAGTAAGTATAATCATTGATGGTATAAGCATTCAAAAAATAGCTTTGACCATCTACCGCAAGATTTACTTCTTTCTGAAAACAAGGTGTTTTTTGGTCAGCATAAGCGACTGTTGAGAGAGAACAGCAGAATATAGCTGATGTAAGTAAAAATATTTTTTTCAATGATACTACCTCCTGTATTTTTTTATTTTGACGAGAAAATTTATCATAAGTTCCGCTTAGGAGAGCATTACTTTCTTTCTCCGGCAGCATTGCAAAAATCAAACAGGTCTGATAGGATAGGAAAAGAGAGAAAAAAGCCGACCGCTTTTGCAGATAAACAGAGAGGAAGGGAAATATTTCTCGGGAAATTTCGGGAAATATTCTTATTTCGGAAAGGAGAAGGACGTATGACAAAAAAAGAAAAGGTAACAATTATTTTAGAGCTTTTGCGCGAGCATTACGGCCCGACAAAATGCTATCTTGACCACGAAAACGCATGGCAGCTTCTGATTGCAACCATGCTTTCCGCACAATGCACCGATGCCAGAGTGAATCTTGTAACAAAGGATTTATTCAAGAAATACACCTCTGTCAAGGACTTTGCACAGGCAGACCTTGCAGAGCTAGAGCAGGATATTCACTCGACAGGCTTTTATCATAATAAGGCGAAGAATATCATTGCCTGCTGTCAGAAGCTTTTGCAGGACTATAACGGAGAGGTTCCGTCGGATATCGAGCAGCTGACTGCCCTTGCGGGTGTCGGCAGAAAAACGGCAAATGTTGTGCGCGGAAATTGGTATCATATCCCCAGTGTAGTGGTGGATACGCATGTTAAGCGCGTTTCCAACCTGCTTGGGCTGACAAAAAATGAAGACCCCGTCAAGATTGAATTTGACCTGATGCAGCTTGTTCCAAAGGATAAATGGATTGACATCAATACCCAGATGATTGCACACGGCAGGAAAATCTGCATTGCACGCAGACCGAAATGTCAGGAGTGCTTTCTGCTGCCCTATTGCACAGGCGGCAAGGCGTTAGAAAAAGAGAAACAGAAAAAAGAGAAAAAGGCATAATAAATATAGGAAGGACACAGAGACATAAAACAGAGGCATAGAAAGGAGAAAACAGAAATGAAATTGAAGAAGCTTTTGGCGGCGGCGCTTGCGGCAGCGCTGACCTTGGCAGGCTGCGGCACAACTGTGCTGAGTGCGGAGGAAACAAAGGAATTGCTGACGCTTTCGCAGAAAACCATGGCAACAGTGGAAAGCATGGCAGCGGAAATGACGATGGAAATGGATATGTCCATGGGCGAGGAAACCGCGGAAACCACCACAGTCGCTAAAATTCTGACACAGCAGAACCCCCTGCGGATGCAGATGAACCTCTCCGCAACCTTGGAGGATGGTACAGAAGCGCAGAATATGCAGATGTACGCCGAGGAGGAGGATGGCAAGCTGCGCACCTACGTTCTGGCGGCGGATACATGGTATAGCCAGACGATGGAGCTTGGCAGTTTAGCGCAGTATAACGCGGAGGAAAATGTGACACTCTATCTGAGCAATTTAGCCGATTTTTCCGCAACCGCAACAGAAAAAATCAATGATATCGAAGCAACAAAAATCGAAGGCACACTGAAAAAGGATGTTCTGCAAAAGGTGCTTGCGGAAAGCGGCATGACAGAAACCGCTGCGGCAATGGGTGTCACAGAGGAGCAGCTTGCAGCCCTTACCGAATCGGTGAAAAGCCTGCCCCTGACGCTCTGGATTGATGCGGATGGCTATGTGCTGAAATACGAAATGAACTTAACTGAGGTAATGCAGAAAATCATGGATAAGGCGATGGAAGCTGCCGACAGTACGGATGCGTCCTCTGCCGTAAAGGTGGAAAAAACAAGCATTTCCATGGTTTGCAGCCAATTCAACGCAGTTAAGGAAATCACCATTCCTGAAGAAGCAAAGAGCGCAGAAAGCATTTCTGCAAATCAATAATCCGGAGCATAAAAAAATCCCGAAGGAAATTTCCTTCGGGATTTTTTTATGTTTTATGATGCTTTATACTCTTGCAACACCCAGTGTTACCTTTTCGCCATTGATATTCCATTCCTTGCTCAGCTCGCCGCCCTTGCCTGCGACAACCTCAACTGCCAGTACATCGCCCTTGATGTCATTTGCAGTAAGGATTTCTGCAATCTTTGCGTTGCCGTCATAGTAAACACGGATGCGGTCTGTTACGTTGAAGTTTGCTTCCTTACGCATGGTCTGTACCTTGGAAATGATTTCACGCACGAAGCCTTCTTCCACCAGCTCGGGTGTCAGGTTTGTGTCCAGAACAACGGTCAGGTTGTTGTCGCCGGAGGATACGAAGCCGCCCTTTTCTGCGGTATCCACCAGAACATCATCCATTTCCAAAACAACCTCGCTGCCGTCTACGGTGAAGGAAGCCTTGCCGTCTGCTTTCAGCTGTGCCATGAAGCTGTTGCCCTCTACCTCCTTCAGATACGCACCGATGGCAGGAACCAGCTTGCCGTATTTCTTGCCCAGTGTTCTCAGCTGAGGCTTGAAGGTGTAGGTTGTGAAGGCTTCTACGTCATCTGTGAAGGAAACTGCCTTTACATTCAGCTCGTCCTTGATGATGTCGCAGTATTCTGTGGGCAGGCTCTGTGCTGCCTTTACATACATCATAGCCAAGGGCTGTCTGTTCTTCATTGCGCTTGCGTTTCTTGCCGCACGACCTTCCACAACAACCTTCAGAACGAAGTCCATGTTTTCTTCCAAATCAGCATCTACCCATTCTGCATGGTATGCAGGCCAATCGCAGAGGTGAACGGATTCGGGAGCGCTTGCATCCACCTTCTTCACCAGATTGCCGTAGATTTCCTCTGTGATGAAGGGTGTGAAGGGAGCCGCCAGTTTTACCATGGTTTCCAGAACGGTATACAGTGTCATATAAGCATTGATTTTATCCTGTTCCATGCCTTCTGCCCAGAAACGCTCACGGCTTCTTCTTACATACCAGTTGGACAGGTCATCTAAGAAATCAACCATTGCACGGGCAGGCTCTGTCAGCTTGTAGCCCTCCAGAGATTCATCCACGAATTTATTCAGTGTCTGCAGCTTGGAGAGAATCCATTTATCCATGGGAGCCAGCTTTTCATAATCCAGTGTGTACTTTGTAGGATCGAACTGGTCGATTTCTGCGTACAGGATGTAGAAAGCGTAGGTGTTCCACAGTGTACCCATGAATTTTCTCTGCATTTCGGATACAGCCTCATCATAATAACGAGAAGGCAGCCAAGGCGCGGAGTTTGCGTAGAAGTACCAGCGAACCGCATCGGCACCCTGCTTATTCAGTGCATCCCAAGGGTTCACAACGTTGCCTTTATGCTTGGACATCTTCTGACCGTCCTTATCCTGCACATGTCCCAGAACGATGCAGTTCTTATAGGGAGCCTGATCGAACAGCAGTGTGCTGACAGCCAGCAGAGTATAGAACCAGCCACGGGTCTGGTCAACTGCCTCGGAGATAAAGTCTGCGGGGAAGTTTTCATCGAAGACATCTTTGTTTTCAAACGGATAGTGCCACTGTGCGAAGGGCATGGAGCCGCTGTCGAACCAGCAGTCGATAACCTCAGGCACTCTTGTCATCAGCTTGCCACATTTCGGGCAGGTGATGTGTACCGCGTCGATGAAGGGCTTGTGCAGTTCGATGTTGTCGGGGCAGTCGGGAGACATTTCCTTCAGCTCTGCAATGCTACCGATGGTGTGTCTGTGTCCACATTCACATTCCCAGATGGGCAGTGGAGTACCCCAGTATCTTTCGCGGGACAGACCCCAGTCGATAACGTTTTCCAGGAAGTTGCCGAAACGACCCTCCTTGATGTTGTCGGGATACCAGTTGATTGTTCTGTTGTTGCGCACCAGATTATCTCTCAGTGCAGTCATTTTGATGAACCATGTGCTTCTTGCATAATACAGCAGAGGTGTGTCACATCTCCAGCAGAAGGGATAGTTATGCTCGAAGGGCAGTGCTGCAAATAAGGTGCCGTTTTCTTCCATATATTTCAGAATAACAGGATCGGCATCCTTTACGAACAGACCTTCAAAGGGGCCTGCCAGGCTGTTCAGGTGACCTGTGGTGTCAACATTCTGATAGAAGGTTACATCATATTTTTTACATACACGGTAGTCATCCTCACCATACGCATACGCAGTGTGAACGATACCGGTACCATCTGTCAGTGTTACATAATCATCGCAGGTTACGAAGTAGCCCTTGAAGTCCTCACCGTTGGGCTGGAAATCGAACAGGGGTTCATATTTTACATATTCCAGATCGCCGCCCTTCATGGATTCTACGACTTCATAATTGCCTTCGCCCAGAACGCTGTCCAAGAGTGCTTCAGCCATGATTACATAATAATCCTGATATTTTGCTTTAACATAGGTTTCGTTTGCATTTACGGACAGAATTACGTTGGAGGGCAGTGTCCAAGGGGTTGTTGTCCAAGCAAGGAAGTAGGTGTTTTCTGTGCCTTCCATTTTGAATTTTGCAATGGCAGAGGTTTCCTTTACATCCTTATAGCCCTGTGCAACCTCGTGAGAGGAAAGTGCTGTGCCGCAGCGAGGGCAGTAGGGAACAACCTTGTGGCCCTTATACAGCAGACCCTTGTCCCAGATCTGCTTCAGTGCCCACCATTCGGATTCGATATAGTCATTATGGTATGTGACATAGGGATGATCCATATCCGCCCAGAAGCCGACACGGTCACTCATGGAACGCCATTCCTGTTCGTATGTCCATACGCTTTCCTTACATTTTTCGATGAAGGGCTCTACGCCGTAGCCTTCAATCTGATCCTTGCCATCCAGACCCAGTGTCTTTTCTACCTCCAGTTCAACAGGCAAACCGTGTGTATCCCAGCCGGCCTTTCTCAGAACCTTGTAGCCCTTCATGGTTTTGTAGCGGGGGATTAAGTCCTTTACCGCACGGGTGATGATGTGACCGATATGGGGCTTGCCGTTTGCTGTCGGGGGGCCGTCATAGAAGGTGAAAACGGGTGCGCCTTCTCTTGCCTTGATGCTCTTGCCGAAGATGTCATTGTCCTTCCAATACTTTTCAACCTGTACTTCTCTTTCAACGAAGTTCATGTTATTGGGTACCTTGTCGTACATTTCAATTCCTCCTTAAAAATGATTTACCTTTCAAAGTGTGTTTCTCTCGTAGCTTGTTCTTTTTTCCTTTGTGTTTTTCTTATACCTCTGAAATTTTTGTCTTTTGTACTTTTTTGTGCTTTATCTTCCGTGTGTTTTATGATGGTGCGGTTTTTCCGCTTTTTCACTGATTGTCAATATAAAAAAACCCTTTCATCCCTACAGGACGAAAGAGTTCGCGGTACCACCTGAATTGACGGCACAAAATGCCGCCCAGCTTAGCTGCATCACCATCATGATGCTTTCCCTTAACGCGGGCTACGGCAGAGCCTACTGAGCAAAAGAACGGTTCGGACTGCCACTCCGGAGTGATTTTCTGTATCTTCCTTGTCATCGGGTTCCCACCAAGCCCCCGACTCTCTGCAGGCAAGCTGAGGATACATACTGTCTCCTTCATAGTGTTTTTTCGTATTTACCTGTGTATTATACAATGCGTACAAAAACTTGTAAAGCATTTTTTGCAAAGAAACCAAAAGAATGGTGTATTCATGAAAACTGTATACAAAAGTACCGAAATTTCAAGAGAAAATAAGGAAAAAACGCGAAAAAAACGTGATTTTTGCATACAATGTGTAAATTTACATGTAAAGACAGTTAAAAAATTTGATTTTCCGAGAAAAACTATGTATAATTGGTAATCAGAACCACGCACGGTTCTGCTTTTGTAAATATTATCTTGACAGGGTGCAGAAAACAGAAAAAATAAGAAAACCGGACATCCTGTAACACCGAAAAGGAGATTTTAAAATGAAAGGTAGAGACTTTGCACTGCTGACAGACTTATATGAGCTGACCATGATGCAGGGCTACTATGAAACAGGCGCATATAACAGAAAGGTCGTATTCGATCTGTTCTATAGAAAGAACCCCAGCGGCAACGGCTTTGCAATTACCGCAGGGCTGCAGCAGGCGATTGAATATCTGGATGGGCTGCATTTTACAGAGGAGGATATTGCATATCTGGAAAGCTTAAATCTTTTCTCTGAGGACTTCATTGACTACCTGAGAAGCTTCCGCTTTACGGGCGAGGTTTATGCCGTTCCCGAAGGAACCATCGTATTCCCGCATGAGCCGCTGATGCGTATCAAGGCCCCCATCATTGAGGCACAGCTGATTGAAACCGCACTGCTGAACATTATCAACCACCAGAGCCTGATTGCAACAAAGGCTTCCCGTGTAGTACACGCAGCACAGGGCGACCCCGTTCTGGAATTTGGTCTGCGCCGCGCACAGGGCCCCGATGCAGGTACAGTCGGTGCAAGAGCGGCAGTCATCGGCGGCTGTGTGGCAACAAGCAACGTGCTGACAGGCAAGCTGTATGATGTTCCCGTAAAGGGTACCCATGCGCATAGCTGGGTAATGAGTTTCCCCGATGAGCTGACAGCCTTCCGCACCTATGCAAACCTGTTCCCCGATGCGTGCATTTTGTTGGTGGATACCTATAATACACTGAAAAGCGGCGTGCCCCATGCCATTCAGGTGTTTGATGAAATGAAGGCGGCAGGCACATTGCCCGAAAAAGGCTATGGTATCCGTCTGGATAGCGGTGACCTTGCATATCTTTCCAAAGAAGCCTACAAGATGCTGGCTGCTGCCGGATTTGACGATGCGACGATTTCCGCTTCCAGCGATCTGGATGAGTACCTGATCGACAGCCTCAAAACCCAGGGCGCGAAGATTAATTCCTGGGGTGTCGGCACAAATCTGATTACCTCCGGTGACTGGCCGGCATTCGGCGGCGTTTACAAGCTGGCAGCAGCAAAAGATAAAGATGATGCAGAATTCACACCGAAGATCAAGCTGTCCGAGAACTCCGAGAAAGTAACAAACCCGGGCAATAAGACGATTTATCGTATTTATGATAAAGAAACCGGAAAGATCCGTGCCGACCTGATCTGCCTCGCAGACGAGACCTTCGACGAGAGCAAAGATATGATCATCTTCGACCCGATCGAGACCTGGAAAAAGACGAAGATCAAAGGCGGAACCTACACCTTACGCGAGCTCCTCGTTCCGATTTTCCAGAAGGGCGCATGCGTCTACACTTCTCCATCCGTCATGGAGATCCGCGACATCTGCACCAGAGAGAAAGATACCCTCTGGGAGGAGTCCAAACGTCTGGTCAATCCGCATGAGGTTTACGTGGATCTGTCCGACAAGCTGTACCACATCAAGAGCGACCTGCTCGAGGAGATGAGCATGAAGGCTCTCGGCGAGCAGTAAGAAAGGAAGTCAAATGTTAAATATAGGAAGAAAGCAAAAGCTGGTAGTAGTAAAGAAAGTAGAATTCGGTATTTATCTTGGGGAGACCCGGGAAGCAGGCGAGAAGGAACGTGTTCTTCTGCCGATCAAACAGGTGCCGGAAGGAACAAAAGAGAGAGATGAGCTGGAAGTATTTCTGTACCGCGATTCCAGCGACCGTCTGATTGCGACAACCAGAGAGCCGAAGCTGGTGCTTGGAGAGCTGGCTGTCTTAAACGTAGCTGCTACCGGAAAGATCGGAGCATTTCTGGACTGGGGTCTGGAAAAGGATCTGCTGCTGCCCTTCCGGGAACAGACCCGCCGGGTGCATGAGGGCCAGGAGGTCCTGGTGGCCCTCTATATC
>ERZ773192.3898-NODE-3898-length-10628-cov-3.157287_pt1 | contig 10628 bp, 10 predicted proteins | sample MGYA00581010_ERZ773192 | MGnify/ENA primary metagenome ERZ773192 (study PRJEB29015, sample SAMEA2737741) | human gut metagenome | biome: human gut; feature: human-associated habitat; material: faeces | place: China | collected 2012 ...
TTCATACAGTGCACATCCTGCAGCTGCCCAAATCAGTGCAATTATGCCCTCTGCAACCATAGCCCCGTAGAATACAAAATGTCCCTGTTTCTCGGATTTCATGCAGCGTGCCATCAGCGGCGACTGTGTCGAATGGAATCCGGAAATCGCACCGCAGGCAACGGTGATGAACATAAAGCTCCAAATCGGCTTTCCGTCCGGATGCATATTGGTAAAGTTGCTCCAAATCTCCGGAATTGTATAATCGGCATTGGTAAAGATGCCAAAGATAACTCCAAGCGCCATGATAATCAGGCATATACCAAAGAGTGGATAAATACGCCCGATAATTTTGTCAATGGAAAGAAATGTTGCGATAAAGTAGTACGCAAGGATAATCCACAGCCATACTTCCGCATTCGCCATAACCCCTGTCACGCCGCTGTTGCCAAGCAAGGTAACAATCAGCCCCGCAGGACCTACCGCAAATACCGTACCGACCATTACAAGAAGTACTACGCTGAATACACGCATAACGTTCTTCATTGTGTTTCCGAGATAGATGCCGCATACTTCGGAAATGGATGCTCCGTCGTTTCTTTCAGAAAGCATACCCGAGAAGTAGTCATGCACGCCACCCGCGAAAATCGTACCAAAGGTAATCCAAAGGAATACAATCGGTCCCCACAATGCACCTTGTAGTGCTCCAAAAATAGGACCAAGTCCCGCGATGTTCAGCAGTTGTACCAAGAACAATTTCCACTTCGGCATTACTACGTAATCCACACCGTCATTAATCCGAACCGCCGGTGTTTCTCTATCATCCGGTGAAAAAGTGTTCTCAACTACTTTACCATAAACGAAATAGCCTCCAATCAGGAGCGCCAAGCAAATGATAAAACTAATCACAATAACACCTCCTATGTTCCGTATGCATTAATGAATGCTTTCTAAATTTACCTTCATTATAGTATTTCCGACAAAAAAATCAATATGGACGGCTACTGCGTCGACTTCAGCGATTCGACACTGCGCTGCCTGAAAGCCTACGAGAGCATGTTCCCCTGCCTGCTGCACGAGAGCAGCGGCTCGTTCAGCGGGGAGTTCGGGTACAACCTCAACACCCGCCAGCTCATCACCTTTAGGCAGGAATTGTTCGAGGAAGGCTCACTGTACAAGATCGTGCAGATCGGCTCCACCCGACAGATGCTGGTGGGCCAGCTTTCGGCGGACGGCAAGTACGGCATCATCGTGTCCACCGGCATGGCACAGATTGCCACAGCCGCCGAGGTGCTGCGCAGCATCCTGTGGCCGGTGGCGCTGATCTTGCTGGTGCTGGATCTGCTGTTTGCCATGCTGTTCAGCCGGTGGTTCACCCGGCCGGTGCAGCAGCTTTCCAGCGGTGCAAAAGAGATTGCTGCCGGCAACTATGATATCCAGCTGCCCGTTGTACACCATGACGAGATTGGCCAGCTGGCCGAAGATTTCAACCACATGGCCGCTGAGGTCAAGCGCAGCGCCCAGCTGGAAAAGGACATTCTGGCCAATGTCAGCCACGACCTGCGCACCCCGCTGACCCTGATAAAGGGCTACGCCGAGACTGTGCGCGACCTGACCGGCACTGACGCCGAAAAGCGCACCGAGCAGTGCAACATCATTGTGGACGAGACCGACCGTCTGTCGGCACTGGTCAACAGCGTGATGGAGCTGAGCAAGGTGCAGAGCGGCGCCGAAAAGCCCAACCTCATTGATTTTGACATGGGCGAACTTTGCTTTGAAGTTGCGGGCCGCTACGACGCCCTGTGCGATCAGAACCACTGGCATCTGGAGTTGCAGGCCGACGAGGCCGCCCCGGTGCGGGCCGACCCCGCCATGATGGAGCGGGTGCTGCATAACCTCTTGGGCAACGCCTTCCACCACATCGGTGCGGACGGCCAGGTGATGCTGCGGGTGCTGCCCCAGGCGGACGGCTGCCGCGTGGAGATCGAGGATCACGGCCCCGGCATCCCGCCGGAGGATCTGCCCTATATCTTTGACCGCTACTACCGCGCACGGCAGGATTCCGGCAAAGTGGGCACCGGACTTGGGCTTTCCATTACCAAAGCAATTTTACAGCAGCACGGCTTTGCCTTTGGCGTAAACAGCGCCGTGGGGCAGGGCTCCACCTTCTGGTTCGTGATGCGGGACGTCCGCACCGGGCCGCAAGCCTGAAAGGAGACCCCGTATGGACGAGAAACTGAACCGCAAGATGGACGAACAGCTGGCCAGCCGCGTGGCCGAACTGGATGCCCATAACGACGAGACCGGCGACGGCAAACTGGACGCTGCCGACCTGAAAGCCCAGCTGAACCGCATTGAAGCCCAGCTGGAACTGCAGGACGAGCAGAACCGCAGCATTATGAAAAACCAGCGCCTGCGCATGCTGCTGACCATCATCATCACGGTAGTGCTGCTGGTGGTGCTGGGGCTGTTCTGGAACCACATGGACCAAGCCTATAAAGAGGTCATGACCGCCTGCACACAGGTAAACGAACTGGCCGACACCCTGCAAAGCAGCCTGGACACGCTGGACCCCGATGAACTGAACAACATGATGCAGGACCTGCCTGCCATCACCGAGCAGCTGAAGCAGCTGGATGTGGACCGTGCTGCAAGGTTTGCCCACCTTGATGGACAACGTGAATAAACTGCAGCAGCAGGTGGAGACGATCACGAATACGTTCAGCGGAATTAGTGCGCTGTTTGGAAAATAATTTTTTGGAAGGCCCCCACTTGCGGGGCCTTTTTTCACACCTCATACAAAACTTTTACACAAATGCATGCTATAATGCCAAAGTCAAAATTTACCACCCCGTTAAAGAGGAAGGAATACCAAATGGAAGATACCGTAAAGACCCGGCACAATCCGCTGGCATGGTTCAGCAAGCATAAAAAGCTGACTGCCCTGCTGCTTGTGGTGCTGATTGCAGCTGTGCTGGTGCTGCGCGCTGTGCTGGGCGGCAAAAAGGCCGCCGGTTCCACCTACCAGTTCGTGCGCACCTCCACCCTGCAAAAGACAAGCCTGACCGACTCGGTGAGTGTGAACGGCACCGTCAAATCCGGCTACGAGGCCAGTGTGACTGTGGCCGACTCGGCCAAGCTGTACAAGGTCAGCGAGGTCAAGGTGGCCGTGGGCGATACCGTGAAAAAGGGTGACGTCATTGCCACGCTGGACACCTCCGACCTGGAAAAGCAGATCGAAAGTGCCGAAGAAAGCTACGGCGACACACTGAAATCGGCCCAGACCAGTTATGACCGTGCTACCGCCGACCTGGAAACTTCCACCGTGCAGCACGAGAATAGCCTCATCGACCTGCAGGCCAAGATCGACCAGGCTGACCAGAATTTGCAGGATGCCAAGGATGCCCTGACCAAGGCGCAGGAGAACGAGCGCAAGGCCCAGAGCACCTACGATACTGCGGTATCTGACTATAACACGCTGAAATCCGCCTATGACAGTGCTTCGGCCAGCATCAGCACCTACACCGCCGCGCTGAACGCCGCTGCCGACGCCCAGAATCAGGCTATCTCCGCTGTAAACAGCGCCATTGCGGCTTACAACGCTGACCCCAGCGACGCCAACAAGGACGCAATGAACGCCGCCAACGACAACTTGAAGTCCGCGCAGGAAGCCTACCAAAGCGCACAAGCTTCCCTGACGGATGCCCAGAACAGCTGCTCTGCTCCCTCTTTGGGCCTGTACGGTTTCAACAATATTTCGGACGCCCTGAAAAACGCCGACAGCACCAAGAATCAGGCGGAATCCGCCCTGGACTCCGCTAAGAACGCTGTCGACACTGCCAATACCCAGATCAGTACCTGCGAGCAGCAGGTCAAAGCAGCCCACGACAGCTACGACCAGGAGAAGAACTACTCCAACCTGCTGAACAAATCCCAGAATGTGGAGGACAGCGCTACCAAGCTGGAGCAGGCCCAGCGTACCCCGGACAATCTGGAAACACTGCGCAGCACCCTGGAGGACTGCACCCTGACTGCCACGATGGACGGCACCATCACGGCGCTGAATGCTACCGTTGGTTCGGTCTGCAGCGGCACCGTGGCTACCATCCAGAATACCGATGCACTGGTGGTGGACGTGACCATTCCCGCCAACAGCGTGTCTAAACTTTCTACCGGCATGACCTGCCACATCACCAGCGATGCCACCGGCGACGCTGTGATCGACGGCACTCTGACCCAGATCGACCCTGTTGCCAACGACAATGGCAGCTTCGGCGCCAAGGTCGTGGTCAATGGCGATGCGGACGGCCTGCTGATCGGCATTTCCGCCAAGGTGGAGATCGTTATCAGCGAGAAAGACAACGTCTTTATCGTGCCCCGCGACGCTGTGGGCACCGCCGACGACGGCAGCAGCTACGTGCTGCGCAAGACCGGCGGCGAAGGCGTGGATATGACCTTTGAGCAGGTGACCGTGACCACCGGCGACACCAACGATTTCTATGTGGAGATCACCGGCAGCGACCTGCAGGAGGGCGATGTGATCCGCTCCAGCGCTGACCTGACCCAGGGTATTGAGACCAGCAGCGACTCCACCCTGCCCGACGGCGTGCAGCAGATGGAAAACGGCGACCTGTATGTAGGCGACCCCAGCAACATGCCCGAGGGCACTGTTGTGATGGGCGGCGGCGATGCCCCGGCAGGCGGCCCTGACGGCGGGCCGGGAGGCGGACAATGAGCCAGAGCCCTACCCCCATCCGCCGCGGCGCCGACGCCCGCGATACCGAAGCCTTTGCCAAACAGATCGCTGCAAGCCTGCTGACCCAGAATGATGCCCCGCAGCCTGTCTCCCCTGTCCCGGAAACCAAAAAGCCGCTGATCGAGATGCACGGCATCCGCAAAAGCTACTACATCGGCAAGCCCAATGAGTTGGAAATTCTGCACGGCATCGATTTAACGGTCTACCCCGGTGAATTTGTGGCCATCGTGGGCGAGTCCGGCTCCGGCAAATCCACCCTGATGAACATCATCGGCGTGCTGGATAAGCCCACCGCCGGTGAGTACACGCTGGACGGCGTGAACATCCATGACGCCAAAGATAACCAGTTGGCCGATATCCGTAACCGCAAGATCGGCTTTGTGTTCCAGACCTACAATCTGATCGGCCGGCAGAGCGCCTTGAAAAACGTCGAGCTGCCGATGCTGTACGCCGGTGTGCCCGGCGGTGAGCGCACCCGCCGCGCCAAGGAATGGCTGGAGCGCGTAGGCATGGGCGAGCGCATGAAGCACCAGCCCAACGAGCTTTCCGGCGGCCAGAAGCAGCGTGTAGCCATCGCCCGCGCCATGGTCAACGAACCGGCGCTGATTTTGGCCGATGAACCCACCGGCGCGCTGGACAGCCAGACCAGCCGCACCGTCATGGATCTGTTCCATGAAATGCACAACACCTACCACAAAACCATCGTGCTCATCACCCACAACCCCGAGCTGGCCGACGAATGTGAGCGTGTGCTGACCCTGCGGGACGGGCTGATCGTGGGCGAAAGAAAGGGGGGTGGCAAACGTGCAGCTCTTTGAGAATATCAGCATGGCCTTTGCCAGCGTGCGCAGCAACAAGATGCGCAGCCTGCTGACCATGCTGGGCATCATCATCGGCATTGCGGCGGTCATTGCCATTGTCACGGTGGGCAACAGCATGACCGGCTCGGTCACTGACTCAATGTCCGGCATGGGCGTAAGCAACATTACGGTAACGGTCAAGCAGAAAACCTCCGGCGATACCCAGGGCACGGCCCAGGGTGTGACGCTGCGCCGCTTTATGGACGAGACCCCCGGCGAAAGCGACCGCATTACCGATGCGATGATCCATGATTTTTATGCAGCTTTTCCTGACAAGGTAGACCACTTTGAATACACGGTGGACGTCGGCCAGGAGACGATTTCTAAATACGGCGACCCCACCACGACCATCAAAGCCTCCGTCAGCGGCGTAAACCACGACACGCTGGCCAACAAGGACGATGACTCGCAGATCTTATACGGCCGCTGGCTGGACGATGCCAAAGACGCGGGCCGTATGCTGGCCTGTGTCTCGGAGAAGTTCGTCACCCAGGCCATCGGCGGCAGCCCGCAGGATGCCATCGGCAAGTCCTTCACTCTGCAGGGCAGCGACGGCACTTTGTACACCTATTTCATCGTAGGTGTGTATAAATACACTGAGGACAGCTATTCCAGCATGTTCGGTTCCACCAGCGATGATGACATCCAGACGGACATCTACATCCCGCTGGACGTGGCCCGCACCATCACCGGCATCGCCAGCGGCTACCAGAGCTTTACGGTGGTGGCCGCCAACGGCGTGGACGTGACCAGTTTTGTGAACACCGTAGGCGATTTCTTCGCCAGCTACTACACCTACAACGACAGCTGGACGGTCAGCGCGTCCAGCATTTCCAACCTGGTAGAAAGCATGACCGAAATGCTGAACACCGTGTCTCTGGGCATCTCGGCCATTGCCGCCATCTCGCTGCTGGTGGGCGGCATCGGCGTTATGAACATCATGATGGTCTCGGTCACCGAGCGCACCCGTGAGATCGGCACCCGCAAGGCGCTGGGCGCCCCGGCGTCGGCCATCCGCATGCAGTTTATCACCGAGAGCGTGATCCTCTGCCTGATCGGCGGTGTCATTGGCGTGGTGCTGGGTATCGCGGCCGGTGTGGGATTGAGCACCCTGATGAAAGTGCCGGGCAAGCCTACGATTTCTTCCATCGTAGTGGCCGTTGGTTTCAGTATGGCCATTGGCGTGTTCTTCGGGTATTACCCCGCCAACAAAGCCGCCAAGCTGGACCCGATTGAGGCTTTGAGATACGAATAACCGTTAAAATCCGAAATAAAACACCCCCGGATGCACATTGGTTCGTGCATCCGGGGGTGTTTTGCTTTATTTACTCCGCGCTTTCCGGGGTGGCAATTTCGGTGGTCTGGCTGCCGTAGAGGGCGTTGAACTGGCGTTCCGTTTCCTCATTCAGGTAATCAACGCTGGGGTAAACGTCGTCGTGTTCATCGGCATAGCGATTGCTGATCTGTTCCCGCAGGTCAGCCTTGATGGCGTTGTCGCGGGCTTCTTTGCTGTCGTAGTAGTAGCCCTTCTGCACCCGCCTGGCCAGCTGCTCGGTGGTCAAGCCGTCGGCAAAGGATTGGGAGAACTCGGCACGGTAAGTATCATACACGCCGCCGACATTTTCCTCGGTGCCAAAATTCATGGTGGTAAAGTTCCAGCCTGCGGCTTTGGCGGCCTGCACAATGGCGGCACAGTTGGCGGCAAACTCCGGCTCATTGCCGGCGGCGTCCTGGCGGAAGTTCAGGTACAGGATCAGGGTGTCGCCCGGCTCCAGCGTGTAGTCCACGTTTTCCATATCGGTGCGGTTAAAATCAACGCTGGCGTACATCGAGGTCACGCTGGCTTTCAGCTCCGGGTCGGCGGAAAGCTGCTCGTACATGCTGTCCACGACCTGCTGCTCGATGCGTTTTTCGGCGTTGCGGTCCGCGCCGCCCAGCCAGCACCAGGCCAGCGGTATCAGGGACGCCGTGCCCACCACGACCAGGACGAACGCGCAGCCCAAAATGCCCAGCCAATCAAACTTGAGCTTTACGTTTGGCTTGGTGCTGTAGACCAGCACCTCGATGCCCAGCACAATGAGGATGACCGGCGCGAATTTTAACACAGCCAGCAGGTTTGCCTTGGGCATGAACTGCTGGGCCAGCAGCAGTACACCACCCGCGATGAGCAGCACCGCAAAGGCCATCGTGCCCACGCGGCGGACTTTTTTAGGCGGTTCCGCCGGGGAATTTTGCACCGGCGGGTTGGTTTTAATTTCATCCATTTTGTTATACCTCGCTTTGCATTATACAGATTGTATTAGCATTAAGACGCAGCAGAGCAGCGCCTCCCTCTGCGAGGGAGGTGGCTGCGCGAAGCGCAGACGGAGGGAGAGACCGCCCCATTAGCTGCCGCTGAATCGTAGGCTCTCTCCCCCATCCGCTTCGCGGGAGTCCCCTCCCAGAGGGGGCCTTTTTATGGTCTGCTTCCTTACTGCTTCTCATTCGGATACGGCGGCAGGGTGTCGGCCTCGTTGGGGTCAGCCTTCTTGGCCGGGTGCAGGCCCAGCAGCTTGATGCCGGCCACCACCAGCAGGATGCCCACCAGGATATTGGGGATGCCGTGGATGATATCATACGCATAACCGTAGCCGAAGAAATGCACCAGCACGGTGGTCATCCAGTCCGCGATGAGGATATCATACAGCGCCCAGACGCCAAAGGCGATCAGGCCCCAGCCCAGCAGCTTGTTATGCTGGGGCAGTATGGCCCTAATATTGTCCCAGTTGGCGGGCAGAAGCAGGTCGTCGTCCTTGGGTTCCCCTGCCGCCAGATGACGGATGAGGTCATAGGTGTCAAAAAAGCTGTACATCCACACGATGACTGAGCCAACGACCAGAACATCCACCAGCGTGCCTGCCATGATAAACAGGCAGAAAAACGTGATCATCGACAGGCCGCGCTTCATATAACCGTAGTACATCTGGCCCGCGCCGGGGATGCAGGCAAAAATAAATGTCAGAAATGCGTTCTTTTTCATAGTTTATTCCCCCTTGGCGGTACCGCCGCCGATTGGTTCTGTTTTCAGCTGTTCCAGGCCGCTTTCGGCGGTCAGGGTAAAGTTTTTAAAGGTATTGTTCAGGCTTTCGTAAAAGCCGCCCACTACGCTGTTCACGCGCTGGCGGAAACTGGGCTGCGGCTCGGTGGGTGTGGGTCTGTCCACGGGCACGCCTGTGCTGCCAGTTATGCCGAAAGTGGTCACGTTCCACAGCAGGAAGCCCAGCGCCACCGCGGCCGCCGTGGAAACGTAGCGGTTGGTCATAATGCGGAAGCTGCGCAGCCGCATGAGGTTCTGCACCTGCGGGATCAGGTCACGCATCGGCTGCTGCAGGCATTCCGGCGCGTTGTCTATCATTTTGGTGTACCGCAGCAGGCAGTAATCGCAAAATGTCAGGTGCTCGGCCGCTTCCAGCGCCCCCAGATCGTCGAGGGTGCCGTCCTTCAGGGCATACAGACCCTCGTCGGTCAGGTGGCCTTCGGCGTCAAACAATTTTTCGTTATCAAAGTAAAGGCTCATTCCTTCTGCCTCCTCTCGATGATCTGCTGGCGCAGGATGTTCTTGGCGCGCCAGAGCTGGTTATTGACCGTGGCAGGCGGGCGGCCTACTGCGGCCGCGATCTCTGCGGTGGTCTTATGTTCCAGAAAATAGAGCACGGCAATTCTGCCGTAGGGTTCGCGCAGGGTGCGCACCATAGTTTCCACTTCGGCGGCACCGGCCCGCTCGGTCAGCTGCTCGATGGGGTCCTGCGCGTCACCGAGGGGTGCTCCCCGTGGTTCGGGCAGGGCATCGTCCCCCGGGGCTTCCACCCGGCGCACCCAGCTGCTTTTTAAGTGGTCCTTGCATTTGTTGGCGGCCACACGCACCAGCCAGGCCTTGTAATACTGGGGCTCGCACCGGTCAATGGCCGAAAAGGCGGAGAGGAAGGTATCCTGGGTCAGGTCCTCGGCGGTGTGGGGGTCGTGAACAAACTGCAGGCAGACCGTGTAGATCAGCCGCTGATATTGCTGCATCAGTTCGGTAAATTCTCCGTTTGTCAGTTCCCACACCTCCTTTGTTTTGCCTTTCTGTTTACTAAAACGAATCCCCCGCGCCGGATTTTGCAACGCGGGGGATATTTTTTAAATTTCTTTTAAGATTTCTCTCAAATTTCGATGTCCAGGCTTACGGGGCAATGGTCGCTGCCCATGATATCCATTAAGATACCGGCCTCTTTGATGTTGGGGGCCACGCGGTCGCTGACGAGGAAATAGTCGATACGCCATCCTGCGTTCCGCTCACGGGCGCGGAAGCGCATGCTCCACCAGCTGTACATGCCGGTGTCTGCGGGGTGCAGGCAGCGGAAGCTGTCGGTAAAACCGGCGGCCAGCAGTTCGTCCAGCTTGCCGCGTTCCTGGTCGCTGAAGCCCGCCGCGCCGCGGTTGGGGCCGGGGTTCTTCAGGTCGATGTCCTCGTGTGCGACGTTGAGATCGCCGCAGAGGATGACAGGTTTAACGGCGTCCAGCTTCTTTAAATAAGTACGCAGGTCATCCTCCCACTGCATGCGATAATCGATGCGGGCCAGCTCGTTTTGGGAGTTGGGCACATAGAGGTTGACCAGGTAAAAGTTCGGGTATTCCAGCGTGATGGCGCGGCCCTCATGGCTGTGGGCTTCGCAGTCGATGCCATAGTTGACCGACAATGCCGGAGTCTTGGCCCAGATGGCCGTGCCGGAGTAGCCTTTTTTCTCGGCGCTGTAAATATACTCTGTATAGCCTGCCGGGGCGAAGTCCGCCTGGCCGGGTTGCATTTTGGTTTCCTGCACGCAGAAAAAGTCGGCATCCAAGGCGTTGAAGGTATCCTCAAAACCCTTTTTCAGGCAAGCCCGCAGGCCGTTGACGTTCCAACTGATGAATTTCATGGGTGTAAGCCTTTCTTTTGTTTTACGTAGGTGTATGGGCGGCTTTCAGTGTTCCGCCGCCTGCTACATGGATTCCGCCCGATGTATCCCGCCCTG
>ERZ773192.3899-NODE-3899-length-10624-cov-5.202763_pt1 | contig 10624 bp, 9 predicted proteins | sample MGYA00581010_ERZ773192 | MGnify/ENA primary metagenome ERZ773192 (study PRJEB29015, sample SAMEA2737741) | human gut metagenome | biome: human gut; feature: human-associated habitat; material: faeces | place: China | collected 2012 ...
CCCCGGCCTTCTGGTCCGTAGCCAGACGCTCTATCCAGCTGAGCTAACGGCGCGTACTGCTTTGCTCCAAACAGCTTGTTTATAATAGCATACCCAAAACGAAAATGCAAGAGTTTTTTAAAAAAATTTTCACTTTTTTTGTGGGCCTTGTAAATCAACAGAAAACTTGCTATAATATCTGAAAAATACAGCGGAAAACGCGGAAATGCGGTGTTGATATGGAGCGAAGCGCAATCAGGAGTGTGGCGTTCGGAGGATTTGACAAGGAAGATGTTGCCCGCTATATCGAGCAGCTCTCACAGGAGACGGAAAAACTCCGGGAAGAACGGGACGCTTTACAGGAAAAAGCAGACTGCTTGGAGAAGGAAGCAGACGAACTGAGGACTCAGGTTCAGGAACTCACCAAGGCCAGAGAAGAACTTTCAGCAGAGATGGCGCGTCTTGCGCCGCTGGAGAAAGAGAATGCCCAGTTAAAGGAACAGGTGGAGGCGCTGCGTCCGGACGCGGAGGCCCATGTCATGCTGCGCGGTCAGGTGGGGGCTATCGAGTGCGAGGCCCGGCAGCGGGCAGCAGAGCTGGAGGAGCACACGGCGGGACAGATGCACAAGGCGCTGGACCTCTTCCGGAAGCAGCACCAGATTTTGATGAGCACATTTGAAACGGCTTCCAGCCACATGACGGCGGAACTGCGGAAAATGGAAGTCACGCTGGCACAGCTTCCCAGGACCATGGATCAGACCGGCGTGGAACTGGATCGGCTGGCATCGGCTCTGGAAAAGGGTACTGATGCAAAAAGTGACAAAAAGTAACAAAATGCTGTTAAAAAAATCACAGGGGTGAACTTCCACTCCTGTGATTTTTTTAACACGATGCAGACGAAAATTGATTGATATATAACAAACAAACGCGGGGAGGACAAAAGGACGTCTGGTGAAATTGACAAAAAGACGGGCAAAAAAGAAAAAGACAGAAGCACCTTCTCCTGTCCGGTTCATTGTAGCATAAAAAGTTAGAAAAAGTAATATCCAAAGTACCAAGAAATATGGTGGTTGAACCAGGCGGTTCTTGTACAAAAAGGGGAAAGTGCCAGAATTTACTTTTGTTTTCTTGTTTTCTTGGAAATAATCTCCTATACTGGTAAACGTAACAATGAATGAGGAAAAAAACAGCATCGGTTTGAGGGAAAAGCCGAAAATTTAGAAAATCTATTCTTCTGGAAGGTTCCCGGCAGATAGTATTTTCTGGTATTTGCTGTAGCACTTTGCAGGAAGGAGGGTGAACGAGAGATGTCCATAGAGGCGATCAGACAAGTCACGGAAACGGAACAGGCCAACAAGCAGAGCAGAGCCGCCGCAGAGGCGGAGGCGCGCCAGTTGGTCCTGGACGCCGAGCGGAACGGCACGGAGCTTTTAAAGAAGGTGCGGTCCGATGCGGCGGAACAGGGCAAGGACCTGCTGCGGCAGGCGGAGGAACGGGCGGCGCTGCGGGCCCAGGAGATCGCGCGGGAGGCGGAGGCGGAGAGCCGGCGCCAGCGCGAGCAGGCGGAACAGCATTTGGATGAGACCGCCGAGTTTATTGTAGAAAGGGTAGTGAAACACTGAGATGGCCATTGTCAAAATGAAAAAGCTCCATGTTATTGCAATGGCAGATCGCAGGGAAGAACTTCTGAAAGGACTGCTGCACCTGGGCTGTGTGGAGATCAGCGAACCCGGGGAGGTCCTTGCGGACCCCCAATGGGCGTCGCTGTTTCAGCGGAGCGGCTCGTCTCTCGCCGAGCGTAAGGGACAGCTCACCGACGTCAACACAGCGCTGGACGCCATCAAACAGTACGCCAAACTGAAGGACGGCATGTTCATCAAACGCCATCCCATCACGGAAGCGGAATTCCTGGATGCCGGCGCTGCGGAAAAGGCTCAGGCAGCCTGTGACGCGGTGCGGGAGCAGTTGGGGATCCTGACCAAGGCCCAGAGCGAGGCTGGACGGCTGGAGAGCCGCGCTGCCGCCCTGAAGCCGTGGGAATCGCTGGACCTTCCGTTGGAGCGATCCGGCACCGCTCACACCATTTTCCGCTTGGGGGTCTGCCCCGGTCAGACGGATGTGGGCGCCATCCGCGTTCAGATGGAAGCGGAGGGCTTGGCGGCGGAGCTGTATGAGATCAGCGCCGACAAATTACAGAAGTATCTGCTTGTGATCGTCCACCGCGGCGATGAGGAGAAAACACAGGAGCTGCTGCGGCCCTTCGGCTTCAGCGCGGTGACTTTCCAGGGAATGACCGGGACGGCGGCGGAGAATATCCGTTCTCTGGAACGGGATCTGGAGGCAAACAAAAAGACGCAGGATGACGCCGCTGCCGCCATCGCGGCCAGTGCGGAAAACCGGGACGCCCTTCGGATCTACGCCGACCGGCTCCGGGCCGAGGCAGCCAAGGAGCAGTGCGCCGAGAGTGTCCTGACGGATGAAACGGTGCTGTATTTCCAGGGCTGGGTCCCGGCGGAGCAGGAAAAGGCCGTAGGCGCGTTCCTGACGGAAAAGGGCTGCGCTTGGGAAACGCTGGACCCCACGGAGGAGGAAATCCCCGACGTGCCGGTGCAGTTGAAAAACAACTGGCTCACGAAACCTTTGAACATGGTGACGGAGATGTACTCCCTCCCCAGATACGACAATGTGGACCCCAACCCCCTGATGGCACCGTTTTTCATCCTGTTCTACGGTATCATGATGGCGGATATGGGCTACGGCCTGCTGATGTTCCTGGCGGGATTCCTCATCAGCAAAAAGTACGCGCCCAAGGGCACGGCGGGGAACCTGTTCGGACTGATGACCCTCTGCGGCATCAGCACCTTTATCATGGGCGCTCTCACCGGCGGCTTCTTCGGAGACTTCCTGACCCAGGTGGTCAAGCTCACCACCGGCGGCGATTTCACTCTACCGGCTCTGTTCACGCCCTTGGATGATACCCTGATGATCCTCATCGGAGCCATGGCACTTGGCATGGTGCAGATCATCACCGGTATGGCCATCAGCTTCGTGCGGAAGCTGAAAAACGGTCAGGTGATGGACGCTGTATGGGAAGAGCTGACCTGGTGGGTCGTGTTTGCCGGGATCGGCCTTATGGCCGCCGGCATGACCAGCGTGGTCCTCTATGTTGGCCTTGCCATGGTGGTCCTTGGACCGGTGCTGACCAACAAGGGCTTCGGCAAAATTACCGGGATCTTCGGTTCTCTGTACAATCACATCACCGGGTATTTCGGAGACATCCTCTCTTACTCCCGTCTGATGGCCCTGATGCTGGCGGGCAGCGTCATTGCGCAGGTGTTCAACACCCTGGGCGCCATTCCCGGCAACATCATCGTGTTCCTCATCATCTCGCTGGCAGGCAATGCCCTGAACTTCGCCCTGAACCTGCTGGGCTGCTACGTCCATGACCTGCGTCTCCAGTGCCTGGAGTACTTCGGCAAGTTCTACGAGGACGGCGGCAAGCCCTTCAAGCCCCTGATGGCGGACACCAAATACGTTGACATTACAAAATAAATCATTATTTAGGAGGAACCCTATTATGACTGAGTTGGCTCAAATGTTTGAATTGCAGCAGAGTGCTACTTTCTTCGGCAGCTGGGGCGGTCTGGCTCTGGCCCTGCTGGGCGCTGGCCTGGCGGCTGTTCTCTCCGGCATCGGCTCCGCAAAGGGCACCGGCATGGCCGGTGAGGCCGGCGCTGGCCTGCTGTGCCAGGACCCCGGCAAATTCGGTAAGGTCATGATTCTGCAGGTCATCCCCGGCACCCAGGGCCTGTATGGCCTGGTGGTGTGGTTCTTCGCCATTTTCCGCATGGGCCTGCTGTCTGGCTCCCTGCCCGAGCTGACCATTGCCCAGGGCTTCCAGTATCTGGCGGCCTGCCTGCCCATGGCTTTGGGCGGCCTGTTCTCCGCCATCGCGCAGGGCCGCGTGGCTGCTGCGTCCATCAACATTCTGGCCAAGAAGCCGGATGACTGGTCCAAGGGCATGGTGCTCTGCATCACCGTGGAGTTCTACGCCATTCTGTCCCTGCTGGCTTCCATGCTGATGATCATCAATATCAGCGCCTGATCCCTGTAAGAAAGGGGATTCAATGATGAACGGAATTGATACCATTATCCAGCGGCTGAATACCGACGCGAAAGCGGAGACGGACGCCCTGCTGGAAAAAGCCCGCCAGGAGGCGGCGGCGGTCGCCGCCCGCTATCAGGCCCAGGCGGACAAGGAAGTGGCCGATCTGGCTGCCCGGAACGAGCGTCTGGCGGCGGAGCGGGAGGAACGTCTCATCAGCGCCGCCCAGATGGAGGCCCGGAAAACGGTCCTGGCTGCCAAGCAAGCGGTCATGGAGGAGACCTACGCCAAGGCGCTGGAAAAGCTGCGGAACCTGCCGGAGGCCCGTTACGTAGAGGTGCTGACGGAGCTGCTGCTTCAGGCCGCGCCTCATGGTATGGGAGAAGTTCTCTTCTCCGCCCAGGATCGGGAAACGGTTGGGCAGGCCGCGGTGGACGCCGCCAACGGAAAGTCCGGCGGCAAGCTGACCCTCTCCGGCGAGACCGCGCCCATTCAGGGGGGCTTCATCCTCAAGGACGGCAACGTTGAGGTCAACTGTGCCTTTGATACGCTGGTTCGTTTGCAGAAGGCGGAAACGGCGGGACAGGTGGCTCAGCGGCTGTTCGGCTGAGGGGAGGTCATACCTTGGCTAACAAAATCAAAGATACGGATTATCTGGCGATCTCGGCCCGTGTCCGGGCCATGGAGACCACGCTGCTGACGGCGGAGCGCATGGAGCGTCTGCTGGAGGCCCGCAGCGATGAGGAAGTCTCCAAGCTTCTTCAGGACTGCGGCTATCCGGAGCTGGACGCCGCCCGTCCGGAGGCTATGGATGCGGCGCTGTCTCAGGCCCGGGAGGAGCTGCTCACCGACCTTGGCGACGGCGCGCCAGATCCCAGATATATCGACATATTCAAGCTGAAATACGACTATCACAATGCAAAGGCCATCCTGAAGGCAGCCGCTATGGGTACCAGCCCGGACCGGATGCTGATGGATATGGGTCGCATCGGAGCAGCGGAGCTGAAAACCGCCGTGGAAAGCGGAGAACTGGACAAACTGCCCGGTGCTCTGCCGGCAGCTGTGGCGGAGGCCAAGTCCGTACTGGATACCACCCGGGACCCCCAACTCAGCGACATCGTGCTGGACCGTTGGATGTACCGGGACATGGCCCAAGTAGCAGAGGATACCGGCAGCCAGTTCCTTCGGGGATATGTGGAGACCCAGATCGATGCCGCCAATCTCCGGGCGCTGATCCGGACGCTGCGGATGGGAAAAAACGCCGATTTTCTGGCGGGCGTTCTCTTTGAGAACGGCACCGTGGAACCGGCGGCGATCCTGGCGGCGGCGAATCACCCCGCCGGCGGTCTGAACGAGATCTACGGCCCCACCCGGTTTGCACAGGCGGCGGAGGCAGGGGAGGCGGCCCTGAAGGGCGGCTCCCTGACGGAGTTTGAAAAGCGTTGCGACGACGCTGTCAGCGACTATCTGGCCGGGGCACAGATGATCCCCTTCGGGGAAGCTCCGCTGCTGGCTTATCTGGCGGCCCGGGAGACGGAGTACACCAACATCCGCATCCTGCTGATGGGCCGCGCCGCCGGGCTGAGCCCGGAGGTCATCCGGTCCCGCCTGCGGCGGACCTGCGCGTAAGGAGGGGAGAACATGGCAGCAACCTATTCCATCGCCGTCATCGGCGATTGGGAGTCCGTCATGGGCTTCCGGGCCTTGGGCTTGGACACCTATCCCGTCACCTCCGTGGAGGAGGCCCGGAAAACCGTCCATGACCTGGCCAAAACCAACTGCGCGGTGATCTACCTGACAGAGACTTTGGCCAAGGATATGGCCGACGTGCTGGACCGTTATAAGGACAATATCCAGCCCGCCATTATCCTGATCCCCGGCCGGGAAGGGTCTCTTGGCATCGGCAAGTCAAACATCCAGAGCGCCATCGAACGGGCTGTGGGTGCGGATATCCTGTAAGGACTTAAAGAGGAGATTCCATTTTGCACCGTTGGCTCATCCGATTCCCGTGTGCTTTGCACCCGGCAATCGGGAGCCTGCCTCGAAACAGCCTTGCTTGTTCCGCCGCAGGCGGCGCTGCGGCTGTTTCCCCTTTAGATTCTCTCTCGCCGGTTCGCAAACGGGCGTCACCGCCCAAGGCGGGGGGGAGCAGAAAAGTTCTATTGTTCCTTCTGTAAAATTGAAGAAAGAAGGTTATCGAATTTGAGCGGTAAAGTTGTTAAAGTTTCCGGGCCGCTGGTGGTGGCTACGGGCTTGGCGGACGCCAATATGTCCGACGTGGTCCGTGTCGGCCCCCAGCGCCTGATCGGTGAGATCCTGACCATGAAGGGTGACACCGCCAACATCCAGGTCTATGAGGAGACCTCTGGTCTGGGCCCCGGCGCCGAGGTGGAGACCACCGGCGCGCCTATGAGCGTGGAGCTTGGCCCCGGCATGATCGAGGGCATTTATGACGGCATCCAGCGTCCGCTGGAGAAGATCGTGGAGAAGGTAGGCGCCTGCATCACCCGCGGCGTGGAGGTCCCCGCCGTGGACCACGAGAAGAAGTGGGAGTTCAACGCGGTGGCCAAGGTGGGCGATCAGGTCATCGGCGGTGACATTCTGGGCACAGTCCAGGAGACAGCCGTTGTGCTCCATAAGATCATGGTGCCGCCCACCCTGCGCGGCACCATCACCTCCATCCAGAGCGGCTCCTTCAACGTGACGGAGACCGTCGCCACCCTCAAAACCGAGGACGGCAGGGAAGTCCCCCTCACCATGCTCCAGAAGTGGCCTGTCCGTGTGGGCCGTCCCTATACGAAAAAGTATCCCCCCAAGCGGCCCTTGTGCTCCGGTCAGCGGATCATCGACACCATGTTCCCCATCGCCAAGGGCGGTACGGCGGCAGTCCCCGGACCTTTCGGCTCCGGCAAGACCGTGGTGCAGCACCAGCTGGCCAAGTGGTCCGACGTGGACATCGTGGTTTACATCGGCTGCGGCGAGCGCGGCAACGAGATGACCGACGTTCTGCGGGAGTTCCCGGAGCTGAAGGACCCCCGCACCGGCGAAAGCCTGATGAAGCGGACGGTGCTGATCGCCAACACCTCCGATATGCCCGTGGCCGCCCGTGAGGCGTCTGTGTATACCGGTATCACCATCGCGGAGTACTTCCGCGACATGGGCTATGACGTGGCTGTTATCGCCGACTCTACCTCCCGCTGGGCCGAGGCCCTCCGTGAGATGTCCGGCCGTCTGGAAGAGATGCCCGGCGAAGAAGGCTACCCCGCGTATCTGGCCTCCCGTCTGGCTCAGTTCTACGAGCGTGCCGGCAGCGTGGAGTGCATCGGCTCCGACGAGCGCCGGGGCAGCCTGACGGCTGTGGGCGCCGTGTCCCCTCCCGGCGGCGACCTGTCCGAGCCGGTTTCTCAGGCCACCATGCGGATCGTCAAGGTGTTCTGGGCACTGGACTCCTCTCTGGCCTACAAGCGTCATTTCCCGGCCATCAACTGGCTGAGCTCCTATTCCCTGTATCTGGACTCCCTGAAGCCGTGGTTTGACGAAAATCTCGGCCCCGAGTTCATGCGGGACCGCACCAAGGCTATGGGCATCCTGCAAAACGAGGCCAGCCTGAACGAGATCGTTCAGTTGGTTGGTAAGGACGCTCTGGGCGCCGGCGACCAGCTGACGCTGGAGGTGGCCCGTATGGTCCGCGAGGACTTCCTGCAGCAGAACGCCTTTATGGACGTGGATAGCTTCTCCGACTACAAGCGGCAGAAGAAGCTGCTGGGTATGATCCTCAGCTATGACGTCCTCTGCCGGGACGCTATCGCCAAGGGCGCTTCCGCCCAGGAGCTGTTCCAGATCCCGGCCCGTGAGCAGATCGGCCGCGCCAAGAGCGTGCCTGCTGAGGAATACGCGGCGGTTTACGATCAGATCCAGTCTGATATGGAGCAGCAGATCGCTGCCATTGCAGCCAAAGGAGGGGACGACGAATGATCCGTGAATATAAAACCGTTGAGGAGATCAGCGGCCCTCTGATGATGGTCCGCATGGTGGAAAACGTCACCTATGACGAACTGGTGGAGATCGAGCTGCATGACGGCTCCCTCCGCCGGGGCAAGGTGCTGGAGGTCAACGGCGACGCCGCCGTGGTCCAGCTCTTTGAATCCGCCGCCGGTATCAATCTGGCGGACGCCAAGGTCCGCTTCCTGGGCCACCCCCTGCAGCTGGGCGTGTCCGGCGATATGCTGGGCCGCGTGTTCAACGGCATGGGCCAGCCCATTGACGGCGGCCCCGACATCCTCCCTGAGGAGTATCGGGATATCAACGGCCTGCCTATGAACCCCGCCGCCCGCGACTATCCCAACGAGTTCATCCAGACCGGCGTTTCCACCATTGACGGCCTGAATACGCTGGTCCGCGGCCAGAAGCTGCCCATCTTCTCCGGCTCCGGTCTGCCCCACGCCAATCTGGCGGCGCAGATCGCCCGTCAGGCCAAGGTTCTGGGGGATGAAGGCTCCAACTTCGCCGTGGTGTTCGCCGCCATCGGCATCACCTTCGAGGAATCCGAGTTCTTCGTCAGCGAGTTCAAGCGCACCGGCGCCATTGACCGTACCGTGCTGTTCAGCAACCTGGCCAATGACCCCGCCGTGGAACGTATTTCCACCCCCCGTATGGCCTTGACCGCCGCTGAGTATCTGGCCTTTGAAAAGGGGATGCAGGTGCTTGTCATCATGACCGACATCACCAACTACGCCGAGGCTCTGCGTGAGGTCTCCGCCGCCAAGAAGGAGGTCCCCGGCCGCCGCGGCTTCCCCGGCTACCTGTATACTGACCTGGCTACGCTGTACGAGCGGGCCGGACGCCGTCTGGGGAATCCCGGCTCCATTACCCTGATCCCCATTCTGACCATGCCTGAGGACGATAAGACCCACCCCATCCCCGACCTGACGGGCTATATCACCGAGGGCCAGATCATCCTGAGCCGCGCTCTGTACCGCCAGGGCATCCATCCCCCTGTGGACGTGCTGCCCTCCCTGTCCCGTCTGAAGGATAAGGGCATCGGCGAGGGCAAGACCCGTGAGGACCACGCCAGCACCATGAACCAGCTCTTTGCCGCCTATGCCACCGGTAAGGACAACAAGGAGCTGATGAGCATTCTGGGCGAGGCGGCGCTGACCCCCACGGACCTGCTGTACGCCAAGTTTGCAGACGAATTTGAAAAACGCTACGTCAATCAGGGCTACGAGGAAAACCGCTCCATCGAGGAAACGCTGGATCTGGGATGGGAGCTGCTGAGCATCCTGCCCAAGAGCGAGCTGAAGCGGATCAAGCCGGAGCTGATCGAGAAATACTGGCCGAAAAAGGACGAGCAGAAGTAAGGAGGGGTGAACCATGGCGAATATCACGGTCAGCCCTACCCGCATGGAGCTCACCCGTCTCAAGGGCAAGCTGAAAACCGCCCAGCGGGGCCACAAGCTGCTGAAGGATAAGCGGGATGAGCTGATGAAGCAGTTCTTGGATACGGTCCGGGAGGTGCGTTCTCTCCGCGCCGAGGTGGAGGAGGACCTGATGCGGGTCCACAAGTCCTTTACGGTGGCCTCTGCCCTCATGTCCTCCGAGGCACTGGAACAGGCGCTGCTGTATCCTAAGCAGAGTGTGGAGCTCACCCGCACCACTCAGAACATCATGTCCGTCAACGTGCCGGTGTACGATTTCCAGACAAAGACGAAGTCGGATTCCGACATTTACCCCTACGGCTTCGCCGCCACCTCCGGTGAGCTGGACGATGCAGTAGAGGCTCTTGGCCTTGTGTTCCGGAAGATGCTGAAGCTGGCGCAGATCGAAAAATCCGCCCAGCTGATGGCGGAGGAGATCGAAAAGACCCGCCGCCGGGTCAACGCTCTGGAATATGTGATGATCCCCAACACCCAGGAGGCCATCCGCTATATCACCATGAAGCTGGACGAGAACGACCGTTCCACCACTACCCGGCTGATGAAGGTGAAGGATATGCTCCTGAAGGACGCTATCGAGGCGAAGCGGGCAGAAAATGCCAGAGCCATGGAGGCGTTCAGCAAGTCCAGAGAGGCCGCTGCTGAGACGTAAGCCAAGGTCATAGTTCTGACGCGCATGTTCTAAAACAAAACAGAAGGGGCCTGCGCATCTGCGCAGGTCCCTTCTGCTTTCTGCTGATCAAAACGAATGGAATGCGGAACGCCCCCGGCCATTGGCCGGGGGCATTTTGTCAATACTGATATTCGAATTCGTAACCGTCCAGAGAGACGGTGTCGCCATCCTCGATGCCCCGCTCCTCCAGCTGCTGATACAGTCCGGATTCCCGCAGGGCCTTGTCGAACCACATGCGGCTCTCGTAATCGTCGAAGTTGACGTTGGCCATGAGGCGCTGGAGCCACGGGCCCTGAATGAGCCAGGTGTGGCCGTCGTCCAAGCGCTGGATGTCCAGCGGCTCGCTGGTGTCCACCACCGGCGGCTTGGGGACATATTCCGGCTCGTAGACCGTGACCGGCGGGAGCGTGGAGAGCTTTTCGGCGATCTTCA
>ERZ773192.3904-NODE-3904-length-10603-cov-3.554513_pt1 | contig 10603 bp, 7 predicted proteins | sample MGYA00581010_ERZ773192 | MGnify/ENA primary metagenome ERZ773192 (study PRJEB29015, sample SAMEA2737741) | human gut metagenome | biome: human gut; feature: human-associated habitat; material: faeces | place: China | collected 2012 ...
CAACCGTGTGCGTCAGGCTGCGATTACCCAGCAGATCACAGAGGTAATCGGCGGTGCAAAGGCACAGAAGAAAAAGAAGAAAAAATAGGAAGGGGATGTAAAAGCGGAATGAAAACAGGAAAAATCGTGCAGGTCATGGGACCTGTTGTAGACGTTGAATTTGAAGATAATGACCTTCCATATATTAAAGATGCGCTTGAAGTGGACAACAACGGAAAGCGCTGCGTGATGGAGGTTGCACAGCACATCGGCAATAATACCGTCCGCTGCATCATGCTCGCGGCAAGCGAGGGCTTATGCAAGGATATGGAGGTTATTGCCGAGGGCGGCGGTATCAAGGTTCCGGTTGGAAATAAGACCCTGGGCAGACTGTTTAACGTGCTCGGAGATACACTCGACGGAGGCGAAAGCCTTGACGGTGAGGAACACTGGGTGATTCACAGAGATCCGCCATCTTTTGAAGACCAGAGCCCGGTCGTTGAGGTGCTTGAGACCGGTATTAAGGTCATCGATCTTTTGGCACCGTATGCAAAGGGCGGTAAGATCGGTCTCTTCGGAGGTGCCGGAGTCGGTAAGACGGTATTGATTCAGGAACTGATCCGCAACATTGCGACAGAGCATGGCGGATATTCCATTTTTACCGGCGTCGGAGAGCGTTCCAGAGAGGGAAATGACCTGTGGTCTGAGATGAAGGAATCCGGCGTACTGGATAAGACGGCGTTAGTGTTCGGACAGATGAACGAGCCGCCGGGAGCACGTATGAGAGTTGCTGAGACGGGACTTACGATGGCAGAATATTTCCGCGATGAGGAGCATCAGAATGTACTTCTGTTCATCGATAATATTTTCCGTTTTACACAGGCAGGATCTGAGGTGTCTGCACTGCTCGGACGTATGCCGTCCGCAGTAGGTTATCAGCCGACCCTGGCGACGGAGATGGGCGAACTGCAGGAGCGGATTGCCTCCACGAAGAACGGATCTGTTACTTCGGTACAGGCTGTTTACGTGCCGGCAGATGACCTGACAGACCCGGCTCCGGCGACGACATTTGCACATCTGGATGCCACCACGGTACTTTCCAGAAAGATCGTAGAGCAGGGTATTTATCCGGCGGTGGATCCGCTTGAGTCCAACTCCCGTATCCTTGAGGAGGACGTCGTTGGAAAAGAGCACTATGAGACCGCCAGAAGAGTACAGGAGATTTTACAGAAGTACACAGAACTGCAGGATATCATTGCAATTCTCGGTATGGAGGAGCTGTCCGAGGAGGATAAGCTCGTGGTATACCGTGCAAGAAAGATCCAGAAGTTCTTATCCCAGCCGTTCCACGTGGCAGAGAACTTTACCGGCGTGCCGGGCAAGTATGTGCCGCTTAAGGAGACGGTAAGAGGATTCAAGGCAATTATTGACGGTGAGATGGATGAGTATCCGGAAGCAGCGTTCTTCAATGTAGGTACGATCGATGATGTGATCGAGCGTGCGAAGGAGATGGGGGCATGAATACATTTAGTCTGAAAGTGATTGCCTGTGACCGTGTCTTTTTTGACGGAAGATGTGAGCAGGTCGTTCTGCCGCTGCATGACGGAGAGAAAGCAATCCAGGCGCATCACGAAAATATGGTGTTTGCCGTTGAGATCGGCGAGATCCGCATCACGGACGAAACAGGCGAGGAGATCGTGGGTGTGACAGGCACCGGATTTGCACAGATCATCAATAACCGTGCAATGGTGATTGTTGACACCTGTGAGTCCCCGGAGGAGATCGATATGCGGCGTGCCGAGGAGGCAAAAGAGCGTGCACAGGAGCAGCTCCGCCAGAAACAGAGCATTCAGGAGTATTATCGTTCCAAAGCATCGCTGGCGCGCGCGATGTCGCGCCTCAAGGTCGGGAAAAAAGACCGTCCGACCGGATATTAAGAAGAAAAATGGTCTTGTGCAAGGTTCCGGCGGGTCTGAGAGAGAAAAAACGTCTCTCCAGACCCGCCGGGACCTTGTTATTATGCGCGTGGGAAGAAAAAAGGGCTGTTCGCGGGTCTGGGAATGAAAAACCAGCCCGTGAGACCCGAAAAGAGATTAGTTTCGGGTCTGGGAGAGAAAAAGAGTGTCGCCAGACCCGGCGGAAGCCAAAATGCAGCCATGTAAGTCAAAAAAATAGAAGATTGTACGCAAAAACGGGTCTACAGAGAGAAAAAGTCCTCTGTAGACCCGTTTTGATCTTATGCACAACATCAGCAAACAATGATTGACCAAGAAAGCTCCTGTGGGTGCATGTGAGACTCAGCCCTGCAGCTTGCCAGTCGATACAAGTATTAACGCACATGCCGTTGCAACTTACTTAAGCCCCACTGTAGCCAGTAATGCAACTTACTAGCCAGCTTATACGGCTTACTCATCGGTGCAGATTGCTTCCCCGCGCTGCTTACAGTACGAAGAATGTACAGGTTGCCGGTGCAAGAGTCACTGTTCCGGCTTCCTGTGCTGCCGGAGTGAGTTCCGGAAGCGAATTGCCGGCACCCAGAACAAGTGGCTTGCCATTTAAAGTCATGACAGCGGCACGCACGTTGCCGCCCTCGCCGGCGAGTGTGTAGCGCTCTGCGCTCTTCGGAAGCTCTACGGTGGTTGCCTCTGTCAGCGAGTTGTTGATCACAAGATATACAACGCCCTCTTTTCCATCTTTGCGGGAATGTGCGAAGACATGTGCGCCCTCGCGGATTGGCTCTGCGGTATCGTAAACGGTCGTACCCATCAGGCGGTTCCACAACAATACGGCAAAATAGTTCGGGCGCGGATCAAATACTTCGCGGGCCAGGAAGCCGTAGTCGGAAGAAGCCAGTGTATTGTGGAAAATAACGCCGTCTGTGATCGCTGCGAATCCAGCGAGCTCGTTTAAGGTACGGAAAACATCCAGATACGTGGAAGCCCATGTATCACCGCCACCGCCTGCGTCGCCGGACTCCGTTACCCACATCTCGCCGCCCGGGCAGTATTTGTCGCGGAGTGGAGCATAGGTGCGCGCACAGTTTAATGCAACGTCCAGATACGCCTCGGTATGGGCGGTATCTGCCAGCCAGTGTCCGCTTGGCATCACGGAAGCAAGACGCTCGGATACACCGTTGTAATAATGGTAGCTGAATACGTCCAACGGCTCTTTGGTGTCCTCTAACAGGTCGGTTGTGGAGCAGTTCTCTCTTACAAGCTGCTCGATACCACCACTCTTGCTGTTGTCATCACCGCCATTGATGGTAAGACCCTCGCCAACACTGCTCGGTCCGATACAGATACATTCCGGATAGTTGGCGCGTACCCACGCGAAAAACAGATCCTGATCGCGGTGGTAATCAGCCGGTGTATAACCAGCCGGGAAGCCGGTATCCTCCATCATGTTCGGTTCGTTTGCGAACTCGGCGCCGTCGATCGGTACGCCGTGTTCTTTGCTCAGACGAAAAATCTTCTCCGCCTCACTCGGATTCCACGGTTCCTCTGCGGAATGCAGACCCGGGCAGTTCGCAACGGAAATCATCAGTTTCGCATCGATCGCTTTTACGAAGTCGAGCACACCAATCCACTGCTCCTTTGTCAGGACATTTAAGTAGCCCTCCGGAGCAATACCGCCTGTTGCATTGTCAAAATCATAGTAAGTCTTGGTTGCCCAGGTGCCGGACACACGCACCCATGCGGTTCCGAGCTCCTTTGCGAGGGAGCGGAGCTTCTCGTTGTACAGATCGATCGGTGCGTATACCTGCATCAGATCCTTGTACATTGCAGCAATGCCGTCTGCGCTCGGAGCGACATGGAATTCCTCGGTTCCTGCAACCTGCTCCGGTGTGTACGCTTTCCAGAAGGTGCCGCCGGTTACCTCGGCGAATTCTACATTATAAGACATCAGGCGCGGATTTACTTCGCGCAGCGCCTTTAAATTCTCGGGAACTAATTTTACAAACTGTGCCATAGAAATCATTCTCCTGTTCGTTTTTATTTGCCGGTGATCCGGATCCCCGTATCACCTTTGCATAAAAACAGCGTACCACAAAAATTGTATTGTGTATGCAGGAAAACAACTATTTACAAAAATTGTGCAAAAACAGGACAAAATCGTTCCCGCCCTTAGCGCTCAAATCTGCCGCTTGCCCCGCACGGAAGCACCAGACCGTTGCTGGAAACCGGCAGACCGATTTCATCTGCGGCGATATGACCACCGTGTTTTTTTAAGACGGTATTCATCATATAGCTGAGCACTGCCGGCTGAAGACCAGTGGTGTAGGAGTTGATCAGGAAAAACAGAGGATCGTCCGACAGCAACTGCTCACAGAGCTGCACCAGCGGATAGATGGCGTCCTCGATTTTCCAGATCTCACCCTTGGGTCCTCTTCCGTAGGAAGGCGGGTCCATAATGATCGCATCATAGTGGTTGCCGCGGCGGATCTCGCGCTCAACAAACTTTACGCAGTCGTCCACAATCCAGCGGATCGGGGCATCACCAAGACCGGAAGAGACGGCGTTTTCCTTCGCCCAGGTCACCATTCCCTTGGAGGCATCCACATGCGTGACGCTGGCACCGGCAGCAGCGGCGGCAATCGTGGCACCGCCAGTGTAGGCGAACAGATTTAACACCTTGATCGGACGTCCGGCGCTGCGGATCTTTTCGGAAAACCAGTCCCAGTTGGCAGCCTGCTCCGGAAACAGTCCGGTGTGCTTAAAACTGAACGGCTTTAAGTTGAAAGTCAGCTTGCCGTAATGGATGGTCCACTGCTGGGGAAGATCAAAAAATTCCCACTCCCCGCCGCCCTTGGCGCTGCGGTGGTAATGGCCGTTCATTTTGCGCCAGCCGCGCTCGGTCTTCGGCGTGTCCCAGATGACCTGCGGGTCGGGACGGACGAGAAGATAATCTCCCCAGCGCTCGAGCTTTTCTCCTTTTGAGCAGTCAATGACTTCGTAATCTTTCCAGTTATCTGCAATCCACATAGCAATCTCCATTCCTGTGTACTTCTAATTTAAAACTATAACAAATATATACCACAAGCCAGCAGAGGGCAAGGAAAAAGTAAAAACGTCTGCCTGCGGGCAGAGAAAAAGCCCATAAAAAGCCAATAAAAAACCGGTAGAAAAATATCTACCGGTTCAAAGCTGCGCAGCCCAAATTGCTGGATGCACGCTATTTTTTACGCCAGGTGGACGGCATGAACAGAATCATGAGCGGGAAAAGCTCCAGTCTGCCGGCGAGCATGTCAAAAATCAGCACAATCTTGGAGAGCGGCGAGAAGATTGAGAAATTCTGCGCCGGTCCGACACGGTTTAAGCCGGGACCAATGTTGTTCAGACATGAGACGACTGCTGTAAAATTCGTGGTAAAATCAAACTCATCCAGGCTGATGATAAGCGTTGAAAGCATGAGCAAAATAAAATAAATGACCAGAAAAACATTAGTAGAGCGCAGGGTGCTGTGTTCTACGACATGTCCGTCCATGCGGATCTTGCGGATCTCGCGGGGGTGGATAATCAGGGAAAGCTCCTTACGGATGGTTTTAAATAAAATCACCAGCCGGGATACTTTCATACCGCCTCCTGTGCTTCCCGCACATGCGCCGACGAACATCAGCGTCACAAGAATCGTCTGGGAGAGCGCAGGCCACATGTCGAAGTCGGCAGTGGAATATCCGGTGGTGGTGATGATCGCACCGACCTGGAAAAAGGCATTCCGCAGCGCGTCCCTGGTATTTGCGTAAAGCGGACGTATATTATAGGTAATCATTCCGACAGAAGCAAAGATCAAAAAGAGATACCAGCGCACTTCCTCGATGCGGAATGCATCCTTGATTCTGCGCGATAAAATACAAAAATAAAATGTGTAATTGATACCGCTTAAGATCATAAAAGTTGTGACCGTGTTCTGGATAGCAGGCGAAAAACTAGCAAAGCTGTCGTTACGGAAACCGAAACCGCCGGTGCCGGTTGTGCCGAAACTCGTCAGAAGAGACTCAAACAGCGGCATGCCGAGCGCACAGAGAATGACAATCTCAAGGAGCGTGATGGCAAGGTAAATGCCGTATAATATTTTCGCGGTGTCCTTGATGTGCGGAACCAGACGGCTGACGGAAGGTCCCGGGCTCTCCGCCTTCATGAGGTTGATCGTAGAGCCGCCCATCAGAGGCAGGATCGACATAATAAAGACGAACACACCCATGCCGCCGATCCAGTGGCTGAAACTGCGCCAGAAAAGGCTGGCATGCGACAGGGACTCGACATCGGAGAGAATACTTGAACCGGTCGTGGTAAAACCGGAGACCGTTTCAAACAGGGCGTCTACATAATATGGAATGTCGCCGTTCCACACGAAGGGGATGGCGCCGAAAATACTCATAACGATCCAGCTCAAGGCGACAGTAACAAACCCTTCCCTTGTATACACGGTCGAGGAAGACGGTTTTTTATGTGTGAAAACAATCCCTAAAACCAGGCAGATTGCAGCGGTAATGACAAACGGAATGCCTGCCCTTTCCTGATAGAGCAATGATACCAGTGCCGGAAGCATCAGAAACGCGCTCTCAAATTTTAAAATATAGCCCAGAATATATAAAACCATGGAATAATTCATTGCAGGTTAATCCTCCAGAATCTCTTTGATGTCGGAGATGCGGTATCCGGAAATGACAACCAGAACGGAGTCTCCGGCGAGCATCATATCCTGTCCACCCGGCAGAATGACCTTGCCGTTGCGGTAGATGCAGCAGATTAAAGTGTTCTTCCGGAAATTCAGATCCTGCAGCGGAATGCCTGCGACGGCAGAATTCTCCTTGATGATGAATTCCAGAGCCTCGGCTTTTCCGCCGGCAAGCTTGTAAAGCGTCTCCACGTTGCTGTTGATGGAATTCACTGTGGAGCGCACATATTTTAAAATGTAATCAGCGGTAATGACACGCGGATAAATAATACTTCCTAGATTCATCTCGTTGATGACGGAATTAAAACTGCTCCGGTTGATCTTGGTCACCGTTTTTGCATTGGAGACATCGTTGGCGTACAGCGACAGCAGGATGTTTTCCTCGTCAAGACCAGTGAGAGCTGCAAAACCCTGCGCCTGCTCTAAGCCCTCCTCGGACAGCAGATCCTGATCGGTGGCATCACCGCAGATGATTGTCGCCTCCGGAAGCAGCTCGCTTAAAACGTCGCAGCGGGACGGATTGATCTCGATGATCGTCACACGGATGCCCGACTGGATGAGAATCTTTGCGAGGTAAAAGGAAACCTTACCGCCGCCAGCGAGAATGGCATTGCTGACGCGGTTCTTGACGATGCCGATCTTACGGAAAAAGTCAATGGCGTTGCGGCGCTCGGAAGCGATTGCGACGGTATCTCCGGCGCGGAATTCAAAATCACCGTTCGGGATGATGACCTCACTGCCGCGGATGACGGTACACACCAGCACGTTGCTGTGCAGGGTCTGGTGCAGATTGAACAGCTTTAAATGAATCAGCGGGGAATTCTCGCTGACTTTAAAGTGAAGCAGCTCTACATGCCCTTTTGCAAAAGAATCCACACGGATGGCGGAAGGAAACTGAAATACCCTTGAAATCTCGTTGGCTGCCGTCAACTCAGGATTGATAATCATGGCGAGCCCGAATTCCTTTTTCAGGAAAGCAATCTCACTGTTGTAGATCGGGTTGCGCACGCGCGCGATGGTCTGGCAGTGGCCGGTCTTCTTGGCAATTACGCAGCACAGAAGATTTTTCTCATCATCCCCGGTAACTGCGATCAAAAGATCGGCAGTGGCGATGCCAGCTTCCAGCAGTGTCTTATGGTTGATGCCGTTCCCCACGATGCCCATCACATCCAGACGGTCGGTGATATATTGAACCTTTTCCGGCTTTTCATCAATGACAACAATATTGTGATCTTCGTTGCTGAGCTGTTCGACAAGCGTAAAACCAACTTTTCCACAGCCTACGATAATAATGTCCATAGAAATCTCCTTAAAGAATAATCTAAATCATTATAGCATATACAAATTGTTTTTGGGAAAAAAAGCGTAGAAATTGGCAAAATCTTAATGATAAAAACAATTTTTTCAAGGAAACGCCCGCGCGGACAGTTCTTGTGTTTTAAATGAGGGTACGTTACAATGAGTGACAGAGAACTAAATGACAGGAGAGGAAAGAGGAGTTTATGCTGGAACAATTAGTGGAGTGTGAGAACCGGCTTTTAGAGGAACAGAAACGGTTCAATGAGTTACTGCTTGCCTGGCGGTCCGGGGATCTGGGGGACGATCTTACACGGATGAAGATTGAGCAGATGCAGCGGGAAGTGGATGCGCTGGGACGACAGCTGACAGCGCTGCGCACAGTAATTGCGGCGCAGGCAGACCGTGAACGGGCAGGATACGGTCAGAGGACGGTGCCACAGCCGGCGTATGGATGGCCGGCGTATGGACAGCCGGGGGCAGCGGTACAGCCGTGGGATCAGACAATGCTGCAGACAGCGGAGATGGGAAATCCGATACCGCCGGCGCCGGGCGCAATGTCACAGTCCGCGCGGGAGCCGGGAAACCCGCAGCAGGCGTATCAGCAGACACCGCCGCGGCCGGTGGCAGCACAGGCGGGATACCAGCAGGCATCCGGGAAGCAGGATCTGGAAAAAACGATCGGCAGGGCGATTCTGCCGGTCTGCGCTGCAGGACTGATCTTCCTGAGTCTGGTGTTTTTTGCGATGCTGGTGCTGCCGTATCTTAGCCAGGGAGTAAAGATGGTTCTGATGTATACCGTCAGTGCCGCGATCACGCTGGCAGGAGGAATTCTTGTGGCACATGACCGCAGGAATAAAGCATTTCTTGGGCTGCTGGGCTGCGGCATGGGAGCGTGGTATCTCTCGCTGTTTTTAAGTGATTTTTATTTCCATGCAATAAACGACGGCATACTTTATCTGGGACTGCTGGTGTGGGCGGTGGTTCTGTGTGTGCTGTCACGTCTGCGGTCGAATCTCTTCCTTATCATAGGGCAGATTGGTGTGGGCATCTCATTGATTCTCGGCGTGCTCATGTGTAACTGGACGGAGGATGCGGAAAGGTTTCTGATTCTTTCTATATATTATGCGGTAACGCAGACCATCTTTTTCGTGTCCCATCTACGGCGGGAATATTACCGTAATGCGGTGAATCTTGTGTCGTGGAGCATCGGGCTGCTCATTCTGGTGCTTGGAGCAGCTGCTTCCTATACAGAAGGCTCCGCTGCGGGAAACGTGTCAGTGGTATTGCTTCTTGCGCTTGCAGCGGTTCCGGTACTGCTTGGCGTAGCCGTGGCGGAAATGGACGAGAATGGAAAACTGCTTGGCGGTATTGTGGGGGCACTGTGTATCATCATTTTTTGCGGACTGTTTTTGAACCGGTTTACCGGAGCGGCGCTGCTCTTACTGGTATTTGGCATTGCAGTTCTGGCGCTGCTGGAATTCCGGCGCCCCGGGGATCTGTCCGCGGGTACGGTTCTGCTGGAGGTGGCTGTTTTTTCGCAGATGTTCTTTGCGGGAGCTGCCGCGCCGTATTTCGGGGAGTATATATCGACGGGACTTCTGGCGGAGGCGTGCCTCCTGTACGGTTTCCTGCGAAAAAGAAAAGCATACCGGGCGGCGGCACTCGGCTATGGCATCCTGCTGCTGTTGATCCCGATGAACGGGGGCATGAGAACGGCCTGGGGACTGGTATTCTTCTGCAGCGCGGTGTTACTGATCCGGTTCTGCAGGGAACAGTATGAAACCTGGATGAAGATCTGTGGTTATCTGATGTTTCTGGCATTCCTGTCAGAGACGGCGGTGTGGGGAACGGATCTGGCAGCGGTTGCAGATGTTTACTTGAGTGATTTGTTCTGTTTTATGCCGATTGTGCTCTGCAATATTCTGGCGGCGAAAGTTCCGCTGTTTCGCAGAAATCCAAAGACGGGAGAGGAAGAAAAAGCATTCGTGGCGGTAACGATGGCCGTACAGGCGCTCCTTATTGCAGCGGTTCTGGTCCTGATGGGAAAACCGGACGCGCCGGTGCTTCACCTTATCTATGTGCTTTTGGGACTGGTGCTCGTGTGCACCAATACCTACAGCCTGTTGATAAGGAAGGACGGAGACTGGTGGGGAATTTACGTGGCGTTAAAGCTGCTGCTGTTTGCATCGGTCGCACTGCACTCCTATGGGGTGCCCGTGTTTGTGAACGATGTGACGGGCATTGTGATTGCGTTCTGCTGTATCGTGGCGGGATTTCTGGCGGAAATGCGGATGAAGAAAAAATATAAGGCACTGCGGGTCTGCGGACTGGTTCTGGTGCTGCTGTGCGTTGTAAAACTGGTGCTCGTGGACATCCGCTACGACAATGTGCTGCTCCGGGCGGCGGGATTTTTTGTCGGAGGCATCCTTTGCTTTGGTATCAGTCTTGTATACAATCTGGTCGACAAGTGGATGGGGCGGCGCGAAAATGCAAAAAACTGAAAAAAATCCTTGCAATTCGCGGTTTCATCGTGTATACTATGCATTGCTGTGACATTGATAGCGTTGAAGCGTGAGGTTGCTGCAGAGCATTGCAGGTTTTCCGTGGAGCGAATGTCAAGTTAGGAAACTGGCGACAAGTCACTGTA
>ERZ773192.3905-NODE-3905-length-10600-cov-3.036131_pt1 | contig 10600 bp, 4 predicted proteins | sample MGYA00581010_ERZ773192 | MGnify/ENA primary metagenome ERZ773192 (study PRJEB29015, sample SAMEA2737741) | human gut metagenome | biome: human gut; feature: human-associated habitat; material: faeces | place: China | collected 2012 ...
AATCCACTCAATGATGTGAACAAAAAAAATAGATAGGATAACTTATCCTATCTATGAGAACATTATTTTTTTTCTTGGTCACGCAATTTTTGTTTATATTTATTATTAAATGTTATGTTGAATTTATAGTATAAATATTTACAATATTATTCTTTTACTCTTGACAATAAATAAAAATAATAGTATAATAACAATAAATGGTTCAAACCATTTATTTCCTAATAATAAATTTTTTAGAAAGAGGGTAATATTGTGCATATTAAGAAAATAATTTCTGGATTAAGTGCTTTAGTATTAGGTATCCAAACTTTAGGATTAAATACCATAGTTACAGCAATCGGGGAAAGTAGTGCAAATGATGGTAATAATTTGGTGGAAATAACTCTAAATGAGTTAGGCACACAAGTAGATTTAAAAATTCAGGTTAATGGAAGTGATAATTATAGTAAATTATACAACTATAATGATTTATCACTTAATAGTAATGGTAATAAAGTATTTTATGTACCTAATATGACTGATTATCAAGTAACTTTTATAGACGCTAAAGGTACTGAAGCCATTAATGATGATTCTGTTATATCCATAATAAAAAATTTAGATAACTATTCCAGTTTGAGAGGAAAATATAAGTTAGATGGTGTATATCAATCTTATGAGTTGACTTTCAATCCAATTACTGAAAATAGACAAGCTAGTGTATCATTGGATACATATGTTAATGGTGATATAAATTTAGATGGTCAGTTAAGAAGTAATGACCTATTAATACTAAAACAAAGACTTTTATTTGAATATAATATCATTCAAACTGGAGCTTATGAACAAGGTGAAACAGGTGGAAATGTATCCATTAGTGGAAAAAATAATACTTATGCTAATAATTTAACTATAAATGGTGATTTGTTTGCCGATAATAGTATATATTTAGGTTTTGATAGTGGAAATATTAATGGTAAGTTATCTACTAGCAATGGTAAAAGTGGTAATGATATTTTTAATATTAATGTTAATAATGAAAATGTATCCATAGCTGATACTGAGAATAGCTCTATTACTTTAGAGGGTAGCAATACCAATGAATTTTATTTGAATTATCGTTCTAATATGACTTATTTTGACTTAAATGAAGATATTTTACTAACCGATGAAGATGTTAATAGCTTATATTTTTCTAATGATATACAAGTTGAAGAAGTGACAGAGATAACAGAACAAAATTTAAATATCAACGATGATAGGTCATTTGCTAATGATATAACTTTTAATACTCCTAATTCTATGAATTTAAACGCCTCTATAAAGGCTGAGGGAGATATAACTATCAATGGTGAAGTTCATAATTCTAACAATGCAATTATATATTCTAAACAAAATATTACCATATCAAATGATAGTACATTCTCTTTTACAGGCATGATATATGCCCCTAATGGTACAGTTACTATTAATGCCAATAATGTTAATATTAATGGTTGTGTAATCGCTAAGAATATAATCATAAATGCCAATACCGTGAACTTTAACGTTAATAGTCTTACTAAATATGAAAATGACAATACTAGTAAAGTATTAACCGACCTCCAATTATTCTTAGCTGATATGAATGACGATGGAATAGCAGACGATAAAGATTTAATTATAATGAAATGTATTCTTTTACACCTTGACCCAAATGATGTTGATGAAACAGTAGATACAGATGATGATGGATTACCAGATTACTTAGAAGAGTATTTTGGAACAAATAAAAATAAAGCCGACACTGATAAAGATGGATTAAGCGACTATGAGGAAATATTTATACTAGGAACAGACCCATTGTCTAAAGATACTGATAATAATGGTGTTCATGATGGTAATGAGGATGCTGATGAAGATGGATTAACCAATTTGCAAGAATTAGAATATGGCACAAGCATGATATGTGCTGATACTGATAATGATGGATTAAGTGATTATGATGAAATCTTTAAATATTATACTAACCCGATATTATATGATACAGATAATGATACTTTAAGTGATGGAGATGAAGTAAAATTAAACTTATCACCAACTAATATTATAACTGATGGAGTTACAGAAGATGCTACAAGAATTATCACTCAAGAATTAAGTGAAAATCAAATAGATAGTGAATTATTGGATGTTAATAATTTATTGATTCCATCATTGAGTGCTAATGTTTCAGGTGTTATAGACGATAAAATCAGTTTGAAATACAATCATATTGATGCCTTTAATGAAAATAGTGCTATAATTGGTAAAGCTGTTTATATTAATTCTTCTTGTACTGAAGATTGTAATATGATTTTAAAATATAATTACAGTTCATTAATATCATATTATAATGAAAAAGATTTGGAAAATCTTGTAATATGTAAATATGATGATGGAGACATTATTCCTTTTGATACTATTATAGACAGTGAAAATAATAATATATGTGCTAATATTACTAATGGTGGTACATATATCGTTATTGATATATGTAGATTTTTTGAAGGATTTGATATAACATCTCAAAATCTTTTACAAAACAAAGAAGTAGAAGAACTTAACCAAACTGAAGAATTAACCATTGGTAGTTCTAATATTATGCCATTAAGATTTTATACAGTTACAAATGATGGTACTAATGATAATATTAACATTTCAATATCTGGTAAAAATGTAAATGGTCAAGCTGACATAGTATTTGTGATTGATAATAGTAGTTCAATGAATGATACAATTTCAAATGTAAAGTCTAATATTAACACTTTTGTTGATAATTTAAATAGTAGTGGTGTTAATTGCCGTTTTGGACTTGTTGTATTTAGTGATAATACAAATAATGAGGAAACTTATGCTATAAAAAACAAGAATAGTTTTTGGTTTTATGATAATGATATTGAAAATTATAAAAATCAAATAAATCAAATCCCAATTAGAAATGGTGGGGATCTTGAAGAAACATCTATTGAAGGTTTAGAAATGGCTAGAAGATTTCCTTTTAGAACTGGTTCTAACAAGTTTATTATTTTAATAACTGATAATAGTTATAAAATCAATAATAAATATGGTATTTCTTCAATAAATGATATGAAAGAAAGATTATCATCTAGTAATATATGTACCTCAGTTATAACAAACTTATCTTATTATGATGTTTATAAGAGTATTTATAACTCAACTGATGGAATTGTTGCAAATATTTCTGAAGATTTTGACAAAGAACTTTTTAAAATTTCAGAAAAAGTAAAAGAAAAAACTAATGATGGTAGTTGGGTAATCCTAAATGATTATCAATACATAAAACTTGATGATGAAGTTTCTTATAGTAATGGTGTAGACACCGATAAAGATGGTGTTACAGACTATACAGAACTAGGTGAATTAAAAACTTACAATTTAAGTTTATTAGCAAGAATGTATCTTGAAAAATTAGGCATCCCAATTGAAAAATTATCATCAGCCACTATAGAAATGTATGATTATAACTCCAATCCTATACTCACTGATACAGACTATGATGGTAGAAATGATAATATTGATGATTTACCTAAAGATAATAGTTTCAATGGAACATTAAACACTTTCAAAATAGATGGTAATTTTGACTATAGTGCGAATGTTTATTATAATGTTGATTATAGAGTCTTCTTCAATGAAACTAATTCATTAGCATTTGTTCCTGCAAGCGAAAAATATAATCAACAATTATGTACATTATCATCAATATATTCTTCATTAGCATATCATACTAAAGGTTTATATGTGGATGATGAGGATTTTATAGACAATTATTGGTTTAATTCAGATGCAAAAGACAATTTAAAGGAAATAATGGAGTTTTATGGTTTTAATGATGTTAAATATTATTATTTAGGTTCTTCAAATGATGATGCATCCAATTATGATAATATGAACATTTTAAACTATGAAGATAGTGATATTTCAGAAGTGTGTTTTGGTAGTAGAGAAGTAACATACAATGGAGAAACCAAAACTATAGTTGCAGTATTTATTAGAGGTACTAATGGAACTATCAAAGAATGGTCTAGTAACTTTGATATAGGTAGTACTGAAGAATTATTTGCTTATAATCAATGGAAAAACACACAATCTATAGAATATTTTGATAATCACCTAAATTACCTATTAACTAATAATTCTATTGAGCTAAATTCATTTAATGATTGGAAAACTGAAGAAAATCACAAAGGATTTGATGTTGCAGCAAATAGAATTTTAAAAGAGTTAGAAATTTATGTTTCTAATAAAAAAAATGTAACTTACTGGGTTACTGGACATTCTAGAGGAGCTGCTATTGCTAACATATTAGGAGCCTATTTGTATGATAGTAATAAAGAAGCATTTGTTTATACATTTGCTTCACCTAACACTACTACAAAAGATGATTATAACTCTTCAAAGTACAATTTTATTTTCAATATCATTAATAAGGAAGATTTTGTTCCAATGTTGCCTATGAATCAATGGGGATTTAATAGATATGGAATAATTAAAGAAAGTAGCATCAATGATAATTGTATAGATATATGGAATAATTTAACTGGCTTAAAATATAAATCTAATTATAATTCTGCTATTTATGCAGTTAATAAAATGACAAATATTATTCCTTTGGATGGAAATAGAAACGATTGTTACATGTACACTTGCAATTGTCATGGTGATGGAACAGATAATAGTATAACTGTTATAACACAATCATACAATTTTGTTAATAATTTAAAATATGTTCTTTCACAAAAAGCACCTACTGCTTCTCAATACTGTCAATATGAGGAGTATATTGGAGCCAATACTATGTGTCAATCACCAGAATATTTTATGCAATGTCTAGCATCATTAATGAGTATAAACACATCTACTTTCACAGTATCAGCGACTAGTATATTCAATGTGCTTTCTATATCAAATAAATATAAACCATTAGAAGGTGCAATATGCTTAGCATATATTGGTGGAATAAGCACTCCACATTTTACCGAAACTTACTACTTATTAAGTAAGGAGGTGAAATAATTATGAAAAAAATAATACTTATTACATTAATATTGTGTTTAATAGTTTTTATAATCGGAATATATGCACTTTTTTTTATTCATGGACATGATCCCAATTTTGATATAGATGGTCCATTTACAGCACTAATATGTTTCATTATTTTAAAATATCTATTTGTCGTCTTAATTATAATGGTTATTATATATTTATTATTAAAAAAATAAAATTATTATACTAATAAATTAATATCCACATGATTATTATATCATGTGGATAAAATTATCCATATAAATTATAAAAGACTATTATAAGCGCCTTATTTATCCACAAATACTAGAAATTCTCAAAATATTTTTTTCATTGAATAATATTGGATTTGAAGCATATAATAATATAAATATAATAGTTTGCATTATTACATAGACTTATAATTTACGTATTTATGTGGTTTGATTGACAGTAGTGTAATAGTGTAAACTTTTCTTACAGTCAGAGGAATTTGCCACGATTTAAAGGTTTACACTAAACTTTGAAAAGATTACACTTATAATATTTTCAAAAAAATAACATAGATACGTGATTTTCCTTTTGAGAGCTAAGTTATTAATTACTATTTTATGGGATTTTCTGAGATGAATTTAGGAAAATATATTCAATTAGTGTAATAGTGTAGAAGAATTACACTAAAATCCCACGAAAATATTATTTTTAAATTTTTATTTTTCTTTTTAGAAAAAATAAAAAAATAATCTCCCAAATAGAATCTATTAAAAAAAGTTTACACTATTACACTGATACTTATTAAATCACATATTTATGTGTTTAAGCACAGTGTATACTTTTAAAATAAGAATTACACTAAAATTACACAGTGTAAGAGTTTACATTGAAAGATTACACAACCTATCTAAGGCAATAAAAAAATACTCAATCTAAGTTAAGAATAGAGCATTTAAAAGAAAATATTTATTATCATTAATACATATTACCAATATTATGTAATTAAAAAAAGACAAAAAAAGACCCTCCCCAAAAGTAACTTTTAATTTTTTGAAATTTTTGGAATTTTTCAAAAATTTTTGTTGTTGTTACTCATGAAAGTATATAAATATTTGATTTACCAGAATTTAGATTAAAATAATTTCATTCTTATTAGTATTGTCATATCCATAAGCACGATTATATTCTAGCTTAGCAGAATTACTTAATGTAAATGTATAATATGTATTTTGAGATGTACGTTTAATTATATCTTCAACGTTTGCATCTAATATATGAGCCATTTTCTTTCTAAATTCTATATTGGATATACAATAATATCCATTTTGTTTGCAGAATAACCTAAATACGTCATACATTTTTTTAGTGGAACATTCGTCTTTGATAGTTTCACCTTGAGGACGGTCAACACAACATTCATTATAGAATATTTGTACTGGATTATTTTCCAAAGAGTATTGTTTACGTTCCTCAAAGCATTCAGTAGGTTCTGTGAACTTGTAACCCCTGTCAATAGCATTTTTTAGTGCTTGAAGACACTTATTAATAATACCTTCGCTTTCGGCAAGTAATTTTTCATCAAGAAGTGGGTCTTCGTCTTCATGGCTAATAACGTTATTACACTTAACAATCAGCACACGATTATAGAAGTCTTCAGCATAGTTGCTATTAATTTTAGGCAGTTTGTTCATTGTGAACCACATTAAACCCTTAAATGTTTCTGAGAAACTTCCTTTGCCTTTAAATTCTACCTCAACGGAATCACCACCACTAAGACTTTTAAACATATCCAAAGTACTCATTGTAGTACTTCCCATATCGGTAGCACCTATTAAACGTTTATTGAATATCTTCGAGCCACCAAAACGTTCTTCAATAGCTTGAATGCTACAAGCACAAGTATTTTCTTCACCAAGCAACGAGGTTATAAACCTACGAAGTGTTGATTTACCTGTGTTGGATTTACCTAACATAAACAGGGCTTTCTTAAAACGATATCCATATGTGTTGGATATTGTTGCTCCCATTACTTCCATAAGCAATTTTTGAATATCCTTATTACCATTTGATAGAGTATTCATAAACTTATCAAAGTTAGGAGTTTCAATAGCCTGAGCGTTGTATTTACTCTTTATTTGGATAGTACATAAATCGCTAGGAGTATGTTCTTCTAATTTCATAGTATCTAAGTGGAGTGTTCCATTTTCAAAGTTAATGATATTTTGGTTTTCATTGAACTTTTCTTTAGTAATTGCTCCCAAATCATTGACTAATAAATAGAAAACTTCATCAATATCACGCTTACGCACAATAGTATAATCAAAATCTTCAATATAAGCCTTAATTCTACCTTTAATCTCTTCATCAATAACTTGTTCGTAGATACCTAATTTTTCATTGTACCAATAACGAATGGTAGTACCATCGATATTTTGCTTAACGAACTTATAATATGCGTTATCACGAATGTATCGAGCCAATTTTGCACAATGTACTGTATAAGTAACTTCTCCAGTTTTTTGACTGTAACTAGCTTTGATGTATTCAGGAATATCTGTTGGTATTTCTTCGGTTTTAGTACGATTTGAAATCTTATCATAGTTAAAACCTTTTGCACGTTGATATTCCTTTTCTAGTTGTTCTTTGAATAAATCAGGTTCAAATTGTAAGAATTGGTTAAAATCCTTGTATTTACTTTGATAGAAATTCTTGGAAATTTTAATACATGGAATATTATATTTTTTGCATAGATTAACTGCCTCATTCATAGCAGATTGCCCACTGTTATCACTATCCATTGCCCAAATAAGCACAGGACGGTCATACTTACTACCATTTCCTACAGTTTCATAGTAAAGAGTTTCACAAAACTTTTTAACCATAGTAGTTGAACCTAATGCAATACTTTCAAAACCTTGTTGTATGCCTGAAAAAGCATCTATTTCACCTTCACAGATGAATACAGGGTCACTATTTTTTAAAGATTCAAGGTTAAGAACGTGAATACTACCCATTTTCATTTTAGTGTAGGCTTTAGATTCCTGTGGCACTAGAGAATCTGGGCGAATATCCCTTGCAATGTATGAAGTATCCGATGTTGGAATAATACACCTTGCAGTTTTCTTAAAGTCTGGAATACGGCTGTAATCGAAGTTACTCTTTATTCGAGTATCGACTGTACACCATGCAGGTAGATAACCTATTCCAAAGCGTTCTTGAACTTCTTGACTTATTCCACGACTTAATAGATAAGTAAATCGGTTCTCATTATTTTTAGCGTCAGCAATATCTTGCTTGATAACTTGAATTTCTTCCAAATTATCGACCTCCTTTTCTTTTTTCTTTTCAATTTGTTTAAGTTTTGGTGGACTTTCATAAGTTGGAACATTGATGTTAAACTCTTGGCAAAGTCCCTCCAATACTTGTTTAAACTCCCTTATAACATCAAGGTTGTTAATTTGAGCGTATAAGGTGAATATATCACCATGGAAACCACACGCAAAACAGTGAAAAGTTTCGCTTTCAGGATAGTATGTGAATGCACCATCTTTGTGCAATCCAGATGAGCATTTTGGACATACATATTGATTTTTACTCTTGGATTTACTAGTAACTCTTTCAATATACTCTTTTAAGCAACCCTTTAAGTGATTTTTAGTATACTCTTGATTCCTTTTAAAATCTTCAAATTGAGTATTCATTAAATTTAACTCCTTTCAATTTTTTTATCCAACAAAAAAAGTTGTGGATTAAATAAAACTAAGAAACCACAACTTTCAATAACTCTTATTTTGTCTTGCTATTAAGCAAAGAAAAATTTTTTTATTTATGCTCTTGCAATTAATCTCCAACTATGCTATACTTATATAGCAAAGGGTATTATTGTAGAGAACATTACAGCTATTTCGAGTTAGTCTGTGTAACTTCGTTTTAGTGCTTGGTGTAGGTTTGCAGACCGAAACTAAGCAGTAGTGAGCAGTAATACCCGACATTTATATTATAACATAATAAAAAAAAATTTCAAGTAGTTCTTAAAAATGAGAGCTACTTTTTTTTGAAAAAAAAATAAAATGGCAAAGCCATTTTATTTGGGGGTTGAGGGGGCTTTGCCCCCTCACAAGTTAACTTTTTGAAAAAAGTATAACTTGCTATACCTTTTCTTGATTTTCTGCACATTTTATGTTATAATAAGGTTATTAAAGATTGTTTTCTTAAATTAAACTAAAAATATGAAAGGGTGTTATTATGGCACATATCGAAAATTTTTCAAGAGGTGCAGTTGGTGGAATCGTCCGACATGATGAACGAACTCAAAACGATGGAGTTCATTCACGAAAAAATGAAAGTATTGTTCCAGAACGTACTCACCTTAACTATAATCTTGCACCCAAACGTCATGGTACAGTGCTAGAGCATATCAAGTATATTTGTGAACGTGATAATATTCGCTTGAATAATCGCAAGGATTTGAATGTAATGTCTTCTTGGGTCATTACTAAGCCTGAAAGCATTACACCAGAGGAACAAGAAAAATTTTTCAAAGAGTGTTATAATTTTTTATCAAATCGTTATGGTGAAAACTCTGTCATTACTGCAAGTGTACACTTAGATGAAACCACTCCTCATATGCACTTTGGATTCATTCCGATTGCATATGATAAGAAAAATAACAGATATACCGTATCTGCCAAATTACGCATTAATAGAAAGGAATTACAAACCTTTCATACCGATTTAAATAATCATATGAGTAGAGTTTTTAGGCGTGATATAGGCATAACCAATGGTGTTACTGCTAGTTTGGGTGGAAACAAATCCAAAGCTGAGTTGGTCAAAATGACTTTAGATAGTTTAATTGAACAACAAATTCAACAACAAAGCATTATTGAAGAGAATATTCAAAAGCTTTCTAGTGTACAAAATAATGTTTTATCACAACAGGAACTCTTGGAAAAGTGTAATGAAGAAATTCAAGTTAAACAAAAACAATTGGAAACCATTCAAGAGGTTATTAATCAATCGCAAGTGTTGAACTCTCAACTATCTAAGCAAATAGATGAATTACAAGCAGAAAAAGAAAAAATTTTGACTTCTACAGACGAATTGAATAATTTCACTATTAAGTCGAACTTAAAACTAGGGAAATTTGGAGGTGGAATTACTGTCAAGGGCATTGGAGAGTATCAAGGGCAAGAACTTATCCTTATGCAAAAATTAGAAAATACTATTGATGTAGCAAACAAACATTCTGAATTGAGTAAAATGAGTTGGGAAGAATTCACCGATTTAAACAAACAAAAAGATGAAAATTATAGAAAAAAGAAAGAGCAAGAACATTTGCAAATGGTTAAAAATATCCATAATGAAGAATATGACAAAGCATTTCATCAATTTAATGATGAAATGCAACATTTAAAGCAATATAATCAAAATCTCTTAAATGAAAATAGAATGTTGAGAAATGCTCTTAATATTCCTTTAACGCTTTCTGTTGTAGAAGTAAAGAAGAAACTTGGAATAACAACTAATCCACTCAATGATGTGAACAAAAAAAATAGATAGGATAACTTATCCTATCTAT
>ERZ773192.3908-NODE-3908-length-10583-cov-3.912709_pt1 | contig 10583 bp, 8 predicted proteins | sample MGYA00581010_ERZ773192 | MGnify/ENA primary metagenome ERZ773192 (study PRJEB29015, sample SAMEA2737741) | human gut metagenome | biome: human gut; feature: human-associated habitat; material: faeces | place: China | collected 2012 ...
CCCGCCACATTCACCAGCCGCAGGTCACGGGGGTGGCCCTCCCGCAGGAAGCGCTCCTCCATCTCACACAGGATATCCTCCGCCAGCGAAAAGCCGATAAAGCCATCCACCGCCACCGTCATGCCGTCACGGATCAGGACGGCGGCCTCGGCGGCCGAGATCACCTTTGCCATGCTCTCTCCCCTCTCATTCCCCGGTAAATACCCGGGGCCGTTTTTCCAGGAAGGCCGTCATGCCCTCTTTGCGGTCCCGGCTTTCGCCGCATTCGCCAAAGAGACTCCGTTCCCATTCCAGCGCTTCCTCCAGCAGCATTTCCCGTCCGCCGTTGATGCTCCGCTTGGCGCGGGTCACAGCGTAGGGGCTGTTCCGGGCGATTTCATCCGCCAGGTTCAGTGTTTCCTCCAGCAGGCTGCCGGCAGTAAAGACCCCATTTACCAGACCCCATTCCCGGGCCGTTTCGGCGGTAATTTCCCGCCCGGTAAAGATCATCTCCTTGGCCCGCGTTTCACCGATAAGCCGGGGCAGCCGCTGGGTGCCGCCCGCCCCGCATATGGTGCCCAGGGTCACCTCCGGCACCGCAAAGCTCGCCGCCATCGAGGCGCACCGCAGGTCGCACGCCAGCGCCAGCTCGCAGCCGCCGCCCAGTGCCATACCGTTTACGGCGGCTATCACCGGCATGGGCAGCTCCTCCAGGTGGGTATTCAGCCGGCTGCCCAGCAGCGCCCACTCATACAGCTCCCGGCCATCCATGGCCGCCATCTCCCGTATATCCGCCCCGGCGCAGAAGAACCTCCCCTCCCCGGTGAGTACCAGGGCCCGGGGGGCGCGGCGGCGCACCTCATCCAGCAGGGCTTCCAGCTCCGCCATGGTGCGGCGGTTCAGCACAAAGGGCTTACCCTCCCCCGTCATCGTCAGCAGGGCCAGTTCCGGACTGGGCATGGTCAGTATCGTTTTCATGGGTTTTCTCCTTCTTCTATCAGCCCAGCCAGATACAGATGGGCAGCGCGATGAGGAAGGTACACAGCACCGGGATCACCGCGCAGGTCACAAAGTTATACTTATAGCTGGCCTTGTGGGTGGTGTGGCAGATGCCGAACACCGAAACAATGGAGCCGTTCCACGGCATGGAATCCAGCCCCCCGGAGCCGAGCGAGCACAGACGGTGGATAAACTCCAGGCTGTACCCCTGCCCCGCGTAGCTCAGGAAGATATCCTTCAGCGAGGTATACATCAGCGTCAGCCCGCCGGAGGAGGAGCCGAGGATGCAGGCGAAAATATTGCTGCCCACGGCGGCCACCACATAGGGGTTCGCGGTGGAAGCCTCCAGCAGCTCCACCGCCCAGGCATAGAAAGGGGTGATCTTCGCTACCGCACCAAAGCCCACAATGGTAGCCGTGTTGATGATGACCGTCACAGAGCTGCCCGCCGCCTGGTTCATGGTGGAGAGCATCTCTCCCCACGGAATGCTGCGCCAGAAAAGCCCCAGCGACAGCACAATGCCGATGAGCAGGCAGGCCACAATGCCGATCTCCGTCACATTAAAGAGCACGATAACAGCCGTCAGCGGGATAAAGCTGACCACGGTGCCGGGAGTGGGCCCCTCATGCTGGCGCACACCGCCCTGCGGTGGGGTAAAGTGCTCACCCCGTCCCTTTGCCTTCTTTGCCTGGCGGTTCATGTACCACACAATCAGCACCGCCATGACGACCGAAGCCGCCAAGCCGGGGATCAGCCCGGCGTAGGAGGGGGTGCCCAGGCTCTGCATCGAAACGATGTTGCAGATCTGCGGTGAAAAGGGCCCGGTCATCGCAAAGGTCCACATGCCGCCGCACACAATACCCGGCAGCAGGTAGGTGGGCAGGTCCGCCTCCTCAAAGAGCTTGAGCGCGATGGGATAGATGGCGAAGATGATGACAAAGCTGTTGATGCCGCCGTAGCTCAGCAGCGCCGCCGAAATCAAGCACGCCACCATGCAGTTTTTGGCGCCGAACCACCGCACCACCGTTTCGCCGATCTTCGCCGCCGCCCCGCTGATCTGGTACAGGCTGCCCAGGATGTTCCCCAGCAGGAAGATCATAAAGTAGGAAACAAAGAAGGAGCCGACGCCTGCTACATATACCCCGGTCACCGAATCCAGCACCGGCAGCCCGCTCATCACTGTTACCAGCAGCGCCGCCAGCGGCCCCACTATAATGGGCGAGACCCGCCGGAAGATGAGTACGGTCATGCCGCACAGTGCCAGCAGGATGCCCAGTCCGCTTAATATCACTTCATTCATGGAGGTGTACTCCTCTCTTTTCGGTCATTTTTTCCGCTTCTCTATGTGCAGAAAAGGAGGACAATGGGGCTGGCATTGTCCTCCTCTCCGCGAAGGGGAACATGAAAATGAAGAGAAAATCAATCAGAACTTCGCGTGGAAGCGCTCCTCGTATACCTTGATGAGCCCCTCCCGGAAATCGGGATGCGCGATCTTGATGAGCTCTCTGGCTCGCTCACGCAGGGTCTTGCCCTTCAGCTGGGCAATGCCGTACTCGGTCACCACATAGTTCACATCGTAGCGGCTGGTGGTCACGGCCGCGCCCTCATCGATGAGGGGAACGATCTTGGAGATGGTGCCCTTGGCGGCGGTGCTGGGCATGGCCATAATGGTACGGCCGCCCCGGCTCATATTGGCGCCGCGGACAAAGTCCACCTGGCCGCCCACGCCGCTGATCTGCCGCAGACCCACGCAGGTGGAAACCACCTGGCCCATCAGGTCCACCTGCACGCAGGAATTGATGGAAACAAGGTTATCGTTCTGGCAGATGACACGGGGATCATTGACATAGTCCACCGGCATCATGGCCACCTCGGGGTTGTTATCCACATAGTCATACAGGCGGCGGGTGCCCATCAGGAAGGTCGCCACGCTCTTGCCCTTGTGAATGTTCTTCTTCGCATTGGTGATGACACCGGCCTCTACCAGCTCTACCACGCCGTCGCTGAACATCTCGGAATGGATACCCAGGTCCTTCTTGTCCTTTAGGAACAGGAGCACCGCGTCGGGAATGGCGCCGATGCCCAGCTGCAGGCAGTCGCCGTCCTTCACCAGGGAGGCGATATTCTCGCCGATGGCGCGCTCCACATCGCCAATATGGGGCGGGGCCAGCTCGATGAGGTCAGTCTCCTGCTCCACAATGTAATCCAGCTTGCTGACATGGATGAAGCTGTCACCCATGGTGCGGGGCATCTTGGGGTTGATCTGCGCGATCAGCAGGTCGGCGCACTCGGCGGCGGGCTTGGTATAGTCGCAGGAAACACCAAAGCTGCAATAGCCGTGCTCATCGGGGGTGCTCAAGTGCAGCAGCACTACATTGGGGTGCAGCGTGGTGCGGAACAGCTCGGGGATCTCGCTGAAGAACACGGGGGTAAAGTCACCCCGGCCCTCCTCTATGGCCTTACGGGTGCTGCCGCCCAGGAACAGGCTGTTGTGGCGGAAGTGCTTGGAATTTTCGGGCAGGCAGTATTCGGCCTTGCCCATGGCCACCATGTGCACCACTTCCACATTCTCGTACTGCTCGGCGTTCGCAACCATGGCGTCGGTCAGCAGGATGGGTTCGCCGGTGGCGTGGGTCACTACCACCCGGTCGCCGGATTTAATATGCTTTACCGCTTCCTCGGCTGTGGTCAGCTTCTGTTGATACAGAGTTCTCCAGTCCTCCATTGTTACACCTCATTTTCTTTTATTATCGCTTCGCAGGCAGCCGCAAGCTGCTCCCTGCTGTTAATGACAAATTTGTGTTTGGCGGCCTTCAGGTGGGCATGGCCCGCGCACACGGCGGTACAGCCGCACACCACCAGGATGTACTCCTGCCCGCCCTCTCCGGCGGGCTCTATCTTCCATTCGGGGTGCCGCTGTTGCAGCTCCTTTACCGCGGCCACCCGGTCATAGCGTGGGTTGCAGCCCCCACAGTACTTTATGCCTATTCTCACGCTTCTCCGGCGTGACGCCGCCGCAGCAGCTCCATGGCGTCCTGCCACAGCTCATCGCTTACGGTGGTATCCAGCACCACCTGCCGCAGCTCCGGTATCGCCTCCAGAATAGGCGGCGCCACCAGTTCTTCGGCCGTTACCACCGCGGAGGGACAGTTGCTGCATTGCCCCAGCATACGGAAGTACAAAACGCCGTCCTCCACCCGCACCACCTTTATGTCGCCATCGTGGGTGCGCAGGGCGGGGCGTACTTTTTCATCCAGAACCTGTTCGATCCGTTCCAGCATGGTTGCATCTCTCCTTGGGTCTTTGGTTTTCCCCCGCAAAGGGGGCGGGGCAGAGCCGGGGCACAGCGCCCTGTGCCCTGCCCCGCGGGGAGATAAAGGGGTTATTCTATGAGGAGGTTATTCTTCAATATGGGCGATGGCCTTGGCCAGCTCCTTCTTGGCGTTCAGGTTGCCCTGGCGGCTTATCATGATGCGCTGAGCCTGGGGAGAACCGGCGCCGTGCATGGATTCAGTGCGGTAGCCAACGGCCGCGGTGCCCAGGGCCAGGTTTTCGATGAGACGCAGGATCTTCATGCGGTTTTCGGTGGTGACGGTAGCCACGCCGCGCAGGTACTTATCGATGTACGGACCGATCTTCTCATCGCGCAGGTCCTTCTCGGAGGGAGCGGTGACCATCAGACCGCCGGCGATATCCTCGGCCAGGCGGACGATCTCATAGGGGAAGCGGGTCACATTCTGCTTGCAGACATTGGCCAGCAGCAGGTCAATGATGTAGTTGCCGCTCTCGGTCTTGTGGCCCTCGGCGGAGCAGGCGATACCGCAGCAGTACAGGGTCTCATTCAGGTGGGTCATCTCGATGAGCTTATCCTTGATGTGGCTGGCCTTGGCAGCGCCGTTGTAGTCAGCGGCAACAGCAGCAGCACCGATCAGAACATCGCCTACGCCGACCTTGCAGCCGCCGTAGCTCTGGCGGTGGTAACCGGCAAAGCGCTCCACCAGCATCCCGGCAAATTCATGCTCGCCGCACAGGAAGATACGGTCATTGGGTACAAATACATCGTCGAAGATGGTCAGTGCTTCTACACCGCCGAACTCGGCGTTACCGACATCGAGGGTGGAGCCCTCCAGCTTACGGGTGTCGCAGCTCTGGCGGCCGATGATCATGAACAGACCGGGGGTATCCAGCGGTACGGCGAAGGAAACCGCATAGTCCTTATCATCGGGACCCATGGACTGGGTGGGCATTACGATGACCTCGTGGGAGTTGCAGATACCGGTCTGGTGGGCCTTGGCGCCGCGGACTACGATACCGTCGGGGCGGCGCTCCACAATACGCAGGAACATATCAGGATCGGCCTGGGCGTGAGGTGCCAGGGAACGGTCTCCCTTGGGGTCGGTCATGGCGCCGTCAACGGTCAGGTCGGCCTCGGCAGCATACTTCATAAACTTCACAAAGTTCTCGTGATAGTTGGTGCCGTGGGCCTTGTCGCACTCATAGGTGGTGGAGAACAGGGCGTTGAAAGCATCCATACCCACGCAGCGCTGGAAGCAGGCGGCGGTCTTCTGGCCGCACAGGCGCTGCATCTTTACCTTCTTGATGAGGTCCTCGGTGCTCTGGTGGATGTGGGTGAAGCGGTTGACGCGGGTGCCGGTGTAGGGGGAAACCACGGTCATCAGATCCTCATACTCGGGCATCTGGGCCAGGTCGTAGGTCATACGCACGGAGTTGAGAGAAGGACGCAGAATGGGGCTCTCGGTGGGGTTGTTGTATCTCTCACCGAACATATAGATCTCCATTTTGATCTTCTTAATGCTTTCGATATACTGTTCGCCTGTCATCAGTGCCATTTTCGTTACTTCCTTTCTTTCATTGGATTCATCGTTAGTCGGCTCTGTTTACGTGCAATTAGTACAGCTCGGTATAGATCTTGATCAAACGGTCACGATCCAGTTCCACAAAGTTATTGGCCATCAGGCGGCCCTGGTTCGCTATTACGCTGTCCGCAAATTCCTCGATCTGCTCACGGCTCATGCCGTACTCGTGCAGGGCCTTCTTCTGGATGAGGTTATTCAGCAGTTTCTCCAGCTCCTCATAAACATCCTCTACCTTGCAGCCCAGGATATCGGCGATGAACTGATTGAGCCTCTCGATCTCGCCATCCTGGCGGATCTCCATATAGTTCTTCATTACGCCGGTAAACATGGCATAGTTGCTCTCGCCGTGCGCCACATGGAAGGTCGCACCCAGGGGATAGCTCATGGCATGAACGGCGGCGCAGCCCGCATTGCCAAAGGCGATGCCCGCGTACAGAGAGGCCATCAGGAAGTCCTCCAGCAGCGGCATCCGGGCCTCAGGGCCGTCCGCAGCGATCTTCTTGTAGCCGTGCAGGATCATATCAATGGCCTTGTAGCCAAACATCCGGGTCATCTCGTTGCCCTTGGGGGAAAGGCTGGATTCCACGGCATGGATCAGGGCATCGATGGAGCTGGTAGCGAAGAAGCGGAAGGGCAGGCCGTTCAGCAGCTCAGGCACCAGCACGGCGCTGTCGGCATACATCTCATCCACCGCCAGGCCCTTCTTGGTGCCGCGGCTGTTCAGCGCCAGAATGGCGATGTTGGTCACCTCGCTGCCGGTGCCGCAGGTGGTGGGCACCAGTACCAGCTCCTTATCCTTCACGATCTCGGTCTTGCCATCGTAGAGATCCAGGATGGGGGAAACAGTTTTCAGTGCAAAAAGCTTGGAAATATCAATGACGGTACCGCCGCCGATGGCGATAACACGCTTATGGTCGCCTTTAATGTCCTTATACATGGCCTCTGCCATGTCATCGGAGGGCTCGCCAGCGCCGTATTTCTCCTGATACAGCACATCGCAGCCGAGGTTCAGCTTGCCAAAGAAGGGCTGGTAGATATATTCGTTGGTGATTACCAGGTCACCTGCGCCGATGTTGAATTCCTTAGCGAATTCCTCGGCGGTCTTGTATTTATAGATGGTCGGTTTGATGGAAAGCATTTTCATGGCGGTTTACCTCCCTTTTTCTTTTCTCATTTCGGCCGGCGCGCTTTCGCGGGAAAAGATGGAACTGACCTTGGGATCATCAGTTCCATCTTTCCCTTGCCCGCCGGGAGATGAGCGCGCACCGCGGTGTTGACTCATCTCCCGTGGGTGGGGCTTTCCCTAATCAACAGGGGTAATCTGATTGTTTAATTAGCAGCAGCCTTTTTTGTCTTCAGCCTTGAAAACCAGTTCCTCGGGAGTGGGCTCACCGGGGGTCTTCTTGCGGTTCTTCAAGTTGATAATCGCCTCGGAGCCGTCAACGACAACCCAGACGATGATGCCGACGAGCAGAGCCCAGCCGGGGGTGAAGTAGGTCAGAGCACCGGCGATAACACAGGCAACGCCGCGGTCATTGGCGGTGGTGCACATACGGATACCGATGTTGCCGCAGGCGAAGGCCTGAACGCCCATGGTGATGCCGAAGAAGATGGCAAACGCGGGCTTAATGAGGGTAACCAGCGGCAGAATGAGAACAGCGATGACGGTGGCGGCACGGAAGGTACATACACCATCCCAGTAGGTGTGCATGGTCTTGTAGCCTCTCTTGTAGCGCTCGGTGATGGTCAACAGACCGGAAGCCCACAGCGGACCGCACATGGGAACCCAGGGAGCAAAGAGGGACATGATGGTGTTACGCAGGAAGCTGACCAGGTTGGAACGGCTGGCATCGAAGATAACCTTCTCATCAGGACGGTAAGAGGTTGCCTCGGCAACAACTTCCTTCGCCAGTACAAAGTCGGAGAAGGCGATGATGTAGGTCGCCAGCGCGGAGGGGATCGCCGCCAGGAAGAAGCTCCAGGCCGGGAAGCCCAGACCAAAGATGGTGAAGTGCTCCAGAACATAGCCGAAGCTCAGGGGGGTAAAGCCCCACTGGATCTGAGGCAGCGGGATCTCGTGCAGCAGCACGGGAGCCAGAATGATGGCGAACAGCTGGGCAGGTACTACGCCCTGGTTACGCACTACATTCCAGAAGCGGCTCTTGGTCGCCTTGCGGGCAAAGGTGGGGTTAAACAGGAAGAAGTAGGACATCAGTACAGCGATGGCAACGGTCCAGGGGGCCTTGGGCATACGGGCGGAGAATACATTTACCGCGGCCGTTACGCCGGCGCCCAATACAATACCGGCCTTGATGCCCATGGGTACGGCATCTACCAGCTTACGGCCGATACCCGTAGCACCCATGATGAGGAAGCTGAGAGCAACCAGCATCTGCAGGGCTATCATCGCGTAAATACGGTCTACTTGTCCGGTGGCGTAGTTGGGCAGGTCCCACTGCTGCAGGAATTTCAGGGTCAGGGGCAGCGCGGGGGTGATCCAGCCGGGAACTACGGGGTCGCCCAGCAGAGAGGGCAGGTAGTAGCAGATTGCGTTCAGAACACCGAAGGTCAGGGCCATCAGGAATACGCCGTTCTCATCAAAGCCAAGGGCAGCGATATTCGCGGGGTCATCCAGACCAAAGGTGGTCATGGTGGTGGTAACACCAGCGCCCAGACAGGCAACGCCCAGGAACATGGCGGCGGCCATCTCGGTCCAGGACCACTCGTGGTGGATCAGGGGGAGACGGATCTTGAAGGGGCCTACTTTGATACCGGGCTGCTCTTCACCGTAAGCGCGCTTTTTCAGCGGGAACTTACCGGTCATAAAGCCTTCCGGTACCTCCACTTTTTTGGTTTCGGTCATTTCGGTCATGTGAAGATTCCTCCTCGTCACAGTTTTTTGTGGTAACTCCTCTGCCGGCGGGCTGCTCCCCTGTCCCAATCAGGCGGCGGCCAACCGGCATTTTTACAGCAAAGCGGGACCTTTCTCCAGGGGCACGGCACAGTGTCCGCCCGCTTTCATTTTCGATTATATCCGGCCAATTTCGGCTTGTAAACCGTCCCGGAGCAAGTTTGGCAGGGGTGTATTTTTGTCGGGAATTCCTTTGGTTACTTTTGTTTTTGGCTCTTTTGGCGTTTTGGGCGTTTTTGCCGCTTTTTTCGCGTTTTTTATCCAAAAAACAGGAGCAAGTGTTGCGTATCCGCAACAACCGCTCCCGATTTTCAAAAAATTTTGTTCCGTTTTTCCGCTTGATTCCTTGCTTTTCTGACTATTCGTTAAAAATTTTTGAACAAATCAAGGGGTGTTGCATTTTTGCGCATCATTGCGTTTTTGCAACTATTCCCTCCCCTGCTCTATCTTTTTGCGCTTGCGCACAAAGGTGGAAGCATCCATGCCCAGGCTGCGGGCGGCGTCCCTTACATTGCCGTAGCGGCTGTACGCCCGGCGGATGTAACTGATCTCCAGCTGCTCCACCAGCTTGTGCAGGTTCACCTGCTCAAAGTACTCCTCGCTATCCTTCTGGCTGATGGTGATGTTATCGGTAATGGGCAGCTCCTCCGGCTGGATAACATTGTTCTTGGAAATAATCATCATGCGCTCCACCACATTGTGCAGCTCCCGGATATTGCCGGGCCAGTTGTAGCTCTGCATGCAGATGATGGTCTCCGGGGCGAAGCGCTTTTTCTGGTGATATTTCTTATTCATTTCGGCGGCATAGGCCGTCACGATATAGGGGATATCCTCCCGGCGCTCCCGCAGCGGCGGTACATTGATGGGCAGCACGCTCAGGGCATAGTACAGGTCCTCCCGGAACTTCTTTTCCCGCACCAGGGCCAGCAGGTCAGCGCTGGTGGAAGCGATAATTCTCAGGTCACAGGGCTTATCGGCGCCGTAGCCCAGCGGCTTTACCTGCCGCCGCTTGATGGCCGAAAGCAGCCGGGTCTGGCTTTCGTGGTTCAGCTGCTCCACCTCATCCAGAAAGACCACCCCGCGGTTGGCCTGCTCCAGCAGGCCGGTCTTGCCCTGTGGGTATTCCGGTGAGACCCCCGGTCCCAGCCCGAACAGCTCGGCCACCATGGTGTCATCCGGCAGGGAGGCACAGGGTATGGTGATAAAGTGTTCCTTGCGTCGCTTGCTTTTACTGTAGATGTACTCCGAAAGGGCGCCCTTGCCCACGCCCACCTCGCCCTGCAGCAGCACCGGCACCTCCATCTGTGCGGCGCGGTTCAGCAGGCTAATGACATTCTGCATGTTCTTATCGTGGAAAATAAGGCTGGATGGATTGCGGTCCTGGCGGCTGCGGGCAGCCTCCAGCTCGGCGGAATAGAGCCGGTTGCGCTCCTCGCTCTGCTCCAGCTGCTCCTTCAGGGAGTACAGCTCGGTAACATCCCGGACATTGGTAACCACCATGACGATGTTGCTTTCGGAATCGAAAACCGGGGTGCTGGTGATGATGGCCCGCTTGCCGGTTTTGAACTGCTGCTCCATCGTCACCGATTCCCGGCGTTCCAGCGCCAGCAATGTGCCGGAACCCGAAATGACCCGGCTGGCCACCAGCTCCGCCATGCTGCGGCCCACCATCTCCTCCTTGCGCAGGCCGCTGATGGTCTCGTAGCTTTTATTCAGGGTCAGGGTGATGGCGTTGCCATCGGTGATGTAAAAGCCATCGTAGGAAGATTCAAAAATAACCTCGAACCAGTTGCCCTGCCGCCCAAAAAAAGGATCCC
>ERZ773192.3912-NODE-3912-length-10574-cov-21.232532_pt1 | contig 10574 bp, 9 predicted proteins | sample MGYA00581010_ERZ773192 | MGnify/ENA primary metagenome ERZ773192 (study PRJEB29015, sample SAMEA2737741) | human gut metagenome | biome: human gut; feature: human-associated habitat; material: faeces | place: China | collected 2012 ...
CACTGCCGGAGGACGCACCGCAGTTTGTAAAGGACTATTACGCCTACTATAAGACTCCACGAGGCTACCATCCCCGCAGCCTGAATTCCAACGGCGGCTGGAATGTGACCTCCTCGCTGTCGTTCCTGAATATGCCGATCCTGCAATACAGCAGCGAGATCCGCTCCGCCGTACTGCTGGTGCACGGAGAGAAAGCGCACTCCCGCTATTTCAGCGAGACGGCTTACAGCAAGCTGACCGGAGACAACAAGGAATTGCTCATTATCCCCGGTGCAAGCCACACTGACCTTTACGATCAGATGGACATCATTCCGTTTGAAAAGCTCAATGCATTCTTTACGGAGTATTTGAGATAAAGTGGCATATTATGTGTTTTTGCGTAAGCATCTGGAGGAAGGTTTATATCAAGTTTCTGCTGTTTCTGCATCGGATGTACTGAAACGAAATACAGACTCTTTAGAAAAAAGAGCAGCTGCATGAGCAGGAAGTGCAGAAGGAAGAAGAAAATAGACAGAGCAGTTGATGATGGAATGTCCGGTGCAGTGTGGGTGTAATGCTCATGTTGCATCGGTTTTTTTGTAAAAATAATTTTTAATAATGTTGATTTTTAACTACTCTTAACTCAAATATTGCATCTTAACTTAAAAAGAGTTATAATACAGAAAAAGAGTTAAGATTGCAGGTGATGACATGGAATATCTCGATAAAGTTCTGGGAGTCAAGGTTACCTATGATGATGTAGAGTTTAAGCATTTGCCCAATTTTATAGCCACAAGGTACCGTTTACAGATGGTGTCAATGAATGAACAGAAGATGATTTTTCTTTATCCTAAGACAGAACTGGAGCAGATTGAAGTACTGAAAAAACATATTGCTCGGATACAGAAAAATGAGAACGTGCCTGTTGTGCTGGTGCTAAAAGAACTTAGCTTTCGCCAGAAAGAATATTTGATTCGTGAGAAGATTCCATTTATTGTAGATGGAAAGCAAATTTATTTGCCTTTTATGGCAGTGTATTTGCAGGAACGGTGCAGCGCCGAAAAAAAGACAAGGGAAGAAATACTTCCATCGGCGCAGATGCTTCTACTGCATTTCATTTATGGAGGCGCACAGGAACTATCTACAAGTCAAGCTGCGAAGGACTTGGAACTGACACCTACTTCTATATCAAGGGCATCAAGACAGCTTGAAGAAATGGGATTGCTGCATATCAGAAAAGTCGGTGTGCAGAGGATCATGCAATCTGAGGATTCTCCGAAAACACTGTTCCAAAAGGCAGGAGATAAGTTGCTGAATCCAATAAAACGAACGGTTTATATTCCGAAAGAATTGGTGGGAACAGAGCTGTTGGAAAGTGGATATTCGGCGTTGGCAGAGTATTCCATGCTGAACACACCGAATGTCAGATGTTATGCGGCAGAAAGAATCTCTCAATGGAAAGATGTTATGTCCAATAGCTTGCAGAATTCGCAGGTGCAAGTGGCCGTAGAGATGTGGAGATACAATCCACGGAAATTGTCCACGCGAAATGCTGTAGATGAACTTTCACTGGCATTGGCATTGAGAGAAGATGCAGATGAACGGGTTGAAGAAGCAGTAGAAGAAATGTTGAATGAGCTGTGGAGGAAGATAGATGGTTACAGGAATTGATAGCTTTAAGGAATGGTTCAAGGGCAGTGAAGAACAATATGCTATCTGAGGAAGCATGTCAAGAGCAGGCGGTTCTGCCGCCTGTTTTGCGATGGAATATTGCCTCGGACGATCTCTAGGTATCAGAGATCTTACTTTTTCAGTAAGACTATATTCTACTTTCGGGGGCACTTGAGGGTACTCTTTACGGTTCACTAATCCATCTTCTTCTAATGCTTTTAGCGAATCCGTTAATGTCTTAAAGGTTACTTTCCCAAGATATCTTTTCATTTCGTTATATCGGACGACTTCACGTTTGGAAAGGTAATACAGAATTGGCATTTTATATTTGCCATTGATCAGCGATAGTGTATAGGCAAATCCGGTTCCTTCCAGACGAAAATCATTTTGTTCTTCATTCTCCATTGCTATGAAAGTGTTGTTGGTACAGGACGTGTAGAGATCGTACTGGAAGAAGAAAAGGAAAAAGCATTGACACTTTTAATGAACCATTATCATCCGGTATCAGTAAAATTTAATCCCAAATTCGTACATATGACACAGTGCATGAAAATTATTGTAAATGATATGACTGCCAAACGTGCCATGCCAAAGAAAAATGCACTGGATTACAAAGTAATGCAATTTCAGGGCGAAGTAAGAAGCCCATATATGTACGAGGAGAAAAATAGGTCATGAAAGAATATCAGGGAATGTGTTGTGATAGCAATGGCTGCCATCTGCCAGAGGACAATAGCAAACATTACTTTACAAGAAGAAGAAAAAAGCATATAATTCTTTTATAAAATATTTAATAAAAGAGGATAAGAAAACGGAAAATAAAGATAAAAGAAATATAACAAGAAAAAAAATAATTAATTATGTGCTGAACAATCATGTCACATCCAAGGCAGAAATCGCAAAAGAGTTAAACTTGAGTATGCCGACTGTATTAGCAAATGTGAATGACTTGTTAGAAAAAATGGTGTTGGAAGAAACTGGGGAATATGCTTCAACCGGTGGAAGGAAGGCAAAAAGTATAGGGATTAATAAGTCATACTGTCATGCTATGGGAATTTTGATTACAGCGAATCATATAGAAATGGTATTAGTAAATCTTGGAGATGAGATTATAAAAAAAGATCGCATCCGCTTAAAATTTACGGCAGAATTATCCTATTGTACAGAGGTGGCACAAAAGGTCAAAACTTTTCTTGAAGGCGAATTAGCGAAGGATACGCTGCTTGGGATTGGAGTGGCGATTCCGGGAATTATTGATCAGAAAGAACGGATCGTTTTAAAATCCCATGCTTTAGGTATAGAGAATTATAGTCTGCGCTTTTTAGAGCAGGCTCTGGAAATTCCGGTATATTTTGAAAACGATGCTAATGCTGCAATGCTTGCAGAAAAAAAACAAAAGTATCCAAATGCAATATATCTGTCTTTGAACCACACCTTAGGAGGTGCATTCTGCATAGATGGAAAGCTGTTTCGAGGGCAGAACCAGAAAGCAGGGGAGTTCGGTCACATGATACTCGTTCCCGGTGGAAGAAAGTGTTATTGTGGTAAATCAGGATGTGCAGATGCATATTGTGCTGCAAGTGTACTGACACAAGATAACAGGCAGTCGCTGGATGCATTTATGGAAAAAATTGAAAGTGGTGATGAAAAAAATTTGCAGACATGGAATGAGTATCTGGATCATCTTGCTGTTTTGATATCAAATCTGCGGATGGCATATGATATGGATATCATACTAGGAGGTGACGTGGGAGGTGTATTATCAGATTATATGATACCTCTGGGAGAAAAAGTGATGGCATATAATGGCTTTGAGCATGATGTTTCATACTTGAAAAATTGTTCGTATAAGAAAGAAGCGTCGGCTGTTGGAGCCGCGAAATACTTTTTTACAAAACATATGGTAGAATTGTAAATTTTTTGAACGCAGATAAGCAGTCCACCGCATCTAGTGCGTAGGGCAAGGGGATGTTTAGTCGGTTGGAGTTAAAAACTCCCACTGACAGGTTGCAAAGCGAATGCGGATGTCCGCTTTATATGTGTGAAAAACGAGAAGTTGTGTAAAATTAGAAAAAGATATTATAGTAAAAAACGGAAAGAAAACAGTAACTACGGTTTCCTTTCCGTTTTTGCGTGTTGATTGTGAAAAATACGCAAAAAATGTATTTTGAAATTATGAAATATATAAAATTATGAAAAAACATATTGACAAATCGTGTTTAAAGGGTAATAATGCAATTACTTTAATAAAACATTTTATAAAACATAATATAAAACAATATAAAAAGGAGGAAACAATTATGTTACAGCAGGTAATGACAAATCCAGGAGAAATTATTTTCAGAGAGGTTCCGGTTCCGGAGGTAAAGGAAAATCAGGTTTTGGTAAAGATTATGAATATTGGTGTTTGTGGATCAGATATTCATGTTTATCATGGAAAACATCCGTTTACAAAATATCCGGTAACACAAGGACATGAGGTTTCAGGTGAGATTACAGAACTTGGAAAAAATGTCACAGAGTTTCATGTGGGACAGAAGGTGACGATAGAGCCTCAGGTATATTGTGGACATTGCTATCCATGTCGTCATGGAAAGTATAATCTCTGTGAGGAATTAAAAGTAATGGGATTTCAGACGACAGGAACAGCATCTGAGTATTTTGCAGTAGATGCATCTAAAGTAACACCTATTCCAGAAGATATGTCCTATGAAGAAGGAGCTATGATCGAACCTCTTGCTGTGGCAGTTCATGGTGTAAAACAGATGGGCGATGTGGCTGGCATGAATATTGCAGTCCTTGGAGCAGGACCGATTGGAAATCTCGTGGCACAGACAGCAATTGGAATGGGTGCAGCGAAAGTAATGATCACAGATATCAGTGATCTTAGACTGGCAAAGGCAAAAGAATGTGGAATTGATGTGTGTGTGAATACCAAAAATAAAGACTTCGGTGAGGCAATGATCGAAGCATTTGGACCGGATAAGGCGGATGTGATCTACGACTGTGCCGGAAACAATATAACAATGGGACAGGCAATTAAATATGCAAGAAAAGGAAGCACGATCGTACTGGTGGCTGTTTTTGCAGGAATGGCAGAAGTAGATCTTGCAGTGGCAAATGATCACGAACTTGACATTAAAAGCACGATGATGTACCGCCATGATGATTACATAGATGGAATCAGACTGGTAAATGAGGGAAAAGTTCATTTGAAACCGCTTATCTCAAAGACATTTGCTTTTAAAGATTATCTGAAGGCATACCAGTATATTGATGATAACCGCGAGACAACGATGAAAGTAATTATCAACGTCAATGAAAAGTAAGGAGTTCGTATGGAAAATAAATATGGAATTGTCGGAGTAGCCCATGTCGGGCTCCCGACAAACGATTTACAGAAAACAGTTGAGTTTTATAAGAGTCTTGGATTCGAAGTAATTATGCAGACATATAATGAAAAAGCAGGGGAAAAAGTGGCATTTTTACAGATAAAAAATTACTGTATAGAAACTTTTGAAAATGGGCAGGCGGCAATGTCAGACGGTGCATACCAACATGTAGCACTTGATGTGGAAGACATTGAAAGTATGTATCAGAAAATCTGCAATGAAAAATATACAATTATTACAGACGGAATCGAAGAACTGCCATTTTGGGAAAAGGGTGTGAAGTTTTTTATGATTAAGGGACCAAATGAGGAAAGAATAGAGTTTTGTCAGAAACTCTGATAAAAATAGGAGGGATATATGAGTAGCGAAAACAAAAATGGAAAAGTACCGCTGATCAGTAAGATTGCATATGGGTTTGGTGATGTTGGATGTAATTTCAGCTGGATGTTTGTCAGTAATTTTCTGATGATATTTTATACAGACGTGTTCGGAATCAGTATGGCGGCTGTGTCAGCACTTATGCTTTTTTCAAGATTCTGGGATGCAATCAATGATCCAATTGTCGGGGGACTTACGGATAAAACAAAATCGAAATGGGGACGGTACCGTCCATGGCTGTTAGTAGCGGCACCAATTACAGCAATCCTTCTTGTTATGACATTCTGGGCAAGACCCGACTGGCCACAGAATGGAAAAATCATTTATATGGTAATTACATATTGTCTGCTGGTTTTGGGGTATACCTGTGTGAATATTCCATATGGAACCTTGTGTGGTGCTATGACACAGGATATTGATGAACGTGCAAAAATAAATACATCCCGTTCGGTTGCAGCTATGATTGCAATTGGTGTGTTAAATATTATCACAGTTCCACTGCTCAGCAAATTCGGCAGTCACAGTGCAAAGACAGGATATCTGACGGTTGCGGTCATATATGGATGTATTTTTACAGCCTGTCATTTCTTCTGCTTTGCGAAGACGAAAGAGGCAGTGATTATTCCGGAAAAAGAAAAAATTTCTGTAAAGATACAGTTGAAAGCAGTCATGCAGAACAGACCATATCTTCTTGCATTGGCAGGACAGATATTATTTGGATTTACATTATATGGTAGAAACGCGGATATTCTGTATTATTTTACATATGTGGAAGGAAATGCCTCCTACTACACAACTTATTCGATGTGCATCATTATTCCTTCTATCATAGGGGCAGCCTGTTTTCAACCATTATTCCGCAAGTTGAATAACAAAGGAAGAACAGCATCTCTCTTTGCTTTATTTACAGGAATTTCCATGTTGTCTATGTTTTTCTTCAATGCTAAAGAGTCACCGGCTATTTTTTATGCATTATCCGGTCTCACACAGTTCTTTTTCTCTGGATTTAATACCGCAATCTATGCAATTATTCCAGACTGTGTGGAATATGGGGAGTGGAAAACCGGACTTAGAAATGACGGTTTTCAGTATGCATTTATTTCACTTGGAAATAAAATCGGAATGGCAGTTGGAACAGCACTTTTAGCAGGATTACTTGGAAAATGTGGTTATATTGCAAATAAGACACAAAATGCAACTGTACTTTCAATTATGAAACATGCATTTACGACGATTCCAGGTGCACTCTGGATTGTGACTGCGGTTGTATTATTTTTCTACCGGTTAAATAAAAAACGTTATAACGAGATTGTGGAGGAACTGAAAAATGGAAGAAAAAGTTGATATTGTGGCATTGGGGGAATTACTGATTGATTTTACGGAAGCAGGACACAGTCAGGGTGGGAGAAAACTGTTTGAACAGAATCCCGGCGGTGCTCCGGCAAATCTTCTGACAGTTGCAAGTCATTTTGGGTATCGCACCTCTTTTATTGGAAAAGTTGGAAACGATATGCATGGTAAATTTTTAAAGAGGACATTGCAAACGGAAGGAATCAATACAGATGCTATCGTCGAAGATCCGGATTATTTTACGACACTGGCATTTGTGGAAATCGGTGAAAATGGAGAAAGAAATTTTTCTTTTGCAAGAAAACCGGGTGCAGATACACAGTTAAAAAAAGAAGAATTGGATCAGACGTTAATTTCCGGATGCAGAATTTTTCATTTTGGATCATTATCGCTGACAGACGAGCCGGCAGAAAGCGCAACGATCGAAGCAGTAAAAATGGCAAAAGCAGCGGGTGTACTTATTTCATATGATCCAAATTACCGCCCGTCTCTTTGGAAGAGCAAAGAGTATGCAGTGAAAAAAATGAAGTCTGTTGTAGAACTGGTAGATGTCATGAAAGTATCGGATGAAGAGAGTATTCTCCTGACAGGGGCTAAAAGTTATGAGCAGGCTGCAGAAGAAATTCTTGCTATGGGACCAAAGCTGGTTGCCATTACATTGGGAGAACATGGCGTTCTTATGGCAACAAAAAGCAGAAAAGAAATCATCAAAGCATTTCAGACACATGCGGTCGATACGACCGGAGCGGGGGATTCTTTCTGGGGAGGCGTATTATGCAGTATTCTTTCTATAAATAAGTCTGTAGAAAAGATGGAATGGGAAGAAATCAGAAAGTGTGCTGTTTTGGGAAATGCAGTTGCAGGATTGTGTGTGCAAAAGCGAGGTGGAATACCTGCGATTCCGACGAAAGAGGCAGTGTTTGAATTTATGCAGAAATAATGAGTGTATGTTGCAATACTGGTTTCTACAGCAGTTTGTGATGTGCTGTCATACCTTGTGAAGTAGTATCTGGAAAATTGATGATTCCGGCTTGACTTAATTTAACATCTCAAATATAATAATGGCATACATCAGAAAACGTTCACTCTTCACCGGATGAGTGGTTAAAGCGTCTGGGAGCAAATCGTAGGTGCAGTAATTTACACTGTAAGATTTGTTTCCGGGCGCTTATTTATTTTGGAGGATAGATGCAATATGAATAAGAAAAAAGAATTATTGGTACAGATTATGTGGGAGCTTGCGGGAAGCATCTTTTATGCAATAGGTATATATAACTTCGCCCTGCAGGCAGAGTTTCCTATGACAGGTTTTTCGGGTATTTCGATTATTTTATACCGGCTGTTTAATATTTCGATTGGTTTATCAACGGTTCTGCTTAATATTCCGGTTGCGATACTATGCTGCAAATTATTGGGCAGGAAATTTTTTGTCAGCTCAATACGATGCATGCTTTTGTCTTCTTTTATTGTTGACTATGTTGCGCCGTTATTTCCGGTGTATCAGGGCGACAGACTGCTTGCGGCATTGTGCACAGGTGTATTTTGCGGAATAGGCTATGCCATGATTTATACAAGAAATTCTTCAACAGGAGGAGCTGATTTTATCATCATGGCTGTAAAAGCATTGCGGCCTCATTTATCGATGGGAAATATCTCTTTTCTTACGGATGTCGGAATTATTCTGGTTGGAGGACTTTTGTTTCGGGATATTGACGGAATGATTTACGGCATGATAGTGAATATACTGTCTGCGGTTGTTATTGATAAAATGATATATGGCATGAATTCAGGCAAAGTAGCCTTTATCGTCACAAAAAATGGAAAGAGAATATGCGATGTAATTGATGAATGCAGTCAGCGCGGAAGCACTATTCTTAAGGCGCAGGGAGGATATAAGCAGGACGATATTCAGGTGGTAATGTGTGCATGCAACAGTAAGGAAATGTACCAGGTGCGTAAATCCGTAAAAGATGCAGACCCGGACTCTTTTATTGTGGTTGTTGAGTCTCATGAGGTGCACGGAGAGGGCTTTAAAATGACAAATATTGGAGAAGCAGAGAACTGAAACAAATATAGTGTGAAGATTGTATTTTAGCCTGAAAAAAGCTATACTAATATAGTGATGTAGCGGTTTTATGGCTGAAATTATATATTTGGGAGGTAATTACATGTTAGAAAACTGGATTAAACCACAAATTCCGGAGGAGGAAGAGCTGGATGAGCGCCTGCATGCAGCACGCTCTAAGCTGTCTGTTCTTCAGATGCAGATTAAGGAGCATGGACTGCCTGTACTTGTGCTGTTTGAGGGCTGGGGTACTGCAGGAAAGGGCAGTGTGCTCGGTAAGGTAATCAAGAATATTGATCCGCGATTTTTCAAGGTCGCAACCATGGACGAGCCGACAGAGGAGGAAAGACGCAAGCCTTTTTTATATCGGTATTTTGTAAAGATTCCGGCAAAGGGGAAGCTTGAGTTTCTTGATTCGGGCTGGATGGATGAGGTAGTAAAGGATGTACTGCACGACAAGATAGGAGAGAAGGAGTACAAGAAGAAAATTGAAAGCGTGAAGCGCTTCGAGCGACAGCTGACTGACAATGGTTATCTTGTTATGAAATTTTTCTTCCAAATAAGCCGGAAGGAACAAAAAAAGCGTATTGAGGTATTAAAGGAGAATAAGGATACCAGATGGCGTGTCAGTGGAGATGAAGACTGGCAGAATAAGCATTATGACAAGTGTATGCATGTGTTTGACAGATATCTGAATGATACAAATTCGCCTGCAGATCCTTGGTATATAGTTGATGCAAAGAATAGAAAATGGGCTGAGCTTCAGGTGCTGGAGACGCTTGTTAGCGGAATTGAGACCGCGCTTAAAAACAGCAATCTTGCTGTGCCGCTGTTACAGAATGTGTTCCCACTTGAGAAGATTCCAAAGCTTTCTGAGATATCACTTGATAAGGAGCTGTCTGAGGAAGAATACAAAAAGGAACTCAAAAATCTGCAGTCTAAGCTTAGCGAGCTGCATAACAGGCTATACAGGCGAAAGATTCCTGTTGTCATAGCATATGAGGGCTGGGATGCGGCAGGAAAGGGTGGAAATATAAAGAGAATCACAGGGGCGCTGGATCCGAGAGGCTTTGAGGTGCATCCGATTGCAAGTCCGCTGCCAAACGAGAAGGCCAGACACTATCTGTGGAGATTTTGGAATCGTCTTCCTAAGACCGGGCATATAGCTATTTTTGACAGGACATGGTATGGCAGGGTTATGGTAGAAAGACTAGAGGGCTTTTGCAGCGAGAATGAATGGCAGCGTGCTTACAATGAGATTAATGAATTTGAAAAGGAGCTGTCAGACTGGGGTGCTGTCATCATAAAGTTCTGGGTGCAGATTGATAAGGATACACAGCTGGCTCGATTTGAGGAACGCCAGAATACTCCGGAAAAGCAATGGAAGATTACCGATGAGGACTGGAGAAACAGAGAAAAATGGGATCTGTATGAGACTGCTGTAAATGAGATGCTAAAGAAAACCAATACCACTTACGCACCATGGCATGTGCTTGAGTCAAACGACAAGAAATATGCGAGGATCAAGGCTCTTAAGATTGTGATTGATGCGATTGAAGCTGCTTTGGATAATAAAACAGATAAAAAGTAAAAACAGATGTATATAAACAGAGATATGTAAAAAGAAGCTGGAATAAATCCGGCTTCTTTTAAAGTGTTGGTAAATTAATTTGGGTACAAAAAATGCGCCTCCAGGGGCTCGAACCCTGCACACCCTGATTAAGAGTCAGGTGCTCTAC
>ERZ773192.3915-NODE-3915-length-10570-cov-2.166239_pt1 | contig 10570 bp, 8 predicted proteins | sample MGYA00581010_ERZ773192 | MGnify/ENA primary metagenome ERZ773192 (study PRJEB29015, sample SAMEA2737741) | human gut metagenome | biome: human gut; feature: human-associated habitat; material: faeces | place: China | collected 2012 ...
AGAGCGGCGCGCTGTCTTATGAGATTGGCAAGACGCTGTCGGATGCCGGTATAGGGCAATCCGGTGTTGTGGCGATCGGCGGAGGACCGCTGTGGGGATTTACACAGCGGGACGCCATAGAGCTTTATGAGAAGGATGAGCAGACAAAGGTCATTGTCCTTTTGGGAGAGATTGGCGGCAGTTCGGAGGAAGATGCTGCAGCATACATCAAACAGCATGTGAGCAAGCCGGTCGTTTCCCTGATCGTCGGTCGGAACGCGCCGACCGGAAAGAGCCTTGGCCATGCAGGAGCGATCGTCAGCGGGAATGTCGGTACGGCAGAGACGAAGATCCGCGCGTTGAAGGATGCGGGTGTCTGCGTCGTAAATAGCCCGCGCGAACTGACCGAGGCCGTCTGTCAGTATCTAAATAAAGAATAAGGAGAGAAGATCATGGCGGTATATGTCGATTCCGAGCTTTGTAAGAGCTGCAAAATATGCATCAGCCTTTGCCCTAAAAATGTCTTTGAGATGACAAAACATGTCAATAAGAAGGGCTACAACTATGTCGAGGCGGTGCGTGAAGACGAATGCATTTCGTGCGGCCAGTGCCAAAACAGATGCCCCGACTTTGCAATCTGCGTTGAATGACAAGAGAGGAGAAGATAGGTATGCTGAGTAAGATCGTGAGCAATATCACCCCATCTGCGACCTGTGAACTGGAGGGAACGGTCGCTGATATGAAAGCGGCGGGACTGGATGTTATCGGTTTGAACGCAGGTGAGCCTGATTTCATGACGCCTCAGGCCATCCGGGATGCGTGCTACGCCGCTGTCGAGGCGGGCAAAACCAAGTATGTCAATATCGCCGGCATCGCAGAGCTGCGAAAAGCAATCTGCGTGAAGCTCGAGCGTGACAACCAGGTGCATTATGAGCCGGATCAGATCTGCGTTTCAACGGGTGCCAAGCAGGCGCTGAACAATGCGGTCCTCTCGGTTATGAATCCGGGGGACGAGGTCATCATCCCCATGCCGGGCTGGGTCAGCTACATTGAGATCGTCAAGCTTTACGGCGGTGTGCCTGTGTGTGTTGATACAAAGCCGGATTATCAGCTGGATATTGAGGCGATCGAAAAAGCAATCACCCCGAAAACAGCGGCGATCCTGATCAATTCTCCCAACAACCCGACCGGCGCGGTCTATACCCGGGAGTCCCTTGAGCGGCTTGTCGATCTAGCTGTGCACCACAATTTTTACATCATCTCTGATGAGGTGTATGAGAAGCTTGTATACGGAGATGCAAAGCATGTCTGCATTTCTTCTCTTTCCAAGGAGGCGTATGAGCATACGATCGTCATCAACGGCATGTCAAAAGCCTTTGCCATGACCGGCTGGCGCATCGGCTACTCGGCTGCCCCAGCGGATATCGCCCACGGGCTCAAGGATATTCAGGGCCATACGACCTCCAACGGCGTTACTTTCATCCAGTGGGCTGCCATTACGGCGCTGGAGAACTGCGACGATGATGTGGCTTACATGGTTGAAGAATACAAAAAACGCAGGGACTATACCTTCAACCGTCTGACCGCCATGCGCGGCATCATCTGCAAAAATGTGGACGGTGCTTTTTATCTGTTACCTGATGTGAGCTATTACTACGGCCGCACGGTGAATGGGAAGGAAATCAAGGACTCTTTTGATTTCTGCAGCTACATTTTGGATGAAGCGCATGTCGCCATTGTGCCGGGCGCTGCGTTCAACGCGCCTGAGGGTGTCCGCGTAGCCTACACGAACTCGATGGATAAGATCGTTGAGGCGCTGGATCGGATGGAAAAGGCGCTCGCAAAGATTCAGTAAGGAGGACTTCGAGATGTATGGAATAACGGAACGCCCCTTCGCACAGGATATGCCACAGCTCTATGGTGATTGGGGTGTGGATTCTGAGATCGGCACACTGCGCTCGGTGCTGATGCGCAGAGGCGGCAAGGAGATCGAAGGCATAACCGATCCAGCGGCAATGGCAATGAAGTCCTGCTGGGATCCTGGCAAAGTCCGCGCACAGCAGGATGAGATCATGGACCTCTACCGAGCAAATGGGATCGAAGTAAATTTGATCGAGGACATGGACGAAACAAAGCCGAACGCGATCTATTGCCGCGATTTGGTATTTATGACCCCCGAGGGCGCAATCATTGCCCGCCCGGCTGCGGAATGCCGCGTCGGTGAGGAGATCTACGCCCTGCGTCAGGTGGTCAAGCTCGGTGTCCCGATTGTCCGCACGATCAACTCGGACGGTATTTTTGACGGTGCGTGCGGCTTGTGGCTGGACCGGGAGACCTGCATGATGGGATATGGTCTGCGCTGCAACCGCTCCGGTTATGAACAGGTTGCATTTGAGCTGCGCAACATGGGCGTTAAAAATGTGATCCCGGTCGAGATCCCGCGTGGCATGGCCCATTTGGACAGCTTCATGTCTGTGGTCGATACGCATACGGCGCTGGTGCTCCGCATGGCGGCTCCGAACTCGGTGTATACAACTTTGTTGGAGCGCGGGTTCCAGATCATTGATATCCCCGATTATGATGAATTTCGCGGCTTCTGCCAGAACTCCGTTGCACTCCGCCCCGGAAAGATCGTTATGCCGACAGGCTGCCCGAAAACGGTCGCGGCGCTGGAAAAGGCCGGTGTTGAAGTGATCCAAGTTGATTTAAGTGAGGTGATGAAAGGAAATGGAGCCGTTCATTGCATGACGGCATTTCTCAAGCGAGACAGCGTTCCCCTGTACCATTGAGCAAATCCCATACAAAAGTGAAAAGGTCCCTGTCCGGACGCGCTGGATGAAAATAGAAAAGGAGGAATATCATGAAAAAGAACAGAAAGGTATTGGCTCTGCTGCTTGCTGTTTCCATGCTGCTTGGCTTGCTGGCTGGCTGCGGCAACAAAAATACGGAGGATGAAAAGAGTCCTGTTGGCAAGGATGGTAAGATCACGATCCATGTGCCGCTTACCGATGAACCGTCCTCTCTAGACCCCGGGTATGGCAACAGCTCAGACAGCATTAGCCCGCGTGGCATGATGTATGAGGGTCTTGTTCGTATTTACGACAATGTGCTGGCCCCGGGCCTGGCTGAAAAGTGGGAGGTTTCCGCTGACGGTCTGACCTATACTTTCCATCTGCGCGAATCCTACTGGTCCGATGGCGTCAAGGTGACGGCGGCGGATTTTGAATACGGCTTCAAGCGTATCGTTGACCCCAGTGACAGTGCGCCGAACGGAAACTACCAGTGGATGGGCGATTACATCGCCAATGGTGCTGCGGTCCGCAAGGGCGAGCTGCCGCTTGATGAATATGGCATCAAGGCGATCAACGAAAATACCCTTGAGATCAAGGCATCCAGCCCCATGCCCTATTTCGTGGACATTCTCAAAACGCCCTGCTTCTATCCGGTCCGCCAGGACATTGCGGAGAAGTATGGCAAGTCCTACGCTTCCTCTGCGGATACGGTCGTTTGCTGCGGCCCCTTTACATTGACCAAGTGGGACCATGAGAGCGAGTTGGTGTTTGAGAAGAACGACGGCTATTGGAATGCGGACGCGATCAACATCGATGTGATCGACGCGCTCATCATTAGCGACGAGGAAACGATGATGAATATGTTTGATGCCGGCCAGCTTGATATGATGCCCAATATCACCAAGGAGTACATTGAGAAGTATGTCGGTACCGGCGAGGCGATCCAAATGGACGGCGCGACGATTTGGTACTGTGCCGTTAATATCATCAGCGACCGTGGCGCTGCCAGTACGCTGCTGAAAAACAATGCTTTCCGCAAGGCGCTGATGTATGTTATCCCTAGAGATCAGCTTGTGGCGGCTGCCCGTGGTGACGGTTCCTTCGGCTACACCCGTATTTGCCCGGAGAATATGAGTACCTCCTACAACGACAAGAGCGTTGGCGAGATGTTCCCCTACACGCCCTATCCTGTCGCTGGCGATGTGGAAAAGGCAAAGGAGATGTTCGCTCAGGCGCTGAAGGAAACTGGGCTGAGTGCGAATAATCTGCCCACGCTCACGCTGCTCACCTTTGACGATGCCGGAGCAAAGATGTGTGCGGAGGTCATCCAGAACCTTCTCAAGAGCAACTTCGGCATGGAAGTGGAGATCGACACCCAGACATACAGTGCCCGCCAGGAAAAGGAGCACTCCGGCGATTACGACCTGTGCATCACCAACTGGGCGCCGGACTACAACGACCCCATGACCTTCCTCGAGTGCTTTACCTCCAGCAACAGCTTTAACACCTACTTTGGCGGTATGCAGAACAGCAAGTACGATGCGCTTATCGCTGAATGTGCCGTCGATCTCGATTACAAGGATCGTGCAGAAAAGTTCTTTGAGGCCGAAAAGATGGTTTGCGAGGAGCTTCCCGTTATCCCGCTTTTCCAGACCAGCGGTTACTGGGCAATGAAGACTTACCTTACCGGCATTACGAAGTGCGGCTTCGGTGCGAACGACCCCGATTATTCCCGCGTGAAGTACATCGGCTGAGCCGATGCAGGCATAAGAAATAAGTAATTTACCTTGCATTACAGCAGGCGGAACAGAGTATATTTGGGGGCCGCCCATTGCGGCGGCCCTCGGTGTATTTTGGTCATTGCGTGACGGGACCTGCCATCTCATGGTACGACCGCCTGCTCCCGTGGCTGAAAATTTTGACGACTGCTGAAGCAGTTTTTCTGCATGGAGGTTTCCAAAAATGCTAAAGTACATCCTAAAGAAGATCGCCGTCGCAATGGTCACGATACTTATTATTGTTACGGCAGTCTTTCTGCTCGTCCGCAAACTGCCCGGTGATCCCTTTATGGATCCAAAGGTCCCACCAGAAACACAGCAGAAAATGCATGAGTATTATGGGCTCGATAAGCCCATGTTCGAGCAATATATCACCTATATGGGCAACCTTCTCCGCGGCGACTTGGGCACGAGCCTTCGGACGCAAAACCGCAGTATCAATGAAGTTTTGATCAAGGCATTTCCCTATTCCATTGACCTTGGACTGCGCGCATTGATCTTTGCAGTGGTTGCCGGCCTGTTCCTTGGTATTTTGGCAGCGCTGCATCAAAACCAGTTTTGGGATCATTTTGGTATGACACTCGCTGTTATTGGCGTTTCGATCCCGAGCTTCATCATCGGAACGCTTTTGCAATATTTTTTGGCGGTCCGGTGGAAGATCTTTCCCGTTGCCCGATGGGATGAGTTCGCCTCCACCATTCTGCCGACCTTCGCGCTGGGCTTCGGCTCTGTCGCGACCATCGCTCGCCTGACGCGCACAAGTATGCTAGAGGTATCCTACGAGGACTATATCAAAACGGCAAAAGCAAAGGGTCTCAATAACTTTGAAATCACTTGGAAGCATAAGATCCGCAACGCTCTGCTTCCGGTCATCACCGTGATGGGTCCACTGGTGGCTACGCTCTTGACGGGAACTTTCGTAATTGAGAATATCTTTGCGATCCCCGGTCTCGGAAAATTCTATGTTACCAGCATCCAAACACTGGACTACCCGTTGATCATTGCGATGACGATCGTTTACAGTGTGTTCTTGGTCGTAATGCAGCTTGTGGTGGATATCCTGTATGGCATTGTCGATCCTCGTATCAACATGGTAAAAAATGACTGAGAGAGGGGGGGGAAGTGAGATGAAGCTTGAGAAAGAAATGTTTCAACCGATCGGCTCGGGCAAGGATCTTTCGGAATCTATGTTCACGCCGAGCATCAACTACTGGCAGGATGCATGGCGCAGACTGAAAAAGAACCGTGTTGCCATCGCTTGCATGATCTTCATTTGTGTCCTAACGGTTTGCGCAATCGTGATGCCGATGATCTCACCGTTCAATCATGAGGATATCGCCTTTGACCACACGAACCAATGGCCGGACAGCGAGCATATTTTCGGCACCGATCACCTTGGACGAGATCTTTGGTGCCGCGTATGGGTCGGCGCCCGTGTATCCCTTCTCATCGCCCTGATCGCCGCCCTAGTGCAGAGCACGATCGGCATCATCATCGGCGGCATCTCCGGCTTTTTCGGCGGCAAGATCGACACGATCATAATGCGCGCGGCAGATGTGATCGACTCGGTTCCGTTCCTCATCTATGTTACGCTGGCGATGATGCTCATGGGAAGTGGTATTGTGCCAATTATTGTGGCCTTTGCAGTGACCGGATGGATCCGGATGGCGCGCCTAGTTCGAGGACAAACCCTTCAGATCAAGCATCTCGATTATGTAATGGCCGCAAAAGGACTTGGCGTGAGCAATCTGCGCATCATCCTGCGCCATGTGGTGCCAAATGTGCTGGGCGTCATCATTGTGACGCTGACGATGAGCATCCCGAGTGCGATCTTCACAGAGGCATATCTGAGCTATATCGGTGTGGGCCTCCAGCCGCCGCTGACGAGTTGGGGTCAGCTCGCTAATGCTGGTGCCGCGGTCATGCGCACCTATCCATATCAGATGATATATCCTTCGGTATTCATTTCGTTGACGATGCTCTCGTTGCAGTTGCTGGGTGACGGCCTACGCGATGCGCTCGATCCAAAACTCAGAAAGTAGGGTGCGGCATGGAAGACAATATCCTATTAAAAGTAGAAGACCTGCATGTTTCCTTTAACACCTATGCCGGCGAGGTGAGAGCTGTTCGCGGCGCCGATTTTCAAGTGAAAAAAGGAGAGACGCTTGCAATCGTCGGTGAATCGGGTTCCGGTAAAAGCGTTACGGCGCAATCCGTTATGCGCCTTTCCCTAGATGACAACATTGTGTATAAACAGGGGCGTATCCTGTTTGACGGCAAGGAGATCCTTAAGCTTTCCAAGAAAGAAATGGAAGCGATTCGAGGCAAGGAGATCGGTATGATCATGCAGGATCCTTTGACGGCGCTGAACCCCACTATGACTGTTGGCAAACAGATCGTCGAGGGGTTAGTCAAGCATCAGGGTATGGATCACAAGACGGCGTTTACCCGGAGCGTGGAGCTGCTTGAGACGGTCGGTATCCCGAACCCGCTCGAGCGGGCGACGCAGTATCCCCATCAGTTTTCCGGCGGTATGCGCCAAAGAGCAGGTATTGCGATCGCATTTGCCTGCAACCCGAAGTTGCTGATCGCGGATGAGCCGACCACAGCGCTGGATGTGACCATTCAGGCGCAGATTCTTGAGCTGCTGAAGCAGATCCAAAAGGATCACGGGACATCCATCATCCTTATCACGCACGATCTTGGTATTGTTGCAGATATGGCAGACCGAATCGTTATCATGTATGCCGGGCGCATCGTTGAGCGCGGCACCTTCCGCGACATCTTTTACAACCCGGCGCATCCCTACACCTGGGGACTGCTTGGCTCGGTCCCCCGCATTGATACGGAGAACAAATCCGAACTCATGAGCATCAAGGGAACTCCGCCCGACCTGCATCTTGAGATCAAGGGATGCCCGTTCTGCGCGAGATGCAAATACGCGATGGATGTCTGTACGCAGGCACCGCCAGAGCGCTTCCAGGTTGGTGAGCAGCATTTTACAAATTGCTGGCTCCAGCACCCCTATGCGCCGACGGTAGAAAATCCAATTACAGGAAGGGATGCAAAGCTTCATGAGTGATATATTACTTGAAGTAAAAAATCTAAAAAAGTACTTTGATGTTGGCAACGGAAAGGTGCTTAAGGCGGTCGATAATGTCAGCTTTGCTGTGAGGAAGGGCGAAACGCTTGGCCTTGTGGGTGAGTCTGGTTGCGGCAAATCAACGACCGGCAAAACAATCATGAAGTTTCTGCGGCCTACCGGCGGCAACATCATTTTTGACGGCAAGGATATCTCCAATATCAGCAAAAAGGAATACTTTGACTTTACCCAGAGGGCGCAGATGATCTTTCAGGATCCCTATGCCTCGTTAGATTCCCGTATGACGGCAGGAAACATTATTGCCGAGGGTATGGAGACGCACCATTTGTACTCTGCTAAGGAACGCCGGGAGCGCGTTTACGAGCTTCTTAACACCGTGGGCTTGAGCAAGGAGCACGCCAACCGCTTTGCCCATGAATTCTCCGGCGGTCAGCGGCAGAGGATCGGTATTGCGCGCGCACTGTCCATCAATCCAAAGTTTATCGTCTGCGACGAGCCGGTTTCGGCGCTGGATGTTTCCGTTCAAGCGCAGGTCATCAACCTTTTGCTTGAGCTTCAGCGGAATATGGGCCTGACCTATTTGTTTATTGCCCATGATTTGAGTGTTGTGAAACATATTTCAGACAATGTTGCGGTCATGTATCTCGGAACGATCGTTGAACTTGCCAGTAGCCATGAACTTTACGGCAAGCCGCAGCATCCTTATACGCAGGCGCTCCTCTCTGCGATCCCACTTCCGGATCCAGATGTGACGAGGGCAAAGAAGCGGATCCTGCTGGAGGGCGATGTTCCGAGTCCGATCGACATTGTAAGCGGCTGCAAGTTTGCGTCCCGTTGCAAGTATGCAACGGAGCGCTGCCGCGGTGAGATGCCTGAGCTACGCGAGGTAAGGCCGGGGCATTATGTGGCTTGTCATATGCTTTGAACCCCACAAACGAAATGAGATCAGTCATGCGCTCTACCTGCGCAAATCGAGTGATGAGGATGAAAGAGGCGGCTGGCGGGCTTCCATGCGAGCATACTGAGTGAGCCGCGTCAAGCCGCTTTTTTCTCTCTCGTTCTATCGGCTTTGACTTTACTTATTATTGTAGGAGGGAACCGTCAATGAAATGCTTATCTGAGCTGTATTCAGACAAGGGACTTTTTTCCCTTTCCGGTGGCGTGACCGTAAACAGGGAGAGGATATTTCACATGCGTCAAGATATTCCGGCGGCAGAGCAGCAAAAAGCATTTGCACAGATCGCCTCCCGCGTTGGCGCGGAGTTGACTGGCTTGCGCACACCTGTTATAGGGAGCGGGAGCGAGAATGCAATCGCGCTTGAGCTGGATAATACCTGCCCGGACGGATGCTTCATCCTAAACATCCGCGATGGCGGGATGCTTGTCACGGCCGGTGACTGGCAGGGGATTGATCAAGCGGCGGAATATTTGAGCGTCTGCTACCCAGAACTGGGCGGGGGAGAGACATTCCACACCCAGCAGGCGCTTTTGAACACAGAGATCACCGCCGCGGTGTTTGACGCGAAAACGCTATGTGCAAAGAAGCTGAATACCCAAAGGGGCTGGGTTGACTTCTGCCCCACGGATTGGATAAAGCAGCAGGAAGTGTCCAATACACACCGCAATGTTAACACCTATCTCTCGTTGGATGAGGATGTGCGCATCGTGTGGAGCGAGGCGTGGGAGAAGGAACCTGAGGCGGCCCTCCGCATTTTCATTCGCAATGCGATGGATGGCTTTAAGGCAGTGCGCGGCTATGTGATCGCCAACGGGGCCACCAGCGGGCGGACACTCCGCGCGGAATACGGCGCAGGGGAGATCGGTTTTCAAGATAACGGGCTCGTGTTCCGAATCGGGAAGGACGGGCTTGCGCCGCTGGCGGACGGTTATCTCCGGCATAAGCAGCAGTGGAAGGATATGCGCAGCGATGGCTGGCAAAAGGACATAGAAGATGTCTTCGCCGGCAAAAATGAGCTGGGACAGGCGATCGACTGCCGGCTCAACAGCTACGGCAGAGGGCCTGCCTGCCTGACAACAAAGGGCTGGTCTGCCGCGATAACGGAGCGGGAAGGGATCTGCTCGTGGCTTGAGGAGAAAACGGGACGAGAGATCCGCCTCCAGTGCAGCAATGACCCTAAAGCCATAAGGTCCTGGGATTTTGAAGCGTCATGGGAAGGCGACGATTTCATCGAAATCTTCTCACGGGAGGTGTTGCCCGGGCTGCATACCGGTAGCCATGTTGAAGTCGAGGGTATTTTGAGTGAGGATGCCGATGAGCGGTGCGCGATTGAGCAGAAGATCACAGAGATGATTGCCGCGCGTGGAGCCGTGGCCGACCATGTCAAGATTTACCGCGCCTATAAATCCGGCGCGAGTTGGATTGAGGAGAGCGTGATCCCAACACTCGCGGCCCTTGAGACGAAGCCCGCGCGGATCGACATCGCGTTCCATTACTTTGTCAATGAATGCGGGGAGGACACCTTTGAGGATGAGTCGACACCCAATTATGGGCGACATGAGGACAAACCGCAGAAGTGGTTTGATATCCCGATTCGCTGGCTTCAGGAGCTTTTCCCGGTCGACGAGGTCATCGAGCGAGAGCTTGGGATCAGCCGCGACGCAGTGACATTTACGCGCGCGGACAAACCAGAGCACACCTACCAGCTGACTGCCTATGCGCCGGACGGGACAGCGCTTTATACCGCGTTTTTCGACGCAGCCTATCGCCAGAAGCACTACATGGAGAGATACCCGCAGATCGGCAAGACCCATGTATCGACAGGACGGATCCGCGTCAAGACAGATGGCGTGAAGATGCTGGATCAGCAGGTCGAAACGGATCCGGAAAAGGTATGGGGCTTTTTGGAGGGCACGATCCTTCCCGAACTGGAGAAATACTATGTGGGCCGCTTTGGTAC
>ERZ773192.3923-NODE-3923-length-10538-cov-4.632262_pt1 | contig 10538 bp, 9 predicted proteins | sample MGYA00581010_ERZ773192 | MGnify/ENA primary metagenome ERZ773192 (study PRJEB29015, sample SAMEA2737741) | human gut metagenome | biome: human gut; feature: human-associated habitat; material: faeces | place: China | collected 2012 ...
GTCGGGCGACGGTTCACGGCTGCGGCGGCGCTCACCCCTCCTGCCGCGCCTCCTCGTAGCCCGTATCGACCAGCAGATCGCGCCCGTTGGCCGCCGCCACGGCCATCTGGTCGCAGCGGTTGTTCTCCACTGTCTCGGCATGCCCTTTCACCCAAACGAAACGCACACGGTGATGGCGGTATACGCCGAGAAATCGCCGCCACAGATCGGGATTCTTCTTTCCGGCGAACCCCTTCTTCTCCCAGCCGAAGACCCAGCCCTTCGTGACGGCGTCGACGACGTATTTCGAATCGGAGTAGACCACCACGTCGCTCCCCGCGAATTTCAGCGCTTCGAGCGCGACGCACACGGCCATCAACTCCATACGGTTGTTGGTCGTCAGCCGGAAACCGGCCGACATCTCCTTGCGGAACGGCCCGCTCAGCAGCACCGCCCCGTAACCTCCCGGACCGGGATTTCCCAGTGCCGAACCGTCGGTATAGATCGTAATATCCAAAATAAAAATCTTATTGTACGGCGGTCTTCCCGTCCACTTCGCGGAGCAATTCCTCGGCCCGCCGCCGCTCGTCCACGTCGGGCGAGTCGAGCAACCGCCTCCACCACGTGCGGGCGCTTTCCTTGTCGCCCCGTCGCAGATAGAGATACCCGATATTGTAGAGCATCGTACCGTCCGACGGATCGACCGCCGAGGCGCGGACGAAGCAATCGAGCGCTTCGTCGATGCGGCCTGCGCCGTAATGCCACGCTCCGAGATTGTTGAGCGCCACGACACTCTCCGGACAATACTCCACCTCGCAGCGGGCCAGCCGTCCGAGCGACTCACCCGCAGCGTCGCCGTCCGAGGACGATGCCGCCTCGAACAACCTGTTCACATAATCCTGCAAATAACCGGCGATCAACTGCTTCGGCTCGACATACTCCACCGTGCGGCCATCCGGCGCAAGCCAGCGACCACCGTTCGCCTCCGCCCGCACGACGAGCGCACAAAGCGCATCGGTCATCCGCCCGTAACGTTCGGCGTAGGCGAAGGCCGCGGCACGCCCCAGATACATGTCGAGCCGGTCGGGATGAAGCGCGATTCCGTGATCGATCGCTGCGATGGCCCGGGCGAGAAGCTCTTCGTCGAAGGCGATCCGCCGGCCGAGACTTCCAGCCTCGTTGCCTGCCGAATCGGTCAGGATAAGCCGCTCGGACGACTCGCCCGCCGCACGAAGAGAATCTTGGGCACCGCGCAGAACGAACTCCTCGCGGCGCGACCGGTTGAAATCGTAATTGAAACGGTCGATCCACAGCTGCGCATCAGCCGGCGCCACCGCTTCCCATGCCGAGAAATAGCCGTTCCACACCATCGTATCGCAGTCGTCGGTCGGAGGCCGCAATCCTTCGGGCTGCGCCGCAGCGAACGCCGGAATTCCCAGCGCCGCCATGCCCAGTACGAACCGGATACGACACATCGCCCGCCGGATTCCGATCGCCGCAGTCATCTCCCCAACGGTCAGTTCAACGCCGCCAGCTGTTCGCGGATCGCGGCGATCTTCGCCTCGGCGTCGGCCTTCTTGGCACGCTCCTTCTCGACCACCGCTGCGGGAGCCGACTGCACGAAACGCTCGTTCGAGAGCTTGCGCTCGACACTTTGCAGGAACCCCTCGTAATAGGTCAGCTCTTCGCCCAACTTGGCGATCTCGGCTTCGCGGTCGATCCGATCGCCCAGCGGCACGAAATACTGCGTGGTCTTCACGATGAAGGCCGCGGCCGCGGCATCCTTCTCCGCCACCCGTTCGATCGCCGACAAGTTGGCCATCTTCGTCAGCACGGGTGCATAGTCGACCGGATAGTTCGCGTCGGCGATCACTTCGAGCGTCAGCGCCTCGCGCTGCGGCAGATTCTTCTGCTTGCGGATATTGCGCACGGCCGTGATGGTCTCCTTGACCAGTTCGAACCGGGCCAGCAGCGCCTCGTCGGCCTGCTCGTCGGCCTGCGGCTGGCGTGCGACCATGATCGATTCGCCCGCCGCACGCGGCGCCAGATCCTGCCATATCTCCTCGGTGACGAAGGGCATGAAGGGGTGCAGCAGGCGCAGCAGCGCATCGAAGAACCCTTTGGCTTCGTCGACCGTCCGCGGGTCGATCGGCGCCCCGTAAGCAGGCTTTATCATTTCGAGATACCACCCGCTGAAATCGTCCCAGAAGAGTTTGTAGAGCAACATGAAGGCCTCCGAAATGCGGTAGCTGCCGAAATTCCCGTCCAACTCCGCCACGGCGCGGCGCAACGTCTGGCGGAACCATTCGCCCGCCAGGCGGTCGTTGTCGCTCTGGGCGAGCGTCCCGTCCACCGTCCAGCCGTTGACGAGCCGGTAGGCGTTCCAAATCTTGTTGCCGAAATTGCGGCCCTGCTCGCACAGCGCCTCGTCGAACATCACGTCGTTGCCGGCCGACGACGAAAGCAGCATCGCCACGCGCATACCGTCGGCGCCGTACTGCGCGATCAGGTCGAGCGGATCGGGCGAGTTGCCCAGCTGCTTGGACATCTTGCGTCCGATCTTGTCGCGCACGATGCCGGTGAAATAGACGTTGCCGAAGGGCTTCTCGCCGCGATATTCGTAACCGGCCATGATCATGCGCGCCACCCAGAAGAAGATGATGTCGGGGCCCGTCACCAGATCGGCCGTCGGGTAGTAGTAGCGAATCTCCTCGTTGTCGGGGTTGCGGATGCCGTCGAAGACCGAAATCGGCCACAGCCACGACGAGAACCACGTGTCGAGCACGTCCTCGTCCTGCCGCAGGTCGCCGAGCTGCAACGCGGCGTCGCCCGTCTTCTCGCGGGCCAGCGCCAGCGCCTCCTCGGCCGTTTCGGCCACCACGTAACCGCCCTTGGGCAGGTAGTAGGCGGGAATGCGCTGCCCCCACCACAACTGGCGCGAGATGCACCAGTCCTTGATGTTCTCCATCCAGTGACGGTAGATATTCTTGTATTTTTCGGGGACGAAACGGATTTCGTCCTCCATGACGGCGCGCGTGGCGGGCTTCGCCAGCTCCTCCATCGAAAGGAACCACTGCATCGAAAGCTTCGGCTCGATAGCCACGCCCGTGCGCTCGGAGTAGCCCACGTTGTTCGTGTACTCCTCGGTCTTTTCGAGCAGGCCGGCACGTTGCAGGTCGCCCTCGATCACGCGGCGCAGCTCGAAGCGATCCATCCCTTCGTAGATACCCACCTTGCCGTTGATCGTCCCGTCGTCGTTGAAGATGTCGATCGTCTCCAACCCGTATTTCTCGCCCAGCATGTAGTCGTTCACGTCGTGCGCCGGGGTCACCTTCAGGGCGCCCGTTCCGAACTCGATGTCGACGTATTCGTCGCGGATCACGGGGATCGACCGTCCCACCAGCGGCACGACGACGCGGGCGTCGGCGGGCAGGGCCTTGTAACGCTCGTCATTGGGGTTGACGCACAGCGCAGTATCGCCCAGAATGGTCTCGGGGCGCGTCGTGGCGACGATGATCGCCCGGTTGGTTCCCTCGACCTTGTAGCGCAGGTAGTAGAGCTTGCCGTGCGACTCCTTGAAGACCACCTCCTCGTCCGAGAGGGCCGTCTGCGCCGCGGGGTCCCAGTTGACCATCCTTACGCCGCGGTAGATCTTGCCTTTCTCGTAGAGGTCGCAGAAGACGCGCAGAACGCTCTCCGTGCGGGCTTCGTCCATCGTGAAGCACGTGCGGTCCCAGTCGCACGAGGCGCCCAGTTTGCGCAGCTGTTTGAGAATCACGCCGCCGTATTTCTCCTTCCATTCCCAGGCGTGGCGGAGGAACTCCTCGCGCGTGAGCGACGACTTTTCGATGCCCTTTTCGCGCAGCATCGCCACCACCTTGGCTTCGGTGGCGATCGACGCGTGGTCCATGCCCGGCACCCAGCAGGCGTTCTTTCCCGACATGCGGGCGCGGCGCACCAGCACGTCCTGCAACGTGTTGTTGAGCATGTGCCCCATGTGGAGCATGCCCGTCACGTTGGGGGGAGGGATGACGATCGTGTAGGGTTCCCGCTGGTCGGGTTCCGAGTGGAAAATATGCTGTTCGATCCAGTAGTCGTACCATTTGGATTCGATCTGCTGCGGTGCGTATTTGTCTGCGATTTGCATGGCGCGTTGAATTTTACTTTGTTTTCAGGGATGCAAAGTTATTAACATTCTGTCAAAGATAAAATAAAATTTCTAAAAAATCGTTATATTTGCACCATTATATATCTGTATATCCTATGAGCAAAAAAGATAAGATCAAAACCATCGAAGTAGACGACGTGAATCTCGTCCCCGAGCTGCTCGACGGCAATCACCGCGTGATCCCCATCGTGACCGGCGGCGACGAGCCTGTGGAGGAGGTCGAAGTGCCCGAAATCATACCCATTCTCACGCTGCGTTCGTCGGTGCTTTTCCCCGGCGCCATCACGCCCATCACGGTGGGCCGCGACAAGAGCATCAACCTCGTGCGCGCCGTGAATGCCGAAGGCGGTATTCTGGGCGCCGTGTTGCAGCGCGAAAGCGACGTCGAGGACCCCGCGCCGGACGACATGTACAAGGTCGGCACGGCCGCGCGGATCATCAAGATCCTCGAAATGCCCAACGGCAACCTCACGGTGATCCTGAACGGTCTGGAGAAGGTCGAGATCACGGAGTACATCACCACCGAGCCTTATTTCAAGGCCCGGGTGACGGCCCTGCGCGATTCGACTCCCGATGTGAAGAGCATCGAGTTCGAGGCTCTCGTGGACTCGATCCGCGACGTGGCGCTGAACATCATCAACGTGTCGCCGTCGATGCCCAAGGAGGCGGCTTTCGCCATCAAGAACATCGACTCGAAGCGCGGTATCATCAACTTCATCTGCTCCAACATGGAGCTGACGGACGAAGACCGCCAGTCGCTGCTGGAGGCCCCCGGCCTGCTGGCCCGCGCCCGCAAGCTGCTCGAAATCCTGATCCGCGAGCAGCAGCTGGCCGAGCTGAAGAACCAGATTCAGGAGCGCGTCAAGCAGGAGATCGACAAGCAGCAGCGCGACTACTACCTCCAGCAGCAGATGCGTACGATCCAGGACGAACTGGGCGACGGCGCCGATGCCGACATCGAGAAGATGCGCGAGGAGGCCAAGAAGAAGAACTGGCCCGCGGAGGTGGGCGAAACCTTCGAGAAGGAGTTGCAGAAGGTCGAGCGGCTGAATCCCGCCGTGGCCGAATATTCGGTGCAGATGACCTACCTGCAGCTGCTGCTGGAACTGCCGTGGAACGACGTGACGAAGGACAACCTCGACCTCAAGTGCGCCCGTGAACAGCTCGATCACGACCATTTCGGTCTGGACGAGGTGAAGGAGCGGCTGCTGGAGCACCTGGCCGTCATCAAGCTCAAGGGCGACCTCAAATCGCCGATCCTCTGCCTCTACGGCCCTCCGGGCGTGGGTAAGACCTCGCTGGGCAAGTCGGTGGCCGCGGCGCTGGGCCGCAAGTTCGGCCGTATTTCGCTGGGCGGCCTGCACGACGAGTCGGAGATTCGCGGACACCGCCGCACCTACATCGGCGCCATGCCGGGCCGGATCATCCAGACCATCAAGCGGTGCGGCTCGTCGAACCCCGTCATCATCCTCGACGAGGTGGACAAGGTGACCGTTTCGAACCACGGCGACCCGTCGAGCGCCCTGCTGGAGGTGCTCGATCCGGAGCAGAACACCACGTTCCACGACAACTACCTCGACATGGAGTACGACCTGTCGAAGGTGCTGTTCATCGCCACGGCCAACAACGTGGCCAATATCGCCCCGGCGCTGCGCGACCGCATGGAGATGATCAACATCGCCGGTTACCTCCTGGAGGAGAAGGTGCGCATCGCGCTGGACCACCTGCTGCCCAAGCAGCGCGAGGCCCACGGCATCAAGGAGCAGGAGATGACGATGACCCCGGAGGTCGTCGAGAACGTCATCGCCTGCTATACGCGCGAAGCCGGCGTGCGTTCGCTGGACAAGAATCTGGCGAAGATCGCCCGCGCCCGCGCCAAACAGATCGCTTTCGACGAGGCTTTCGCGCCCGAGATTTCGATGAAGGACGTCGAGAAAATCCTCGGCATGCCCAAGTTCCTCAAGGAGGAGTACGAAGTGGGCGGCATGACGGGCGTCGTGACGGGCCTTGCGTGGACCGAGGTCGGCGGCGACATCCTCTACATCGAGTCGGTGCTGACGCCCGGCAAGGGCAAGGTGAGCCTCACGGGCAACCTGGGCGATGTGATGAAGGAGTCGGCGACGATCGCCCACGAGTGGACGATGGCCCACTACAAGGAGTTGGGCATCGACCCCAAGCTGTTCGAAACGAACGACATCAACATCCACGTTCCCGAGGGCGCGATCCCGAAGGACGGTCCTTCGGCCGGCATCACGATGGTCACTTCGATCGTGTCGAGCTATACGGGGCGCAAGGTGAAGGAGCGTATCGCCATGACGGGCGAGACCACGCTCCGCGGACGGGTGATGCCCGTGGGCGGCGTGAAGGAGAAGATCCTGGCCGCCAAACGCGCCGGCATCACCGAGCTGATCCTCTCGGAGGAGAACCGCAAGGACATCGCCGAGATTAAGGAGGACTACATCGCCGGGCTGACGTTCCACTACGTGAAGACCAACGACGAGGTGCTGAAACTGGCTTTGGAGTAGATGAATGTCGAGGAGTTCCGGACCTACTGCCTCTCGTTCGCAGGGACGCACGACGATTTCCCGTTCGGCAAATCGTCGTCGGATTACGACCGGGACATACTCGTCTTCTACGTGCTGGACAAGTGGTTCTGCTTCGTGAACGCCGTGGCGTGGGATTTCTGCAACCTGCGGTGCGCTCCCGAGCGGATTCCGGAACTGCGGGAGCGTTACGAGGGCATCGGCCCGGGCTGGCACATGAACAAAAAACATTGGATCAGCGTCCGCTTCGACAGCGACGTGCCCGGAGAGCTCCTGAAGGAGCTGGTCCGGCAGTCGTATGAACTGGCGACGGCGCATCTGACGAAAAAGCAGCGGGCCGAACTGGCCGAAAAAGATAAGCAGCTATGAAATTCATTGCGATCATTCCCGCGCGCTACGCTTCGACGCGCTTTCCCGGGAAGCCGCTGGCGCGGCTGGGCGGCAAGCCCGTCATCCAGCGGGTCTACGAGCAGGTCGCCGGCGTGCTGGACGATGCCGTGGTGGCCACCGACGACGAGCGCATCCGCGACGCCGTGCGGGCTTTCGGGGGACGGGTCGAAATGACCTCCCCGGACCACCGGAGCGGCACCGACCGCTGTTGGGAAGCCTACTGCAAGCAGGGCCGCGAATACGACGTGGTGGTCAACGTGCAGGGCGACGAACCTTTTATCCGTCCCTCGCAGCTGGAGGCCGTGAAACGCTGTTTCGACGATCCCGCGACCGACATCGCCACGCTCGTGAAACCCTTCACCGAGGCTGACGGACTGGCGGCCCTCGAAAATCCCAACTCGCCCAAGGTGGTCCTCGACGCGCAGTCGCGGGCCATCTATTTTTCCCGCTCGGTGATTCCCTACCTGCGGGGCGTTCCGCGCGAAGAGTGGCTCGCGCGCCACACGTTCTACAAGCATATCGGGCTTTACGCCTTTCGCGCCGACGTGCTGCGGGCGGTGACGGCGTTGCCGCAGTCGCCGCTTGAGCTGGCCGAATCGCTTGAACAGCTGCGCTGGCTGGAGAACGGCTACAAGATCGGCGTGGGGATTTCTGAGGTCGAGACCATCGGCATCGACACGCCCGAAGACCTGGAGAAAGCGGAACGCTTTCTCCAATTAAAAATTAAAAATGAAGAATGAAAAATTAGGGATTGAAAATTCTCCGGAATTCTTAATCTTTAATTTTTAATTTTTAATTCGAATTTTATGGCAATAAAATTTATCGCAGGTCCGTGCGTCATCGAATCGGCCGAACTGCTGGACGCCGTGGGCGAAAGGCTTGCGGCCATCAACCGCACCCTCGGCACGGAAATCATCTTCAAGGCCTCGTTCGACAAGGCCAACCGCACTTCCATATCGTCGTTCCGCGGCCCGGGACTCGAAAAGGGGTTGCAGATGCTTTCGGACGTGCGGGCGAAGTGGGGGCTGCGGCTGCTCACCGACATCCACGAATCGTGGCAGGCCGCACCCGTCGGCGAGGTCGTCGACGTGATCCAGATTCCGGCGTTCCTCTGCCGCCAGACCGATCTGGTGGTCGCCGCAGCCCGGACCGGCAAAACGGTGAATGTCAAAAAGGCCCAGTTCCTTTCGGGCGCGGACATGCGCTATCCTTACGAAAAGGCCCGCGAGGCGGGGGCCGGTGACATCTGGCTCACCGAACGCGGCAACTCGTTCGGCTACAACAACCTCGTCGTCGATTTCCGCAATATCCCCGACATGCTCAAAATCGCCCCTACGGTCGTGATGGACTGCACCCACTCGGTGCAGCGCCCTGGCGCGGCGGGCGGCAAGACGGGCGGCAACCGCGAATTCGTGCCCGCCATGGCGCATGCGGCCAAGGCGTTCGGGGCCAACGGTTTCTTTTTCGAAGTGCATCCCGATCCCGACAAGGGGTTGAGCGATGCGGCCAACATGCTGCGGCTCGACGATCTGGAGACCCTTGTGAAAAGCCTGCTGTAAAATACCCATCTAACTCTCGTTAAGCATGACAGATACGACCAAGGCGCAGATTCTGGAGGTTGCCCGCAAGGCGATCCATACCGAAATGCTGTCGCTCAAACGCATGGAAGACACTCTCGGCGACGAGTTTGCCACGGCCGTGGAGATGATCCTCGGAAGCCGCGGCAAGTGTATCGTTACGGGCATGGGCAAGTCGGGCCTCGTGGGGCGCAAGATCGCCGCGACGCTCGCTTCGACCGGAACCCCGAGCTTCTTTCTCCACCCCGGCGAAGCCTTCCACGGCGACCTGGGCATGATTTCGAAGGAGGACATCGTGGTCGCGCTCTCCTATTCGGGCGAGACGGACGAAATCCTCAAGATCGTCCCCTTCATCCACTCCAACGGCAACAAGCTGGTTTCGATGACCGGAAACCCCGACTCGGCGCTGGCCAAGAACTCCGACGTGCATCTCGACGTGGGGGTGAAGGAGGAGGCTTGCATCCTGCATCTCGCACCCACTTCGTCTACCACGGCGCAGATCGCCATGGGCGACGCGCTGGCCGTGTCGCTGATGCAGATGCGGGGTTTCACGAGTGTCGATTTCGCGCGCCTGCACCCGGGCGGAAGCCTCGGGCGGCGTCTGCTGATGACCGTAGGGAACGTTATGCGCGACCACGATCTGCCCGTCGTGGCGCCCGACTGCCCGGCTGCGGAGATGATCCACGCCATTTCGAAGGGCGGATTGGGGCTGATCGTGATCTGCGAGGGCGAGCGGATCGAGGGCATCGTCACCGACGGCGACGTGCGCCGCGCGATGGAGCGCCTGCGCGGGGAGTTCTTCAATATCAGGGCTTCCGACATCGCCACGCGCAATCCCAAGACCATCTCGCCGGACGAGAAACTGATCGAGGCCGAGAAGATGATGACCCGCAACAAGGTCACCTCGCTGCTCGTGACGGACGCCGCCGGCAAGCTGACCGGAGTGATCCAGATTTACGACATCAAGTTGTAGCAATGCTGCCGGTTTCGGACCGTTTCCGTAAAACGAGGGGAGGTTTTCAAAAAACCTCCCCTCGTCTATTTATTTCCTTATGTAGTGCGGCATTTCGTCCGGCAGCTCCATCGAGATTTCCACCAGCCCGCGGATTTCGCCGCGCTCCCTCCACGCCGTCTGGTAGATCATCTTGCGCACGCCCTGCTTTTCGATGGTGTAGGCGTTCGTGCCTCCCGATGCGAGCATGCGGCGGATCGTTTCGCGCGACCGTTCGTTGTGGCAGTCGAACAGGTTCCGGCCGATCAGGTCGCCGTGTTGGGCGAAGGTCGCACGCGCCTTTTCGTTCATGTAGAGGATCACGCCTTCGGTGTCGCACACCGTGACGGCGCAGTCGGCCTCTTCGGCCCAGGGAAGGGCATTTTCCGTTGTCATTGCTGTATTTTTACGAGTTGTTCGCGGTATGCGTTCAGAATGCGCGACTTGGAGATGAATCCCAGGTAGCGGCCCTGCTTGTCCACGACGGGCAGCATCCAGGCGTGCTTGTCCTCGAATTTCTCCATGACGCTCAAAATCGCCTCGTGTTCGATGATCTTGTCCGGCGGCGGAATCATGTAGTCCGAGATCGGGTGCCCGTACTTCTCGTGTTTGAACATGTCCTCGCGCAGGTCGTCCAGCTGCACCACGCCGATCAGCCGGCCGAAGTTGTCGATCACGGGGAAGATGTTGCGGCGGGCCGTCGAAATGATGTGCACGATGTCGCCCAGGGTCATGTTCTCCTTGATGCGCAGGAAATCGGTCTCCATCAGCTCTTCGAGTTTCAGGAAGACGAACACCGACTGGTCCTTGTCGTGGGTCAGCAGTTCGCCCTTCTGGCGCAGCTGCTTGGTGTAGATCGAGTCGGGGTCGAGGTAGTAGTCCACGGCGAA